>Ga0210406_10001894_pt1 | contig 24595 bp, 27 predicted proteins | sample IncBWC30MmetaG_FD_155454 | JGI IMG/M metagenome (GOLD analysis project Ga0210406, IMG submission 155454) | Forest soil microbial communities from Barre Woods Harvard Forest LTER site, Petersham, Massachusetts, United States - Inc-BW-C-30-M | ecosystem: Environmental > Terrestrial > Soil >...
TATTCGGGCTGGACTCTTGCCGGGCCCTCACAAGGACCCATTTGACCGAATGCTCATCGCCCAAGCTCAGGCCGAGAATATACCTATCGTCAGTAATGAGGCATCTTTCGAAAGCTATGGCGTGCGACGCCTTTGGTGAAGAACGTCAAAAACCGCGGAAGCGGCGCAGAACTACCTAAGGGCAGAGAGCCGTTCCCCTTATGCGCCGCACGCGGAAAGAGTCGCTTACATTATTTTTACGGGACCGAGGTCTTCCTTCATGGTCTGGAACGCGGGGGTATTTTTCCTGGTTGTGTCCCAATGGCCTTCGGAATACTCGCGCATCAACTGCACGGTCAAAAAGCTTCCGCGAATCACGCTGGAATCGTGATTGGACCAGAGCCTACTGGTGGTACGGTCACCGTATCGGCTAATAATGATGCGCGAAAAGTTTGACGCTTCGCGAGGATCATAGCCGTGCTCGATCACGTTCTGAAGGCCAAGACGGTCCGCCTGGTTTTCCAGTTCGCGCTGGTGACCGTTCACCACGGAAGCGATCCCGATTTGTGACATGAAGACTCCCGCGTTGCCGATGAAGGCGCCCGCGGCAAGCCCTGCAATGGTCAATCCGATTCGTGAGCCGCGGGTTTCTTCGACCTCGCGGCGATAATGCACCTGGAGCACGTGGGCCATCTCATGGCTCAAGACGAACGCGAGTTGCGCTTCGTTTTCGAGCGCGCCAAGCAAACCGGTGTTGATCAGGAGTGTTCCGTCGGGCAGCGAGGCAGCGTTGATTTCCGGATCTTCCACGACGAAGAAGCGGAATTCGATAGGGCGGCGAGCACCTTTCGCACCTTCGGGAATCAGGGAATCTCCAAGTCGCGAAACGTATTCCTGGACGGTGCGCTCCGCGAGCAACTTCATGCGGCCATGCACTTTGTTTCCCTGGCGGAATTCGAGAACGTCTATTCCGGTTAGCGGATCTTTTGCGCGAACGATTTCAAGGTTATGCGGCATTTTGTAGTCATCCGCCGGGGCGGGCGGGCCGAGTTCTACTTCCTCCGCTGCGATCTTGCCGTCCTTGCTGCGTGTGCCGGCAAACTTCACGTGGTAACCCGCAAGCGTCGCGTTTTCGCCTGGATTCTTGGCCGGGATACCTTGCGCGACTTTAGCTGTGTTCCATACGCGCTTTGTGGCTGCATCCAGACGCAGCCAGTAGCCATCGAGTTTCAATTCGCTGGCGTCTCCAGCAGCAATCTTTGTGGCGTCGGCAGGTTCTTCTTGTAAATAGGCAGAGCCGTGAATTTTCTTGTCGTCCTCTCCGAGGTCGACGGTGAGCTTCTCGGCGAAAAACTTGTGTTTGTCGAGCCACTGACCTTCGGCTTCCACCAGCATTCCGGGAGAAAGCTCCTGCGGGCTGAAGGTGTGCTCGCCGGAACTGTCTCTGCTCAGAACGCGGCTGGAGGATGTCAACTCTATGCGGTCATCGAGGATCAGCATGGAATTTGCATCGGCGCGAGCGGTGAGGTAGCCGCGCAGCTTCAATTTTGTGGGTGCAGCGTCGGCGGCAACAGGAAGAAAGGCAGCACAAAAGGCGAGCGCGACTACGCGCGGAGCCCAACGGGGAAGGAGTGATTTCCACATGTTGAAGCTGCTCACTGGGACCTACGAGGGCTTGGTTGCCTCGCCTGTCGTAGGCTTCGCTCCTTCGGCGAGGGCTTTTTTCATTTCCTTAACCACTTCGTGTGCGGCACCTTTGGCCATGACCTTTTCATTCCAGCGCGGGTCAATTTTGACGTGGACGTGAATGAGGCACAGATTTTGGTTGTCGCTCCGGCGAACTACGTCGGCGTCCATCTTGAGGCTGCGGAGGCCGGCGCCGAATCCGATGAGCGAACTCTTCACGACGCTTCCTTTCTTGTATTCCGTGACGGTCCCGCTGATGACCAAAGATTTCGGCGCGTCGGCGTCTTCCACGCCTTCGCCTTCACCGATGACTTCTTTCACGAGTTTGGCTTTGGTCAGTTCGTTGCGGAGCTCGGCGTAAAAGTAGTCAACGAACGCGGGGCTCAGCTCGACGCCCTCGGCAGTGGTGAAATGTTTGGTCTCGGCAGTTTTATACTGCGGAGCTTCGTCCTTTGGTCTTGCTGCCGCACCCATCGCGAACATGAGTGCGACCAGCGCTGCCGTGAAGATGCGCATTGCTTCTTTCTCCTCTCCTGGTCCGTCGTGAATTCCTAGCTTCCTTACAATCCATTAGACGACTTCTGATACTAAGACACTTATCGCGGCCGCAGTTTCGGTGGTTCAACCGGAGCAGGGGCGACAGCCGGGACGACGTCTGATCCTTTCGCCAAGGTGGCGACGGCTTCCTTCAGCTGCCTACCACGGAGGAAATTTCGCGTAGCGTCACGTAAGGCGGCTTCGATGTTTTCTTCCACGTTTTTTTGCATGTTTTTCTTGCGCATCGCGCCATTGGCAATGGAAGTGCCGATCGCTTGTACTTCGAGGGATTCTCCGGTTTTCGGACTTTTCACCATGGTGGAGAATTCGACTTTGCCGAAGAAATCGAGCGCCGAGCCTGAAGCCAAGCCAAAGTGAAAGAGGTAGACGCGCAGAACGAGGTCGGCAGAGGCGGCATCAGCGGCAAGCAGGTTCGCAGCCTTTAGCGATTGTTCGAGCGCGTCTTTCATGATAGCAGTGGGCTGCTTGTCGAGGAATACGCCGCCACGCTCTTTCATCACCAGCAGGGGCTGGGGGTTCCCGGAACGATCGGTAATGTCGGCAATCCAAAATTTTGGTGGCCGCTCGAATTTTTGTGGGGGAACCAGTTCGGGCTGAATCGTGATGGTGTTTTCGGGCTTGGGCTTTGGCTCATCGGCTTGCGCTGGATGGGTGGTCAGGCCGGAAAATACGACAAGCGACAAGAACGCGTTCGACAAACGCAAGGTCCCGCGAAGGGGCATGGAAGTTCTCCGCCAGGCAGTAGTGGTGGTCGTCCCGTGTGGCTCGCTTGCTGGACCGACTAAGGATGAGGCTATACGCCTGCGTGAGCGGCCGCAAGGAGGGAGAGGGACAGTTGTGCCCAAATAGAAATGGAGCAGATTTTAGAGTGGTGCGCCTCGGAGGGACGATTTTAGAACTTTCCTCGCCGATTTTGTGGCGGCCGTGCCACAGATCGGTTTCCCGGAGTCGACCTCTCCTATCGAATCCGACGCTGTCGCAAAAAACGCGCCGCCTGCCATCGAAGCGCTTGTGCTTGCAATTTTGCTATAAGGCATTCAATCGGCGTTGAAAGGGCGAGTCGTCGGCACGAAATATCATGGGCCTTCCAGGAAGGTTAAGATAATTCTTCGCTAGAAAGCATGACAAGCTGAAGCTATACGATCGCCCAGTGCGACGTGTTGCAAGGCGGCGCAAGCGCAAACCGCAACTTTGGTACCTTTCATGCGTGGATGAGCTCGCGCCGTTTCAGCGTCGGGAGTGCCTTGATGGACTGTCCAACCTTCTGCTGGGCAAGCCTAAGGTCGTAGAGGCTCTGTAGGTTCAGCCAAAACTGAGCACTCGTCCCAAAGAAATGAGCCAGGCGCAGGGCTGTGTCGCCCGTGATGGCGCGCGTTCCGTTCAAAATTTGCGTAACGCGATTGGTCGGCACGTCGATCTTTCGCGCCAGTTCAGCGGCGCTCATATCGAGTACTTCCAGTTCTTCGGCCAGGTGTTCACCTGGATGGATAGCAGTGAGTGCCATAGCGATGCTCCTAGTGATAGTCCACAATCTCCACGTTTGATGGCCCCGGCGTTCGGTCAGGCCACTCGAAGCAAATCCGCCACTGATCGTTAACGCGGATGCTGTATTGGCCCTTGCGGTCGCCTACCAGCGCTTCAAAACGGTTCCCAAGCAATGCGACAAGATCGCGAAGCGACGTAGCCGCGTCCACACGGTCAAGCTTTAGACGCGCGGACCGCTCAAATCCGGAGAACGCCTTGAGTCGTTTTCCAGCGGCGAAGTCTCTGGTCCTCTTGTCCCGATAGCTGACGATCACTGGCCAGAATTACCAGAAATTACGCGTTACGTCAAGCGTAAAAGGTTTAACGTGCGGACTTTACTGCGGTCAGCATCGGATTCGCGATTCCGCCGGTTATACAAACTATACAAGCGGTGAAAAAGACGCTGAAGAGATTGAAGAAAAGTGGTGCGCCCCAGGGGACGATTTTAGAACTTTCTTAGACGCTTTCGTTGCTAGCTCGCGTGAGAATCACTCTGACCCAGGGTCGAATGCTGGTTTTTCCAGTATCGGGACTTAAGCCGGTTCGCTTCCGCTACGTTGTATAGGACTTCGCAGTCGCAGAAAGCCCCGAGTGACATTAATACACCGAACACATCATCGCAGTTGCTCTCAGGGAAACCACACGCAAATAAGGCGGCTCTAGAGTTCGAAAAATCTCCCTGACACCGCACGGCCTCTAGATTCGGCAATACGGGACAAAGGGTGTCGTCCAATACATTGAAAAACCCCCGATTCTTCAGAGCCAGCGACACATCCCGCGTGATCGATGAAAGGAGATCGTCGTCCGGTAAGCGCAGCGTTTCGGGGTTCTCGCCGGGCGCCAGCTCGAACCACTGAGACCCAGAGAGATGATTTTCAATGTACGCTGCCGGTATCACCGAAGTGAGCTTGTGATAGCGCTGCTGTGGATAGAGATCGCGAAAGCTCGCGTCAATGAAAAAGATTGCGAGATGCTCACCACCGGTTTGCACCTGCTCTACTCGCACCGTCATTGCAGGGTACGTGCCCTGAACGAATAAACGCAGTTCTGATTCAATCTTGGCGGTGTCCATGGTAGTTCCGCCAGATGAGGAATTCCGTTCTTCAAGACAAAGTTCTAAATCGATGAAAGGCTAGCGCCACAAGTCTCTGATTGTAAAGGAAGTGGTGCGCCCGGAGGGACTCGAACTCTCGACCTTCTGGTTCGTAGGTTTGGGTTCGAAATCCTAAGAGCCTTATCGGTGTGTCAGTTACGGGTGGGCCGTTTTGAAATCTGCCCCTTAATTGGGCTACATGGGCTACAGCACTTGGGACACTACGTCACGCATTTCATCTTGCGGACGGATGTGGCAAAAAATCCGGAAGATTGCGAACAGGGATTTCATATCCTTCGCCTAACAGCCGTTCTACGACTTCGGACAGGCTTCGTTTGCCCAGTCGGCTTCTTCAATCGCGGCAAGGTAGCGATGAGGATAAGTTTGGAACGGTCATGGCAGCGAACGTGTGAACAAGAGAAATGACCGTCACAAAGTGCGGCCATCTCGATTCAGCGTTTTGCGGTTCCTTACATTTTTATCGGCGAAACGCCTGCTCCACGCTGCGCACGGGTATGCGCAGCATCGGCGCCAGCCCGAAAAGCAATCCGCTTAGCAGCGACGCGCCTATCGCAAAAAGTAGCACGCGCCAATCCAGGTCACTGTCGTACGCTTTGTAGCCGATTATCCGCGCCGGGAGTGTACGGAGGGAACAAAGGCCAAGCCTCGGCCGTACCTACTGGCAGCAGTCCATCCCTAAGAACAGGTGTGCTTCGGGGGGAATCCGATGACCAATTTCTGGCAAGACATCCGGTACGCATTTCGCATGCTTTCCAATAGCCGCGGATTCGCGGTGATCGCTATTCTGACGCTTGCTCTCGGGATCGGCGCGAACACCGCTCTGTTCTCGGTCGTGAATGGCGTGTTGCTGAACCCGCTGCCGTTTTCGAATCCCGACGGACTCTACGCCGCGTATACGAAGACGGCGGCGTTCGATCAGGGTTCCATTGCCTACCCGAATTTTCTCGATTGGCAAAAGCAAAACCACTCCTTTTCCTCACTGAGTGCCTTCCGTGCCGATGATTACAACCTGACCGGGTCAGGCGAGCCGGAGCGCGTGCACGCGCATATGATCTCCGTGGAATTTTTTCCCACCCTCGGCCTCAATCCCTTGTTGGGCCGCAATTTCCGCCCTGAAGAAGACCGCGCCGGCGCGGGTCCGGTGGCGATTCTCGGTGATGGATTGTGGAAGCGCAAATTTGGATCCTCGCAGGAGGTTCTCGGCAAAAGTATCACCCTGAACGGAAAAGCCTACACGATCGTTGGCGTTGCCCGGGCACGCATTCCTGGGATCAGTCCTTCCGACATTTATGTGCCCGTCGGTCAGTGGGCAGATCCAACGTTTCTCGACCGCCGCATCAGCATGGGTTTGAATTCGATCGGCCGCTTGAAGCCCGGAGTCTCGTTCGCGCAGGCGCGCGCGGACATGGACTCCGTCGCGCAAAATCTGGCTGCGGCCTATCCTGAAGCCGACAAAGGCGTGGCTATCACGCTCGTCCCGCTGAAGACGGACGTAGTCGGCGACGTTCGGGGAATCTTGCTCGTGCTGCTGGGCGCAGTTGGTTTTGTTCTCCTGATCGCCTGCGCAAATGTCGGGAATCTCCTGCTCGCGCGTTCGACCGGACGCACCCGCGAATTCGCCATCCGCTCGGCGCTCGGCGCCAGCCCCGCGCGCGTCATTCGCCAGTTGCTGACCGAGAGCGTCATGCTCGGCGTCGCCGGTGGCGCGCTCGGACTGCTCTTCGCAAAAATCACAATGCGCACGATAGTTACGTCCTTGGCGGACTCGCTTCCGCGCGCCGACGAGATCGCACTCGATTCCCACGTGCTGCTCTTTACTGCCGGTGTCTCCATTCTCACCGGCATTGTTTTCGGCCTCGCGCCGGCCATCAAGATGCTGCGGCCACGATTGAGCGAAACGCTAAAGGAAGGCGGACGCGGATCGAGCGGCGCCCGCCATCGCACGCAAAGCGTGTTCGTTGTCCTAGAGATGGCCATGGCACTGGTTCTCCTCGTCGGCGCCGGACTGATGATTCGAAGCCTCGCCGCGCTCTGGGGCATTAATCCCGGCTTCGATGCGCACAATGCGTTGTCGTTCGCAACTTCCCTGACTTCCGATCCATCCGTGACCCCGGGGCAGTTGCGTTCGAAATACCACGAAAGCCTGCGGCAATTCGAAAGCGTGCCCGGAGTGGAATCCGTCGCCATGATCGGCGGCTCGCTCCCGATGACCGGTGATTCCGAAGTTCCGTTCTGGCTGGAAGGCCAGCCCAAGCCCGCGAACGAAGCGGAAATGCCTTTCGCGTTGTTCTATCTCGTGACTCCGCCGTATCAGCAGGCCATGCGCCTGCCTCTTCAACGCGGGCGCTTCTTGAACGACCGGGACGACGAACATTCGCCGATCGTCGCGGTGATTGACGCTACGTTCGCAAAAAAATATTTTTCGAACGTCGATCCTGTGGGTAAGCGCCTCAACCTTGCCCTGTTCGACGTCCAGCCGGAAATTATCGGTGTAGTCGGCCACGTCGAACACTGGGGCCTGGGCGCCAAGGGGCACGAGACTTTGCAGTCGCAAATTTATTTGGCGGTCTGGCAGGTGCCGGACCGGTTCTGGCCGCTTCTTTCCGGTGGTTCCGGCTACGTGGCGCGCACAGCGTCTTCTCCGCTCGGCGTGGTGAGCGCGATTCGCGAAGCCGCCGTGAAAGGAGATCCCAGCTCGGTCGTTTACGGTGCGCGTCCGCTGGAGGATATTGTTGCCAACTCCATTGCGACGCAGCGGCTGGCGATGATTCTTCTCAGCATTTTTTCTGCGCTGGCGCTGGTGCTTTCCGCGATCGGAATTTACGGCGTGATTTCCTATCTCACCGGGCAGCGCACGCATGAGATCGGCATTCGGGTGGCGCTCGGCGCGTCGAGCGGCGACGTGATGCGCATGGTGCTCGGCGAAGGGTTGAAAATCACGATCATCGGCGTGGCCATCGGTATCGCCGCAGCGCTCGGACTGACGCGGCTGATTGCCAAACTAATTTACGGCGTCGGTGCGTCCGACCCCATCACGTTTGCCGGCGTGGCTGTTCTTCTGACGGGCGTGGCACTGCTCGCTTGTTACATTCCGGCGCGGAGGGCGATGCGCGTGGACCCGATGATCGCTCTGCGTTACGAGTGACTGTTCTGCGTTTATTCTGCCAGCCACAGCCCAAAACAAGCTTCCGCGGCGGCGACGCAATACTCGTGATGGGAGTCATTTTTGCGAACCTCCAGGAGGGGGTTACGTTTCGCCTCGATCGGTGCTCTAGTGACGGAAGCGGCAGAACACGTGGAAGCAAATTGACTTGCCCGCTGCCGTTGCCCTGATAGGCTCGGATTAGGCCCGGATCGTCTGGACATCTGCCCGACTGATCTGTGAGGGCAGTCTCAGTTCTCCGGTAAGGCGTTAGTCAGGACCTGAATCCACTGATTGGTCTCTTAACCAAGAAAAATAGTCGGAGTCATCTGCCCACCAAAAACGCCGCCAATCCAACGATTGCGGCAACCAGCGCGGAGAGCACCATCGCTCAATCTTCGGTGATAGGAGTGGTGAGCGATGGAAAGCGGTTCAAGAAACAATTCAGATACCAAATAAAAATCAAGCTTTTCCCTTTGGGTGGCTGGCTTTGCCAACCCGTCGGCCGCGACTCTCGCGGCTGGAAATATTCCTTTCTTTCCTGAAATGAGTCATAGCATGTCGCAGAAGCCAATTGGCTTTGGTCTGATAGCCGCGGCCGTCGGCTTTGAGCCATGCGATAACGTCGGAATCCAGACGCATCGTCACGGGCTTCTTCGTTGGCCGATAGAACTTGCCGATTTCGGCGCCGCTCCAATCAAGGACTAGAGGCGCATCAGAAAAATCAATGTCTTCGTCTCTTTTTGCGGCGATGACCCGGATGTCTCGCTTCTGCTCCTTTGTGAGCTTCCTCATAGGCTCTCCTTTCGTGGGACTCGCCCTTGCGACTTTACTAGCGTTTGCGATGGTTTCTAGTTTAGTGTGGACACAAAATGGCATCCTGATTTTAGCGTATTTCGTCCTGTTCCTGAGTTTAAACGCTCTGAAGGTTCAGGGCTGTTCTGCCACTGGGGCATCTTGAATTGTCAGTTCGTCACGACCAATGTTAGCGGCACCGAACGCGAGAATGGTCCGCTCGACACCGTGAATGTCACGGTATACGAGCCTGCCGGTGTAAATAGAGTCGTTGGCACTGGCGGATTCGGGGAGCTTCCACCTCCAGCTCCGCAACCGGAAAGCGGTAGCAGGATAAGCGCCAATAACAGCAAACCGAGCATTAAGTGCTTCCGCAAGATTCTGCGATACTTCCCAACTCCCAGCGGCAGCAATAAAACACAGGCTAAAAATCCCGCGATTCGTGATGTTCCGGGACGCCCCAAATGCAACTGTGCTGTTTGTTGCTGCTGTGTACCGATCGTTACAGTAACGTTGAGCGGAGCCGCGCCGACCGTCGCACTGGATGGGTTGAAGGAGCACGAAGCGTATTGCGGCAACTTCGTGCATGCGAAACTTAGCGCTCCCGAAAAGCCGCTCTGGGGTGTAATCGTCAGGCTATAGCTTGCCGCTCCGCCCTTCTGGACGGTTTGACTGATCCCGCCCGTGTTGCTTGCTGTGATCTGAACATCGCTGCCAATTCCGCTGAGCGTCACCGTTTGCGATTTGCTGACATCGTTATCGGTGATCTGCAACACGCCGGAACGATTACCCGGACTGGACGGCGTGAACGTCACCGAAACCGTGCAACTGCCTGCGGCCGCTACGCTCGAGCAGTTGTTCGTTTGCGAGAAATCGCCACTGGCGCTCACGCCTGAAATGACTAGTGCCGAGCTTCCGGTGTTGGTCAACGTTATTGTCTGAGCGCTTGAGCTGGTTCCGATGTTCTGTGCCGCGAAATTCAGTACATTCGTGGAGAGCCCGACGCTCGTGTTGCCCGGCGAAACAACGACTTCGAGGTATGCGACATGGTTGTTTGTGTCGGTCACTGCTAACTGCAAATCACCCGCGACCGATACCAATGAAGCCGGAAGCGTAGTTGTGATCTGGGTGGCATTCACATTGGTGATGGCCAACCGCATTCCATTCGCGGTTACCGTGTCGCCGTTGCCAAATCCGCTGCCAGTAATCGTGATCTTTTGATCCGGGCTGCCAGCCGGAACGATCATCGGCGTTGCGTTAAACACGAAGAACTGCGTTGCCGGAGCCGTGCTGCTCGTTAGACTGGTGCGGAAGAAGAGCATGGCGCCCCCGATGCCGACTTCCAGCCCATTCGTTCCCCACCGATAGATCTCCGGACCAGGACTCGGATACTCCAGTGTGCCGAGTGAACCTGTGGGCTGTTGGCTGGTCAAGTCGAAGGCTTGAATGCCGGACGTGGCATTCGGAAATGGCGCGGAAACAAGTGCACCGGAGAAGTAAACGCGAGACGATGGAACGTCCACTCTCATGCTGGACGAATACTGCAGTGCGGCGGCAAATCCTCCGCTCTTGATGTTCAACGTAGTCGGATCGATTACTTGTCCATTGCTGACGTAGATGGATGTTCCGTCGGTATCGAGAGTACCTCCGCCCGGAGAAGCGCCGCCGAAATTGATGGCCGTTTGCGTGAGTGAAATACCTGGCGGGGTAATCGCGAACCTATAGAACGCCGACGGGATTTGGAACAGAGTTGTTCCGTATAAAGCTGTCGCGTCTTGTCCAACAAACACCAGAGAGTCCGGTTGGAGTTGCGGACTTGCTGCGACCGTGGCCCGCTCCTTAGCGTCATCGAAAACGGCCACCCCATTGCCACAAGGTACGTATCCCGTCGCGCACAACGTAACCGCCCAAGTGTGTGGCTGGCCTGGTAGTACCCGCAGCGCGTCGGCCACCATAGGCGTTTGAAAAGTGGGCTCATTGCCTAATCCCACGGCAAAGTTGACAGTGCCGGCGGGAAGGGCAACCTGCGCCACCTTCTTGTCTCCGTCCAAGCCAACGTACAAGAACTGCTGATCGTCAGAAATGGCGAGCTGATTCGGTCCATTGCCGAGAGTCCACGCATTAAGCACCTTCGGTGACGCCGGATCAATTACGACCACCTGATTCGCGTAATTCTGCGATGAGGTAGCAACACTCGCATAAATGTGCCCAGACTTGGCGTCGTACACAGCATGCTGGAAACTTATGTTCCGAATCGCGTTATAAACTGCGGCGGGGTAGGAGTTCGAGGCGCCTCCTCCAGGAGTCGGATTCGTCACAGTGACCGTAAGTTCTCCTGCTTGAGCCAGGTCGCCGGAGGTTGCTGCGGCGAAGATAAAGCCTTCATTGAAATAGTTGGTCGTGCGGGGGGAACCGTTCACCAACACCTGCGAAGCGGGGAAGAAATTATTTCCCAATATTTGGAGCAAGGGTGACGGCGAGTCTGCGGCGATGGCCGTGATTCCCTGAATGCTCGGCGTGGTGTATGCCGAAAGCGAGCTTCCAGAAAGCGCAATCACGTGCGGGCTGCCGGCCGCATTATCCGTGATCGTTAACGTGCCCGAGCGCAAGCCCACCTGCTTGGGCGCAAAGATAATTCCGATCGCGCAGCTATTGTTTGGAAGCGCCGAGGCTGTGCATTGATTGTCGACAGTGAAATCCCCTGTAGCCGTGACATTGGCAACGACCCAAGCCCCGTCTCCCAGATTTAAGAACGGAAAATAGAATTCTGCGTGGGTTCCGACCATCAAGTCGGCCATGGTGAGACTAGTAGGGAAGTAAACCTGTGGGCTCCCCCCTTTGCCGTAAATGGTAACCGTCTGCTGCGAGATTGCGGCGTTGTCTGTGAGCGTCAAAGTCCCTTGCACAGTCGAGGTATCCGCTGGCGTGAAGGTCACCTGTAAATTGCAGGTGCTCCCGATGGCTACAGAGGAGCAATTCTGCGCAGCCACAACCGATGCCAGAGTTGAAGCGACACCGGTAATTTGTAGAACTGCATCTCCGCAGTTCGTGATACCCAACGTCACTGTGCTGGAGGTGCCCACAAGTATAGTTCCCAAATTTAGCGAAGTCGTAGACAAGCACAAGGAAGGCGCTGAGGTCGCCAAATCCAGCTTGCTTACGAAGCTGTGAAGATAGCCTGTCAGCGGGTTCGGGGAGGCCGGTGGTGTGGGCTGATAACTCCCGGCCGTGGTGGGGAAATTGTTAGCGAGGGTCGTCCCCACGACTACGACTTTGTCCGCAGAATCCACAGCTAACCCTGCGAACCGCGATCCCGCAAATGGTCCTGAAGTCGAACTCAGAAAACTTCCAAACAATAGCGAACTGAGATCCGCAGTGAGTTCCGCGATCACCATATCGTCTATAGACTGTGTGGACCGATATGCCGGCACAAAAGGGTCCTTCAGGGGAAAATCAGAACCGAATGCAACTCCTCCCACCACCAGATTTCCTTTGCTGTCTAGGGCTGCAGCATTAAATGAAGCCCCACTGGCGCCGGAAAGATAGGTTGCAGCGGATATCGTTTTTGCTTGCGAATCAGTCTTTAGAACATATCCTGCGTTGCATGTACAAGTTGAGCTCGGAATGATCTGCTTTTGATACGCATTCGCGCTGACTGGCAGATTGGTTTGACTGGTCATTCCCACGATATAAAAGTTGCCTTGCGCATCGACCGTCATGCCACGAGCTGTGTCTGTGCCCGTCAAATAGGTCGCGAAGTTGAGTTTGCTAGCGGTCGCATCGAGTTGCAGGAGAAAACCCGACTGAGGATCGACGCTATTCGGTGGACTCGGTACGGTACCTTCCAGGGCTCCCGGCGTTGTCGGCAGGCCCATGCCGGCCAGTCCTGCAATCGTGGCCTGTCCATTTCCATCGACGGTGATGCCGTGCGCCACAAAGTTGTCTGCATAAGCCGTGCCTGGAGGGCGAGTTACATTCCCAGGAATCAATGTCGAATACACCAGCTTGCCGGTCGCATCCAGTTTCAGGACAAACATCGTGTCGTTTGGATAGCTTGTCGGAGTCGAACTGAAGGTCCCTGGGGTCAACTGAAAATTGACGTCATCAGTCGTACCTGCCAAATAGGCGTCGCCGTTAGCATCGACAGCGAGCTTTCCCTGGCTTCCATCCGTATAAAACCCTTCTTGGCCGCCAACCAATCCCGAATAGATGAACGCCGACCCGTCCGGTTTCAGGCACGACACAAAGAAGTAGCTGGAATTGAAATTCTGCGGTGTAAGGGTGGGAACTGCACCTGCATGGGGAAAATCCCATGCTGATGTGACACCTGCAACGTAGATGTCTTCGTTCTTGTCCAGAGCAATGGAAGAGGAGAATGTCCCAAATCCGCCACCCGTGGTTGATCCGCCTAAATAGCTGGAGAACAACAGTGTGTGGCCGGTCGGATCTAATTTCGAAATGAACGCTTCGCTGGTCTGACTTGCATCCGAGCAGTTCGGGCACAATGGCGATCCCGCATTGGTGACCGGGAAATCCGTAGACCTTGTATATCCGGTAACGTAGATGTTTCCGGCAGCATCTGTCGTGATTGCCGTCATGTTGTCACTATCTGATCCGTCCAAGTAAGTCGAAAAGACAAAAACTGGATCGATGATCAACGGCTTGGCGTGGTCGTACTTTCCGACGTTGAAGTGAATCTCCCCATTACGCGTCATCACAAAGTTCGCCACTACTTCTTTCTTGCCTTCACCGAACAACTGGTATACGACGGGTCGCATTAGCCAAAGTTGGGATTTGCCAAGGTCCAGCTGCAGATTTCCGGAGCGATCGATGTGTCCGCGCCTATCTGTCCTTAATGTGATCCGCGACACCTCTCCTCCCGGCTGCACGAGAAAGTCGTGCTCCAACGTGCTCCCGTGTCCGTGGAAGACAAGATCAATGTTGGGGTAAAGGTTCGCATAGCGGATTCGCGCAAATTGCGGAACGTTTTTTAACCACTTTGCAGGATCTGCACCATGCAGATAGTTCGAATGTCCCGGCAGAGCCTCATCGCCGGCGAGCGTCACACCGGCTTGAGCTCCAGCCCACCTGATGTGAGCTACAGACGCTGTCTTGCTCGCTTGCTCCAAGACAACATCCACTCCGTCCGCGCCGAAGAACGCCTGCATCGAGTTCCGTCGCGTGATGAATCGATATCGTGCAGGTGCCTGTCCTTCGTTGCGCTCAAACGCAAGCGGGAGTGAAGCGAGTTCGGGGATTGCTGTTTGTCCAGCAGTGCGTAATGGCGCTAATAGGAAGCATAAGACGATCAAATACAGCACACGCGCACGCGTGAGCTGGCGGCTGGGCATGGAAATCCTCCGACAGGGCAATTACATGAGCTCGGTAGGTATATGTCTTAGAACAAGCAAGAAAGTCAAGTACCTTGAGATTAAAATTGCAGAGCTAGAGTTTTCGACAAAGATGGTGCCGATTCTCGAACACTCACTCACGTTCCCAATGACTCTCGTCGTTTTGCGCGACAGTCAGCATGCCGCTCAAGTCTCAGTTAACGCGGTATCCGCACAAGTCAAATCGGCGCCGCACGCGGATCGTGACCGATGAGCGGTTCGCTGCGGTTGAGCGGAGATTTGCGATTTGCTCCCGAACGGGAACGTAACAAGCGTGATCCGTTACATTTTCGTGACAGTCGCGTCCCTGCGGAAGTCTCGCAAGTCGCGGAGGTTCGTAACTAGTTGAAGATGAAGGGGAAAGTGGTGCGCCCGGAGGGACTCGAACTCTCGACCTTCTGGTTCGTAGCCAGAGTAGTCAAATTCCAAGTGCCTTACTGTCCGTTGCTTACGGGCGTTTTCATTTTGGAATCTACCCTTTGTTGGGCCACATGGGCTACGCTTCCCTACTGAACGAAACGCACACTACGCAGCGATTCAAGCGTAACCTCTGTGCATGGATGCAAAGCGCCTAAAGAGCATCGCTGCGAAGGGCTTACTTGTATTCGTTCTGGTCCTTCTCTTTGTGTCCCTTATGGCGCATCGGGTCTTCCATCCACGGTGAACTGGGAACACTTCCACCTCTGCCAACCACTTCCGCATAAGCCAAAACCCCGCCAAACAGATTTCCGCTAGGTAGTTCCACGGAATAGTCGAAACTAGGAACTAGCCCGATTTGCGCTCGATAGCATCAATGGCGGCAAACTTCCGGTCTACGTGAGGTCTTGACCGCGGAGCACCTGAATGCAGCACACAACTCCTTCTGGCAGCGACACCACAGGTAGGACAGCGGACAGAGGAGATTTGTTTGGGCGTGAGTTCGTTCTTTTTCATTGAGACCAGGATGCGATTTCACACAGTTATAAAGCTGTTCCATTGTGGACACCGCCCCGGCTTTAGTCGCATAAATGCCAATACCGGACTTGATTCCGAACGACGTATACTTGCGGCTACAGTGGCCTCGCCTGAGGTGCCTCGAATATGCCAGACCAAGAGTGGGTCAAAACACTTGAAGACGGCAGGAAAGTGAAGTTCATCTACCAAGAGTTGCCGGAAGACGTGGCGTTTATTACCGCGCAGATCGGGGGGAATGAGGTAGTGTATTCAGTCGTCTTGACCAAAGCAAGGAACCCCCTGAGTCACGAAGATGTCGAAAGTCATTTTAAGGGCGAACTTTCAAAGAGGTAGTACGACTCATACATGCTAGCCCGCCGCTTCCCTTATCCAATCCTGCGCGGCTTTACGGTCGATGCCGTGCATTCGCATGTACGCCTCAACAGCAGCATTCACCAGACTTCTCGCTGAATCCAACATGAAATCATCACGCTGGCAATCCTCCATTCCCCGTTGCGCTTCCTGCTTCGTCTTGTAAACGCCGACCGTTACGCCAGCGTTTTGATCGACTACGAACTCAAGGCCTTGGGATGTAATCCGGTACCTGTCAGCCATGCATGGTTGCCTCAAGACGTGAATATAAACCTGAAGGACGGTGAATCGTAGTGCTAAGTACAGTGCGGTGGCGTACACGAACTGTAGTGGGAAATGCGATTGTAGCGGCGCTTTTTGATTGCTTTCTTTTTGGCCATAAGCGCATCATGGTGAATATCCCTACCAATTTGAGTAACCCCTCAGACATGTAGCGGTTCGAGGTGTCTCTTATGATCGGCCCAAACAAAGAACGCTGGCGCGAACTGTGCAAACAAGTCGAAGTCGAGCAAGACCCTAAAAAGCTAGTAGAACTAACCACAGAGATTTATCGCCTTTTGGAAGAAAAGAGAAGACGCCTTCAGAGAAAAGGCCTTATGGATGCCACGCCACCAGAAAAATCAAACTGATGACCCACTACCCACGAACGCGGGACAGCGACGTGCGTAAGGTATCCATGCGATCATCGGACAATTGACATTTCGCTGGGCTACTTTCCACCCTGAAGTGTTCTTGGAGCTTTGACATTCTGCGGGGAAAAATCATCGCCAAATCCGGCTAATAGCATGAGAGAGGTAGTAGCTGGCGTCAGCAAATATGAAAGCCCCGCAAATGCGAAACCAAATGAACATAGCCCTATAGTTCCGCTCTGTTCCAACATTTCGGGAACCGGGCAGCAGCTTGAGCTTCGGAAACCTCTGGTAAATCTTAACCGTCCAAGCGTCGATGCTGGCCGCGATCGGCTTTGACCAATAAAAAAGAGCAGCTCCGGCGAGCACAACGTTCGCGTCCACCATGAACTCAAGCAAGAGTAAGCTATCCAAACTGGTCATCGGTTTCACAGACCGACATTCATTAGCCGGGGCCATGATGACGAAAATGTGAGCCAAGAGCAAGTTACCGTGGACACCGAGTTGGCTACATGGCCTTCCACCCTGCCCGGAAGTCGAACCACTTCAGCCCTGCCTATAACGACTTCCGAACTAGGCAAAACCCGCCTAAAACGACTTCAGATTGAAGCAAAACCACTACTTCCCCCGGCACATCTGAAGTTCTGCCCTAACCTAGCTCCGTGTGCAGCCCCGCCCACCAAACAGAGAGTGGTATGCATAGAGGTAAAGACCTAGTGAACGGAGACAGTAGACCTAGGCGTGTGCATACTGTTCAGTTTAATTACAAAGAGATTATCTTGATTCCCGCCTACAGGCAGGAGTACCCAGAGAGAGGCACAGAGAGAACTAGACCTAGTTCCCGACGTGGTTCTAGGGTGTTGACATCGTTCTGACTGCACACCAAAGCTTCGTTTGGACTTCCGTTTTTACCTTGTTTTGAGGCAATCTCGCGCCCACATAACCAAGTTTGAACTTTGAGATGCCAAGTACTTTGCCATGTTAAGTCTAGATCATGGCTTAAATCGGCTAGGAATGCGTCTTACGTGGTATCTACGCGGCTGCACTGGATGATTGCACTTCCCCCAATTCAAGAATCGCCGGTATAAGTTGGTCGGAGAGATGCATTTTGTCCAACAGTTTGACGGCTCCGACACTCGCAGCAGCTTCTCTGGTTTCGCCGTCTGTGCTAAGGCTAATCGCTAGAACTTTCGCGCCGTTCAGCAAACTCTTGGCTTTGGTTGGCAGAGTGTCGGTTTCTAACGCGAGGTGAGCGTCGAGGATGATTAAATCAGGATGCAGTTCCGCCGTCTTCTGAATCGCTTCATCGAAATTCGAAGCTTCGCCTAGGACTACAATATCTTCCCGATCAGCTAACAGCTTCCGAATTGCTTTACGCATTATTTCCGCGTCATCTGCAAGTACGACCTTGACGCTCATTGTTGCCTCCAAATCGAACTAGCGACCGGGACTAGCCGCAAATGCTAAATACTCTCAAGGGAAAAGGTAGTCAAGATGGTACGTTAGCGTACATTAAAAGCAGTAATCAAGGCTAGAACCGCACAAGCATAACCAAGTTTTGACTTTGAGACGACAAGTACTTTGCCATAGCAAGCTACAAAACGAGGAACCGAGGAAAGCAGCATGAGCGAACTATCACCGAACGAAGCAAACAGACAAAAAGTTGAGCATCTGCGGCGTATATGGATCGAACTATTACCAGATGCTCCGCTGTTAACGTACCAAGATTTTTTCTGGTTGCTCGAAGCGAACACGTACAGAATTGCGCCGATATTGTGGGCAATGGTTCAACTTCGCGAACGCCTGCAACGTCGCGCCGACATCGGCTCTTTCACTGGTTGGATTCGAGCCTGCACAAAGCGGTACATGCTTCAAAACGCTACCGAAGTGCCTGATTGGATGTTCCCGGAACAGCACGAACGGCGGCGCGAGCGAGATCGTTTTGCGTCAGGGCGTGCGGCGTGACAACAGAGCGTAGAGCAAAGCTCTTTCCAAATCTGGGGAGCCTGAACGTGAAGTTTGCGGATTATGAGTGGACACCCGCAGAGACTTTGGTAGCGCCAACAAAGCCCATAACAATCAGCGCGGACGAGCTTGCCGCCCGAATGAAAGTTTACGCTGAAAAATTGCTAGCAGACCCGGAGTGGCACGCGAAGAACGAGCGCAAAGCCGCTGAGAAGGCCGCCAAGAATCAGGCACGCCTAGCTCGCATCGCAGAACGGCGAAAGGCTGCGTAAAAGAGAGTTCAAACGTAGTTTCCGGGGTTTCCTAGAACCACAACGGCCCCACTGCAAAGACAACCCGCCGCAACTAACAATCCACAGCGAGCCGCTTCCCTTCTAAGCGTTCGCGGAAAAGTTAGTCAATGCAAAGCGTGGTAGAGTGCTGCGTAGCAACGGATGTAAGGCGGAAACGAGGCAAGTCCTTGTCACGCCGAGTCGGTCAGGCAGGAAACGTGTTTCAACACTGCGATCCGTGGAGTCCATCAGCCCCGGCCTATGGTCGGTACTGGCTAGACGTTCTCGGTAGCACGGAGAGAAAGCGTCGTACCGTTTCGTTAGGCGTTTGCGCCACGCGAAGCGTTGCACGTCGGAAACTCCGCGAGCACATCGAAGTGGAAGGCATCAACAGCAAGGGAAACTTCACAACCAACACAGCGCCAGCGACCAGCTTCCGCGCCCAAGCAGCAAAGTGGATAGAGTCCCTACCCACACGGCGTCGGAAACCAGTCAAACCCTGCACCGTTTCCAACTGGCAGCACGCCCTCGACAAATGGGTACTCCCGACACTTGGCGACAGGTTTCTCGGAGACGTATCCAACGCCGCGTTGCGTGAGCTAGTCGAGAAGATGGCCGCAGCGGGATTGTCCGCTAAATCAATCGTCAACTATTCGCTTCCGGTAAAACTGGTTCTAGCTTCCGCAGTCGATTCGGAAGGAGAACAGATTTACCCGCGTGTATGGAATGACGATTTTATCGGGCTGCCCATCGTCAAGAAAGAAAGTCAGCTCAGACCTTCGCTAACCGAATCGGAACTCGGAGAAGTTCTCGCCAGCGCGAAAGAACGGTACGCAATTATTTTCGCATTGTTGGCGGGTACGGGTTTACGTGCGGGTGAGGCGTTGGCGCTCAAGCCTACCAATCTCTCGCCAGATGGCCGCGTGCTCCATGTACGGCGCAGCATTTGGAACGGTCGGGAGCAAGAGCCTAAGACGCCTAGTGCTGTACGCGAAATTGATCTACCGGAGCTGCTCGCCGTGCTGTTGCGTGGATACGCGGCTAACAAATCCGGTTATCTGTTCGCCACAGCTAGCGGGAAGCCTCTGGGACAGCGCAACGTCCTTAGAGCGCTGCACGCAACCGGGAAGACAGTCGGGCTTCATGCGTTCCGCCGTTTCCGCACAGAGACATTGCGGCGGGCGTGTGTACCGGAAGACCTAACGAAGCTCTGGCTAGGCCATTCAACAAAAACCATAACCGACAGCTACGCACTCGGATTGCAAAAAGACGAGGAGTGGCGTCGGAAGTGGTGCAAGAAAGCAGGACTCGGTTTTTCGCTTGTTGGGCTACAAGGGCTACAAAACGTTAAGCCGATTGAATTGGTGAAAGCAGCGTAAGTCCATACAGGGGTAGGCTTTAAAGTGGTGCGCCCGGAGGGACTCGAACTCTCGACCTTCTGGTTCGTAGCCAGACGCTCTATCCAACTGAGCTACGGGCGCACAGCAGAACACTTCACTGCTAACAGTTTACGGTAAGTTCCTCTTCGATTTCAACTTCGAGTTTCGGCTCATTCGGAGCTCTTGTGAGGAATCGCTGGATGCGTTATCTATCTCATACGAAACAATTTGAATAAATTGATTTCACGCGCGAGCGTCTAGCGATCTACCAGACGTTCACTCCACACTATCGCTGATTCGCAGTGGTGTCCCTAGCCATAACGATCGCCCGGAATCACCGATCACCATTGCCCGGAATCCGCAGAAGGAGGATTTGGCTCTTCTGGAGGATTTTGTCGCAACCTCACAACGGATTGAGTTCCAGGCTGGACTGAACCTGTAACAGGCTTGTTGCTACTTGCCAAGTACAACGTCGATCCCCGAGAGCATCAATTCTAGCTTACGGGGTGGTGGCTCGCCGACTCGGTCAGTCAGAAATCCTTGTCGAAGAGCCGTTTGCGGCTGGTGGAAGTTTGCTAGGGTCGCCGGCAGGACTCGTCGGGATTGGGGCCAACGCATCGTTCAAAAAGGCAGACCGCCCAGGGTGAGACCCAGCGGCATTACTCCTGGTGGCACTGTAAATCTTCGCAGTTGAGGTGTCATCTCCGGCGCTTTACAAAAACAGAGAACATGTCCGCCAACAGCCGCGCCGCAGGGATGTCCGATTTTCGATGGGTTGGAGCTTTGATGCGCTGACCCCACGGAGAAACCAATGACAGTAGATACGAAAAGGACTCATATTTTAATCGACGATTGGGTAGCTCTGTCTACCGCCAGGATGCGATCTGTCGTGTTCAGAGTCGGTGAGCGACTGCGGGGGTGCCGTCAGTGGGCACGCAGTAGTGTTTTCGAGATCGGATGGAAAGCAATGAGGGAACGCGGGCGAATGAAAGAAGCGGCCCGGCAGCGAGAGAGTCGTCTCACGAAGTTGTTGACGGACACTTCTGATGCCGTCGTCTTAATGGATAATAAACACCGTCTTGTCGTGGCAAATGATGCAGCAATGCTCCTGTTTGGGATTTCCCCGAGGAACATTAGCAAATTCACGCTCGATGCTTTCCTTCGAAATAATGAAATCTCTGGATCTGAACAAATGGGCCGGCCTTTTATCAAGAACAAGGGGCAATGGCACAGCTGCAAGATTGTGCGATTGGATGGTAGCTCCCTGGTGGCTGAGATTGCCTTTCATCCCAATGTGGCCCCAGGAAGGCACTTATCAAGGTTCCGCAATGTTAAGTCCTGCAGACACATACCTTCGCAGATGCGAGCGAAAGCGAAGGTAGCTTGGGAAATTCTTGGGTTTATACATAAAGCGGGAATGGTAGACCAAGCCGTCGCTGGAGACGGGCGAGGATCGAACCACGATACCCAACTCTAGATTTATCGGAAGCCAGCGCGTACGGATGTTCGAGTGGCAAATACGCCGGAAGGGACCGGTAAATGAAATCCTTTATCCAAAAGTTCGCGTTAGCGCTGACGGGCACTGCAGGTTTTTTGCGATGACGACATCCCGAACGGCGGTGCGCACGGTCCGGTGTTGCAGGTAAAACGTAGTGCTCGACTCCATCCGAACCATGAACCATTCCGACCGCTTACGAAAGACGTTGCGTTCATCACCATCGTACGAAAAACACCCAGAACACCTCGTGCGTTGCTCCACGGGCGTTCAGCAGTTGCACTGGCATGAAGAACAAGCAAAACCCGGAGTCGCGTGGACGCATATTCCGTAGCTGGTTCAATGTGCTGGTGCTCGCTTGTGGCCTTGCGGCATGCGGGGGCGTTATGCAGGTGATGCCAACCTCCGCTGCAAACCTGCCGATCGGAATTTCGGATGTGGCCAAGCTCGAACCTAATATTAATGTCGGTATAAAGCTCCTGAAGTACATACGTGATGATTACTTTAGAGATGATTCGATGGACCCGTTGAACAAGACGCTTATCACCCTGGCGGCACCGAACGCAGGGCCCGCACGTCTGAAGCAATGCCGACGGCTGGCCGCGGACATGGGTTTCCAGACCTGTGGTTCCACAAACGTTGAATATGCGGTAACGAAAAAGGTGGGCAGAGAGACTGTTAGTTATGTTAGTAGCATCTACAAATATTATGTGGGTGGGAGCTGATGGCTGAAAGGAAGGCCGCCCGTGCACGGACGAAGCAATTGGCGGTCAAATAGTGAGCTTGCCCAGTACTCCGCACGCAGAATTAGCATGAAGCCCGAGAGAAAACACGGATTGGGTGCGCGGCGCTGGAGATTACTGCTCGCAAGCGCGTTCAGTCTGATTCTTCTGGGGCCGATGAGTCTCGCTCAAATTCCGGGCGAGCCGCCTCCCTCGCCCGAACCAAAACCAAATCAGGAATTGCAAGTGAATTGGCTTTACGGAGCCTTTGTTCCAAAGGATGTGCCTTTACAATCCCTTTCCAATCACCAGCGTTTCCAGCTCGTCTTGCGCCAGAGCTTTACCACGCCCGGCGTGTACGTCAAGACCGCGCTTTTTTCGCTGGCAGATCAGGCCGGGAACACTCCTCCGGAGTGGGGTGGTGGGTTTGGCGGCTATGGCAAACGACTCGGTTCGCGCTACGGACAATTTGTTACACAAAATGCCTTGGTGGGATTGGGCAATGGCCTCCTTGGCTTCGAGCCTCGATACGATCGCTGCAAGTGCACTGGCTTTTGGCCACGCACACGCCACGCCTTTATCCGGAACTTCGTAACCTATGACCGTACGGAGCAGCACCTGCGTCCCCAGCTCGCCTTGTATGGCGGCGCATTCGGCGCCGGTGTCGTTGCAGGAACATGGGCGCCCTCCAATCCCAATCTGCTCACGCGAGGTTATCAGGGCATGATGACCCAAGTCGCCTTTGGTGTGTGCGCTCACTGGTTGGGAGAATTCGCGCCCGACTTCAAGCGGATGGTGCAGAGAAGCAAGTCTGGAAAATCTGATAATGAGAAGCGCTCTGGTCCTAACCACTGAGATCTACGAACGCCCGTGATTAAAAGGTCTGCGCCGTACAATCAGCCAGTCCACCCAATTTGATCCCTCGCTTTCCGAATTCAGTTCAACAAGGCGACTTCCACAACGACGTTTCGGCACCAAGGCGAGGCGTTTCTAGTTGTAATGCTCCCCTCTAAAACTGGACACCTGGCTTAGGTAATATCAGGGCCTCCAACCGAAAGCCTCTCCTGCTAGAGCGGTCATTGCCACCCGTTGTGCGTCACCGACAAGGTAACAACAGATCCCGAGGACATTCGGGCATCGGAACCCGGTTCCTCCCCTGTAACTATTGCCAGTAACACCTCCTAAAGCAAATTCTATTATTTCAGTGCTTTCTAGTTCATTAGTGTCATAAAGCTGCTTGACCTTAAGCTGTTTACCATCTGTTCCGGAGTCTAGATGAAAAGATCTGCAATCTCCCTCACCGCTGCCTTGCTAAGCACAGCGGTAGTCTTCGCCGGATCAAAACCGCAGCAGGGCACCATTGTTTCCCAAACCTCTGTCGCGTGCGGCGCAAAGAAGTCCAAGAAGCAGGAGATCGATCTCCTTTGCCAGCAGTATGTCGTCCGCTCCGGCACCACCGAATACACCATTCGTCAGCCGAAACCGTCCGATCAGACCCTCATTCCGCTAAACACATCGATTCAGTTCACCCTGGACAAGAATAAAATGAAGTTCAAGGCCGACGGAAAATCGTTCGAATTCATAGTAGTCTCCCAGGCCGTCGCGTCTTCTACCACCACTGCACCGGCCTGTCCCTTTGGTTCGCCAGTCGAGCTCAGAAGGTGCTCGAGGATGCCAACGTGAAACTAGCGAGCGTGGCCACGGACACACTCGGGACGAGCGGGCCATGCTGGAAGAAACCGTCGCTGGTCAAGATGATCCCCGAAAATCGAGTGCTCCGTTCGGGCTGATGGTGCCAGCGCCAGTGATAACGCCAATCACCGGGACGGTCACATTGATTGCATCCGCCTTTGTGCCCTCCGGCGCCACTCGCGCGTTCAAGCTTGCATTCTGAATCGACGTGTCGCGATTGGGCGGCGGTCTTTCCGCTGAAGGGCGACAGCGCACTTAGTTTCGAGCCCAGGTCAAACCCTGCCAGCTTGGTGTTGGCGAGCCGCACCGAGCCTGCAATCACCAGCTTGTTAATTGATCCGCTAATACTCAACTCGGCTTGAAAGCGTTCCTCCTTGTAGCTGCGCCCCCGCAGGAGGCAAATCGTCATTCGACGTGAGACCTGATCCAGGGACGTTAAGCTCGATTGGTCGAGGGAACCGGGCAATTTGCGGCTTGGGCAGCAAGTTTCCCTGAGGGAAAGACTCCGTCGCTATAGCTGTTTTTGCCAATGTGGCCGAACTCTATTCGAGCCAGTTCACGGACTCTCCTTTTGCAAGCAGGCGCTGCTTCAGTAACTCCCTCGCGAAGTCGCGCAACAGGACATTCAACTCGTTCAACTCGCCGCGCGCTTCGAACTGATCCTGCGTCTGGCGCACCGAGGCGATCAACTCAGCATCATCTAAGACCTTCCGAGCGACTCCCGCCTGCATCAACGTACGTCGCTCCTTCCGGATAGTGTGCGCGCTCACAGCAGCGAACTCTGGTTGCCGGGCTTTGATCCGGTTGCTGCTAGGATTTAGCGGTTTTATTCAGGTCGTCGTCCTTGTAGTACTTCGTACCCTGCAGCGTCAACTGAAGTGCGAGGCCATTCTTGGTGATCTGGTAGACCCATACTCCCGGGGCAACTTCAGCCGCTCCCGAGTAAGC
>Ga0210406_10001895_pt1 | contig 24580 bp, 19 predicted proteins | sample IncBWC30MmetaG_FD_155454 | JGI IMG/M metagenome (GOLD analysis project Ga0210406, IMG submission 155454) | Forest soil microbial communities from Barre Woods Harvard Forest LTER site, Petersham, Massachusetts, United States - Inc-BW-C-30-M | ecosystem: Environmental > Terrestrial > Soil >...
GTGCGCCTCGATGCCGCCGCACGGCAGGTCGAGTTGGCGGACGGCGAGAAATTGACCTATGACCGCTTATTGCTCTGTCTCGGTGCAGAATCGCGCCGACTGACCTGCCCAGGGGCCGCTCTCCCGGGCGTGCACTATCTGCGCGCACTCGCGGATGTCGCGCCCATTCAGGCGGGATTCAAACCTCAGGCACGCGTCGTCATCATCGGGGGCGGCTACATCGGGCTCGAGACGGCGGCGACCTGCCGCAAGATGGGCTGCGAAGTCACGGTGCTTGAAATGGCCGACCGGGTCATGAATCGCGTGGTCGCGCCCAGCGTCTCGCAATATTTTGCCGAGGAGCATCGCGCGCACGGCGTCACCATCATCTGCGATACGCGGGTCGTTTGCCTTGAAGGCCGGGAACGGGTCGAACACGTGGTTTGCGCCGACGGCACCCGCCACGCGGCGGATTTGGTCATCGTCGGCGTCGGCGCCGTCGCAACGACCGAGCTCGCGCGCGCCGCAGGGTTGGCCTGCGACAACGGCATCGTGGTCGACGAATACTGCCGCACCAGCGACGCGGCGATCTATGCCGCCGGCGATTGCACCAATCATCCGTCGCTGCGCTTCGGCCGACGGGTGCGCCTGGAATCCGTGGACAACGCCTTCGAGCAGGCGAAGACGGCCGCCCTCAATCTGCTGGATAAGCCGGTCGCGCATGATCGCGTACCCTGGTTCTGGTCGGATCAATTCGACAGTAAGCTGCTCATCGTCGGACTTTCGCAGGATCACGACCGGCAAGTGCTGCGCGGCGATCCGTCTTCGCGCAGCTTCAGCGTCTGCTATCTCAAGGGCCGGGAATTGCTTGCGGTGGAAGCCGTCAACCATTCGAAGGACTACATGGCCGCGCGCAAACTCATCGCCGAGCGCGCACTGATGCACCTCGACAAACTGGCGGACAGCGAACTTGCCCTCAAAGAAGCGATCTGATGCCCAAAGTCACGTTCACCGAGCCCGGCGGCGGCCGGCGTGAGATCGACGCACCGCTCGGGATCACGTTGATGGAGACTGCGCGTCAAAATGGCGTACAGGGTGTGGTGGCCCAATGCGGCGGCGCCTGCGTCTGTGCGACCTGCCACGTGTACATCCATCCTTCCTGGCTCGCCAGGCTCGAACCGCGCGAGGAAATGGAGGAGGGCACGCTGGAGAACGCCTGGGAACCGCGCGACAACAGCCGTCTCAGTTGCCAGATCCAGATCACTGCAGAGCTGGATGGGCTGGAAGTGACCGTGCCGGATCACCAGCGGGGGGAGTAGTCACTGCGCACTACGCCGTTGCAGTTGGGCAATCACCTCAGGGGTTTCGATGCAGGCAGAACCGGTGTTTGCGTGCGCGAGGCCGCGCGTGCTCGCGGATTGCTCCGTCACGGATCAAACGGTATGCTGTTGTTCACACAGGGACGCTTGGGGGGGCGCACGACATGGGCAAACTACTCATCTCCATGGCACTTCTGGTGGCCGGATGCGCCGGCCGACCCGCTGACTCGCCTCGCACCGAGGTGGTCCAAGTGCCGCCGGGCACCAAGGAACTCTCCCCTCATTCACCAGGCGACAAGCTCGTGGCCGACGCAAAGAAACTCGGCTACACATTGGTGAATCAGAACGGCGAAGTATATTACTGCCACACAGTCCTCAAGACCGGTTCGCACGCACAGCACGAGACGGTCTGTTTGACTGAAAAAGAGATGGCTGATTTGCGCGAGCAAACCCAGCGTTCCCTCTTGAACAACGAGACCCAAAGCCGGCCTCCGAGTGGTCGTTGAGATTTCACGCGGACGCAGCTACTCGAAGACGATCAATAAATCCTTCGTGTCGACCTGCAAGCCGGGTTTGACCAGGATCTGCTTGATCACTCCGTCGCGCTCGGCACGCACCGTGGTTTCCATCTTCATCGCTTCCAGCGTCAGCAGCGCCTCGCCCTTGGCGAGCTTTTGGCCGACATGCACCGGCACCGTCGCTATCGTGCCGGGCATGGGGGCGCCCACGTGGGCCGCATTGCCCGGCTCGACTTTGCGCCGCGGCGGCCGCTTCGCCACCTGGCTGCGGTCCGCGACGCGAACGGGACGCGGCTGGCCGTTGAGCTCGAAAAATACCGTGCGTGTGCCGTCCTCATGCGGATCGCTGGTGGTCACATAGCGCACGATCAGCGTCTTGCCGCGCTCCAGATCTATGTTGATCTCCTGGCCCGCCTCCATTCCGTAGAAGAACACAGCCGTAGGCAGCGCGCTGACATCGCCGAAGGCGCTTCGGTCGGCCGCGTAGTCGGCGAATACCTTGGGGTACATCAGATAGGAAGCGAGTTCATACTCGGTGATCGCCCGGCCCACCTTGGATTCCGCAAGCTCGCGCTCCGCCTCGAGGTCCGCCGGCGGCAGCAATTCGCCGGGCCGCACCGCGAGCGGCGCCTTGCCGCCCAGCACCTTTTTTTGCAGATCCGCGGGGAAACCGCCGACAGGTTGGCCGAGCTCCCCGCGAAACAGGCGCACGACGGAATCGGGAAATGCAATTTCCACCGCCGGATCGAGCACGGCGTCGCGCGTGAGCCCGCTCGTGACCATGGTGATGGCCATGTCGCCGACAACCTTGGACGTCGGCGTGACCTTGATGATGTCGCCGAACATTTCATTGACCTCGGCATAGGCGTGCGCGACTTCCGGCCAGCGGTGATCGTCGAGCCCGAGCGACCGCGCCTGCTCCCGCAGATTCGTGTACTGACCGCCGGGCATGCCGTGCACGTACACCTCGGAGGCGCCTGCGCGGAAGTCGCTTTCGAACGCGATGTAACCGCGGCGCACTTGTTCCCAGTAGGTCGAAATCATCCGCAATTTGTCGGCATCGAGCCCCGGATCGCGTGGACCGAATCGGAGCGCCTCGACGATGGATCCCAGATTCGGCTGCGAGGTGAGGCCCGACAGGGCGTCGATCGCCCCATCCACCGCGTCGACACCGGCTTCGACGGCGGCGAGCACGCTGGCCGCCGCGATCCCACTCGTATCATGGGTGTGGAAATGAACCGGCAGCCCCACTTCCTCCTTGAGCGCTTTGACGAGCGCTGCCGCGGCCCGCGGCCGGCACAGTCCGCCCATATCCTTGACCGCGAGCACGTGGGCGCCCATCGCCCGCAATTCCTGGGCGAGCTTGACGTAGTACTTGAGGTCGTACTTGGTCTCTCGGGGATTCGTGAGGTTGCCGGTGTAGCAGATCGCCGCCTCGCATAGCCGACCGGTGTCCCTGACCGCCTCGATGGCGACTTTCATGTTGTCGGCCCAGTTCAAGCAATCGAATACTCGAAACACGTCGATACCGGCAGCGGCTGCGCGTCCGACGAAATGCCGCACGACATTGTCCGGATAATTGGTATAGCCGACGGCGTTGGCGGATCGAAACAGCATCTGCAGCAGGAGATTGGGCATCGCTTCGCGAAGCGCGGCGAGGCGCGCCCAGGGGTCCTCCCTCAAGAAGCGCATGGCCACGTCGAAAGTCGCGCCGCCCCAGCATTCAACGGAAAACAGCTCCGGCAGCAGATCGGCATAGTACGGTGCAATCACCGCCATGTCGTGGGTACGAAACCGCGTTGCCAGCAATGACTGGTGCGCGTCGCGCATGCTCGTGTCCGTCAGCAGGACACGGGACTCCCGCAGCATCCAGTCGGCGAACTTTTCCGGTCCCAGTTCGTCGAGCTTCTGCTTGGTGCCCGGCGCCGGCGGCTTCGGGGCGATCCGCGGCAGCCGGGGAAACACCGGCTGCTTGGGCCGGGCCCGTCCCTTTACCTCGGGATTGCCGTTGACGATCACATCCCCGATGAAGCTGAGCAGCCGCGTCGCCCGGTCGCGCTTGCGCGGACTGCGGAACAGTTCCGGAGTCTCATCGATGAACTTGGTGGTGTAGTCCGCGCACGCGAAACGCGGATGCATGATCAGCTGGTCGAGGAACCGCAAATTGGTCACCACGCCGCGAATTCGAAATTCCCACAGAGCGCGGTGCATACGCGCAATGGTCTCCTCGGGTGTCGGCGACCAAGCGGTCACCTTCACCAGCAGCGAATCGTAGAAGCGCGTGATGATGGCGCCCGCATAGGCGGTTCCGGCATCGAGGCGGATGCCGAATCCTGCGGGACTGCGGTAGGCGGTGACGCGGCCGTAATCCGGCACAAAATTGTTTTCGGGGTCTTCGGTGGTGACGCGGCACTGCAGGGCATGGGCGTTGACGCGTATCTCTTCCTGCCGCGGCACCCCGCTTTCCGCGGTGCCTATCCGCGCGCCGGCGGCGATCCGGATTTGCGCCTTGACCAGATCGATCCCGGTCACGCATTCGGTAACGGTGTGTTCCACCTGAATGCGTGGATTGACTTCGATGAAATAGAACTTGCCCGTGTCGGCGTCCTGCAGGAACTCGACGGTGCCGGCGGCGCGATAGCCTACCGCGCGGCCTATCTTGAGCGCCGCTTCGAACAGTTCGGCACGTTGCGCGTCGTCAAGGAAGGCCGCCGGTGCGCGTTCGACGACCTTTTGGTTGCGGCGCTGCACGGTGCAATCCCGCTCATGCAGATGCACCAAGTTGCCGTGGGAGTCGCCCAGGATCTGCACTTCGACGTGGCGCGCGCGCCGGATCAGCTTCTCGAGATACACCTCATCCTTGCCGAACGCCGCTTTGGCTTCGCGCCGCGCGGCCGCGACGGCCTCGAGGAGGTCGCGGTCGTCTTCGACGATGCGCATGCCGCGGCCGCCGCCGCCCCAGCTCGCCTTGAGCATCACGGGAAAACCGACCAGCTTCGCCATGGCGAGCACTTGGGTCTCGTCGGCGGGCAGCGGCGGCGTTGCCGGCATCACCGGCACTCCCGCGGCCACGGCCAAATTGCGCGCTTCGACCTTGTTGCCCAACCTGCGCATGGTGTCGGGCAGAGGTCCCACGAAGACGATCTTGGCGGCGGCGCAAGCTTCCGCAAATTCCGGACTCTCGGACAAAAAGCCGTAACCCGGATGAACGGCGTCGGCGCGGGCCTCGATGGCCACGCGAATGATGTCGTCGATGTCGAGATAGGCCTCGATCGGGCCCTTGCCGGCACCCACCAGGTAGCTTTCGTCGGCTTTGGTCCGATGCAGCGAGAACCGGTCTTCCTGCGAGTGAATGGCGATGGTGCGAATGCCGAGCTCGGTGGCGGCACGCATGACTCGAATGGCTATTTCACCGCGATTCGCGATGAGGAGGCTCTTGACAGCCCCCGTCTTGGGAAATGGATTCATCAGCGAATGATGATAGCCTTGCAGCGTCGGAGCGACCAGAGGAACTCATCGTAAGATGTTCGGGCTAGCAATTCATGGCGGTGCAGGGACCTTGCCGCGCGCTGAATCGGGCGGCGAGAGAGAGCTGAAGTATCGGGCCGGCCTGGCGGCAGCGCTCGACGCCGGGTACGCGGTGCTGCAAAGTCGCGGGTCGAGTCTCGACGCGGTTACACGCGCCGTCATGGCCCTCGAGGACAATCCCTTGTTCAACGCAGGCTTAGGATCGGTGTTCACGCTCGACGGCCGCAACGAACTGGATGCGGCGATCATGGACGGCAGAACGCTCAACGCCGGATCGGTGTGCGGTGTGACTCACATCAGGAATCCGATCGAACTGGCGCGCGCCGTCATGGAGCATTCGGAATACGTTATGCTGAGCGGCGCAGGCGCCGAAGAATTCGCCTTGAGCCGCGGCTTCGCGCTGGTTCCGCGCAGCTACTTTTACACTCCGGAGCGTTGGCGGCAGCTCGAACGTATCCGCGGCGGCGACGCCGGACTGTCGGCTCTGACCATATCTCATGTGGGCACGGTGGGAGCGGTCGCGCTGGACGCCGAGGGGCGATTGGCCGCGGCGACCTCCACCGGAGGCATGACGGGGAAACGCTACAGCCGTATCGGCGATTCGCCCATCATCGGTGCGGGAACCTACGCAGACGACCGCTCCTGCGCCGTGTCGGCCACCGGGCACGGGGAAATGTTCATTCGCGCCGCGGTGGCACACGATATTTGTTCGCGGATGCGTTTCGGCAGCCGCACCTTGCGAGAGGCGGTGCGCGAAGTCGTGTTCGACGAGCTGGTCAAGCTGCAGGGCGAGGGGGGAGTCATCGCGATCGACGCCCAAGGTGAGATCGCCATGGAATTCAACTCAGAAGGCATGTTTCGCGCCAGCAGAAGGGCCGGAGAAGAGGCGGAAATCGCGATCTATCGGCCGGAATAGTCCCTCAGGCTTTCATCGTCGATGAGTGGCTAGGTCCGCTGCCCGCGGCGTTTTTCGAAACGGCCGGTTTTCAAGGTGTGGTATTCGGCTTCCATCACGACGACCCGGTTTCTGCCCTGTTCCTTGGCGCTATACAAGGCTTCGTCGGCAAGCTGGATCAGCCCGTCGTGCGTGCGGCTGCTGCTCGGCAGGATGAAGGCCGCGCCGATGCTCACCGTCAGCCGGCTGGCGACCCGGGACGCTTCGTGGGGAATATTGAGTTCCGCTATCGAACGCTGAATTCGCGTCAGCACCTCGGCCACGTATTCGCGGCTCGCTTCGTACAGCACCACCGCGAACTCCTCGCCGCCGTAGCGCGCCACGAAATCCAAGGGTCTTCGCGCGCACTGACTGAGCGAGACGGCCACGGCGCGCAAGCATTCGTCGCCCGCCTGATGTCCGTAGCGATCGTTGTAGTCCTTGAAACAGTCGATATCGGCGAGGAGCACCGCCACGCGTTCCTCCTCACGCACCGCCTGCTGCCAGACGCGCTGAATATGCTGGTCGAACATACGGCGGTTCTGTATGCCCGTGAGACCGTCCCGCGCCACCAGTTCGCGCAGCAAACGGGCTTCGAGAAAACGCATGCGGCTGGTTTTTTCGTGCATGTAAACCACTGACGCGCCGAACACATTGGCGGCAACCATCGCCAGCGCATCGTAGGCGAACTCGCGGCCCGGCAGCTGCAGTGCCGTGCCCGCGCCAAGATAGGCGAACATCACCAGCGCATTCGCGGCGACCGCATGATAGAAAATGAGCCCGGCCATGAAGTAAATGAAGATGATGGTGAGCATCAGGCAGGGAAACAGAATCGACGTGCCGCCCAGAGTGGCGATGATCTGAATCGCACCCATGCCGAGCCCCAGGATGGTCGTTGCCGCCACGGCGAGCGGCGGATAGATCCGGTGGCGTTGCGCAGAGAAGCTCGATGCCAGTCCGATCAGCAGTATCGGAATGATGACCAGCAAGTGGATCATGCTGGGAATGCGGTTGAGCTCGGGACCGAGAACCGTCGATTCCATAGCCGAAAAGGCAATGGTAATGACCACGGCCAGGCAGATGTTGACGCGCGTGTGCACTAGGTTCTCGTCGAAATGAGCGCATCGGAATTCGGTTTCGAGTTCCGGAAGGAAGGTGAGCCAGGGGAAGCCCGCCCGCAACTGGCGGGCGTGCGGAGAATCCGGCAGATCTTCAGTGGGAAGTCGATCGGCGCTGCTCATTCACAGTACCGTACTCATCTGGGGCTGCGCACTCAACGACCTGCGCCACTCTTTGGAGCAAAAAAGCGGCACCCGTGGGCCGGTATTATGTTAAATACCGCCCCCCCAATGGGACTCAATCGGCCAGGTACTGGGCGAGATAAGTGTCGAAATCAGTCTTGTCGGCAGCCTCGATCCGCGCTTGCGCCTCGTGCGACTCTCGTGCAGCGGCGGCAAGTTCCGCCAGGCGGCGTTCGTTGGGCGGATATAGGTCCAGAAAGTAATCCTTGTGCAATTTCGACATTCGCTGGGCGAGCTGAAAAAACGATTCGCCGCTCTGCAGCATGTCCGCCAGCAGCCGCGCGGAGGGTGTGCGCTCAACGTCGTCGATTTTCGCCCGCTGTTGTTCGAGAGCGGACGTGTACGGGCGCGCAGGCTCGCCGTGATCGAGCAATTCGCACAAGCCCTGCATCGCGTCGAGCAATTCGCGCGCCCAATCCTGCATCGGAAAGTCACGCCCTTCGCGCTTCAGCATGAGATTGGGTTCGCGGCCGCGCCTTGCAACCAACAAATGGTTGGCATCCAGGCTCGCCTGCTCGCTCTCCCCGATCGGTGCGCTCTCCCGCAGCAGGCACAGTGCGAGAAAAGCTTCCAGGAAGCGCAGTTTGTTCTGATTGACGCCGACCGGATCGAACGCGCTCACATCGAGCGCACGCACTTCGACGTATTCCACTCCCGCCCGTTGCAGCGCCTTGGTCGGGCGCTCCCCTGAGCGCGCAACGCGTTTCGGCCGGATGAAGCTGTAATACTCGTTCTCGATCTGCAGGATGTTGGCGTTGAGTTGCCGATATTCGCCGTCGACCTTGACGCCGATCTTCTCGTACGGCGGATAAGGCGTGCTGATCGCCCGCGAGAGATCGCGCACGTACTCGTCCAGACTGTTGACCGACACCTTCACCGTCGCTTGATTCTTGTTGCGGTAGCCCAGGTCGCTCATGCGCAGAGACGTGCCGAACGGTTCATAAAACGTATCCGCGTCGAGCTTGGCTAGGGCCGTTTCGCGTCCCGCAAAGAAACTCTTCGACACCGCCGGCGACGTGCCGAACAGGTACAGCACGAGCCACCCGTACCGCCGGTAGTTGCGCAGCACGCTGAAGTACTGCGCGGATACGAAGCTCTGCAGCGGCTGGCGGGACTGATTGACGTCCTCGAGAACGCCCCAGAGGCGCGGGGAAAAAGAGTAGTTGAAATGCACGCCGGAAATCGCCTGCATGATGCGCCCGTAGCGCACACCCAAACCATGCCGATAGATGGTCTTCATCCGCCCGACGTTCGAAGTGCCGAATTGCGCGAGCGGAATGCTCGCGTCGCCCTCGAGAGCGCAGGGCATGCTGGTCGCCCACAGCAGTTCATCATCCAGATGGCGGTACACGAATTGGTGGATATCGCACAAGTACTGCAGCAATTCCCATGTCTCGCCGAACGGCGGGGTAACCAGCTCGATCAGCGACTCGGAGAAGTCCGTCGTGATGTTTTCGTTGGTGAGGGGCGCGCCCAGGGCGGCGGGATGCGGCGTCTGCACGATGTCGCCCGCGGGCGAGACGCGCAACGACTCCTTTTCGACGCCCTTGCGGCCGCCGCGCAGCACACCTCGTTCCCCTGAATTGATGAGCCCCGCGATGCGGCGCTCGAATATCTTATCAACCACGTTACGCAATACCTCGATCCTCGATCTACGGCAGCTCGGCAACGACCTCGATTTCAACGAGGAATCCCGGATCCACCAGACGCTGCACCTGTACCCATGAGGTCGTCGGCAGCCGCTCTTTGTCGTAATACTCGAACCGCAAGTCAGAGGCTTTCAGCAAGGCGTCCATATCCGTCGTATAGATCGTCTCCTTGACGACCTCGTCGAAGCCCGCCCCGTGCGCCGCGAGCGTGCGGTGTATATTGGCGTAAGCGGTGCGCATTTGCCCGGCCATATCTCCCGCCGCCACCAGCCGCCCGTTCTCATCCGCCGCCACCGAGCCTGAAATATACAGCGTTTTGTCGATCAACACGGCCTGGGAATAGCCGAAGTCCTTCTCGTAGGGATTGAGATGGAACACCTGCTTGACCCGGGCCGGCGGCGGCTCCGGTTCGCGATGGCAAGCGCCGAGCGCCAGCGCCGGCGCAATCCACGCGATGAGGATGACTCGTCTCGACATGCGTACTATCCCGGTTTCTGTTTCTGGACGAATTCAGCACGAGCGCGCAGCGCACGCAACATTTTCGGCAAGTCGCGCCGCAAGGCCGCACGCTCCATCCAGCGCGGAACCCAGAAGCCCGGCACTAAATGGACCGAGTAGTGCGCAACGGTGTCGTCCCCGTCGCTCCGCAAATCCCACGAACCTCGAAGGAGCGCCAAGTCGCCCGAGATGCGTTCGATGGACACGCGCGACGGTTCGTCATAAAACGCACGGATTTCATACGTGAGTTTGGGCGCGTACCAGGAATAGTTCATCACGTGCCGAATCCGCTGCCAGGACCCGTCCGGCGCCGTCTCCATCACCTCGCAGGACATGAGGCCGGGAATCATCTGCAAAGCTTCCGGACAGCTGGTGATCAGCGACCATACCACCTCGCGGTGCGCATGGATTCTGACCGACGCGCTCGCGCTGCCGCTCTGTTCTCCGGCGTCCAGCGTCACTGCGATGTCGATGTCGCCATGCTGCGCGGATTCCTGCGCAAGGTCCGCCGCAGGCGCGGCGTGGGCGGCGAACGAGAGGAATACGGCGAGTAGTAAATAGCGCACTGGATAGTCTGACTCCGGACACTGCGAACTGTTCGATGAATGTCGCCGCCTGGCGGTTGTTCTGAACAGCCTGCATCAGCGTCGAGCCTCGATCCATCGCTTCATTTTTGCCTCGAGAATATCCATGGGCATGGCACCGTCCTTGAGGATCTCAGCATGAAAATCTTGGGACCCGAAACGCGCACCCAGCGCCTGCCGCGCATGGGTGAGCAGCGCCTGGAATTTGAGCTCGCCCATCTTGCACGCCAAGGCGTCTCCCGGCAGCGCCACGAAGCGGTCGATCATCAGGCCGGCATCGGCTGCATCTACGCCCAACTGCGCGCGAACATAGTCGGCCGCTTGGGCGCGCGTCCAATCCTGCGCATGTAAGCCCGTGTCCACCACCAGTGCAACCGCGCATTTCAATTGGCCTACGAGTGCGCCCCTTTTCGCTTCATCGTCGCGGTACAAACCGAGTTCGTCGCCGAGCGAGGCTGCATACAGGGCCCAGCCCTCCACGAAGGCGGGCTCGCTGCCGAATCGCCGGAATTTGGGCAAGTCGACCTGCTCCTGCTGAAGCGCGGATTGATAATGGCGTCCCGGTATCCCTTCCTGAAGAAAAGCCGCGATCGCAACGTCAGCGGGCCGAACCGCATTGGATTCGACATTCACATAGAGGACGGCGGGCGACGACCCCCCGTCCGGCGTGGCCGCCCGGTAGGCGAGGGGTGCCGTAGCCTCGCTCGCGAGGCGGGACGCTCGAATCTCGAAATCCGCGCGCGGGGCGGCGGAAAATAGCGCCGGCAGGGCCGCAAGCGTCTGCACCTTGAGCTCCTGGTATGCGTTCAGCAGCTCCGCCTTGGGGGGGAGAGGCGCGCCTACCGGCAGGGAGAGCAAGCGCGCTCGAATACGTTCGACTTCCGCGGTGCCGATGCCATGGATCTCGTTCGGCGACAGTTGCGCGCCGGTCGCGCGTTTGACTCGGAACGCGTACCAGGACGGACCCAGCGGCAGCGCCGACAATGCGACGCTGATCCTCGCCCGGGGCAGATATTCACGTTGAATGAACGCATGCAATTCACGATAGGCAGGCAGCAGCTTGTCCTTGACCGCGCTGCCAAGGCGGAAGGTCAAGCGCGTCCGCTCGGGTTCCTTGATGGTTTCGGGCATGGTCCGCAGCGGTAAATAGAACACGTTGCCCGAAGTATCCTCGCCGAAACCTTGCAGCAAGGGCAGCACTCGTTCCATCAGTGCACGCGGCGAGGTGTATCCGCGCCGCATTCCCTCACGCATGTTTGCGATCGCCTGCCTCGTCCACCGTACATTGTCGTCGATCCGCAGCAGCCAATGCTCGTAGTCGCTTGCTGCTTTTAGGGGGTGCTGCTGAGTGTCGAGGGCCTCGCGCGCGAATTGCAGCGGCATAGCATCGAATGGATTGACCGGCAATAGTTCGGCCGGATAGGTAAAGCCTTCGATATCCAACTCGCGCTGTCTCTTGAAAATGTCGTATGTCAATCCCGCATCCGCGTCCAGGCCGGCGCGCGGAACGGCAAGTACTTCGGCGAGGAAGCGGCGTTCCAGGCTCAAGGAATCCGCCAGGAATTGCGACGACAGCGGATTGCCCGGGGGCACGTGCTCGTCCCAATACCGGTCGACGATTCGCTCCAAATTGTCATGGGGTGCCACCGGATTCGCCGCTTGGGAGGGGGCCGGCGCAGGCGCTGCGCCGCAGGCGGCGAGCCCCAAAAACGCGAGTCCGAGCAAAACCGTATGAGAAAATCGGGTCATCGATCGATTATAAGGGCCATCGATCGATAATAAGCCGGTGGCTTAGGTTCATAATTCCCCAACTCAACTTTAGGGAGTCAGCCTATGTTGGTCGGAGCAAGTCCGCGGCGCGTCGCAATCGTTGGCGGCGTGCGCATTCCGTTCGTGCGCGGGAACGGCGCCTACGCTCGCGTGGGCAATCAAGAGATGCTGACCGCGACGCTCCGCGGAGTGGTTGACCGCTACGGGCTGAAGGGCCAACGCCTGGACGACGTGGCTGCGGGCGCGGTCATGAAGCACTCGAGTCAATGGAATCTGACGCGCGAGTCCGTGCTGGGATCGGGACTTGCCGCGGAAACGCCGGGGCTCGACTTGCAGCGCGCCTGCGGCACCAGCCTGGAGGCGGCGATCCTGCTCGGCAACAAGATTGCCCTCGGCCAGATCGATTGCGCGATTGCGGCGGGAGTCGATACCGTGAGCGATCCCCCGGTGGTCTACCCCAAGAGCTTTCAACAGCGTTTGCTGCAAAGTTATCGCGGCAAGACCTTGAGCGAACGCGTGGGCCCCTGGCTCGGTCTGCGCCCCAGGGACCTGCGCCCGGTCCTGCCGGGAATCGCGGAGCCCCGCACCGGCTTGTCGATGGGCGAGAGCACCGAACTCATGGTGAAAACCTGGGGAATCACGCGCGCCGAGCAGGACGAACTGGCGCTCGAGAGTCATCAAAAGGCCGCGGCTGCTTACGCTTCAGGCTTTTACGAGAACTTGGTGCTCGCCTATCTAGGAGTCACTCAAGACAACAATATCCGCAACGACACGACTCTGGAAAAACTGGCCAAGCTCAAACCGGTATTCGACACATCGGGAGCCGGTACCTTGACTGCGGGGAATTCGACCCCAATGACGGATGGTGCGTCGGCAGTGCTGCTCGTGTCCGAGCCTTACGCGCGAGAGCGCGACTTGCCGGTCCTGGCCTACTTGAGCTACGGCAAGGTGGCCGCCGTGGATTACATCGATAAGAAGGAGGGCTTGCTCATGGCGCCGGCCTACGCCGTGCCCCGAATGCTGAGTGACGCGCACCTGGCCCTCCAGGATTTCGATTTCTACGAGATCCACGAGGCTTTCGCGGGGCAGGTATTGTGCACGCTCAAGGCCTGGGCCGATCCCGTATTCTGCCGCGACAAGCTGGGACTGCCGGGAACCCTCGGGACCATCGATCGGTCCAAACTCAACGTGAAGGGAGGCAGCCTTGCGATCGGCCACCCTTTCGCCGCGACCGGCACGCGCATCGTCGCCACCCTCGCGAAAATTCTCGATGAATCCCGGGCCAAGCGCGGACTGATCTCGATCTGCACCGCCGGCGGCATGGGCGTTACGGCCATTCTCGAGCGTTGACCACCTCGATGAACGCGCTATCCTCTTTCACCGAAACCTGGGCTAAGTAGTTATGAAACTCAAAGATCCTCTGCTGCTGCGCCAGCTGTGCTTCATTGACGGCGGCTGGGCGCCCGCCGACAACGGCGGTACCTTGGACGTGCACAATCCTGCCACGGCCGAAAAGCTCGGACTCATACCGAACATGGGGGCCGCCGAAACGCGGCGCGCCATTGCCGCGGCCGCCGCGGCATTGCCGGCATGGGCGGCGCGCACCGCCAAGGATCGTGCCGTCGTGCTGCGGCGCTGGTTCGACCTCATGCTCGTGCATCAAGACGACCTCGCCACGCTCATGACCGCCGAGCAGGGCAAGCCGCTGGCCGAGTCCAAAGGCGAAATCGCTTACGCCGCTTCCTTCATCGAATGGTTTGCGGAGGAAGCCAAGCGCATGTACGGCGACGTCATCCCCGGACATCAAGCCGACAAGCGAATCCTCGTGCTGCGGCAGCCCGTGGGCGTGGTCGCAGCCATCACACCCTGGAACTTTCCGGCCGCGATGATTACGCGCAAGGCCGGTCCCGCGCTGGCTGCCGGGTGCACGCTGGTGTGCAAGCCGGCGACCCAGACCCCGTATTCCGCGCTGGCGCTCGCGGAGCTCGGCGACAGAGCCGGAATCCCGAAGGGAGTATTCAACGTGATCACCGGGTCCGCCGCCGCGATCGGCGGCGAGATGACGTCGAACCCGACCGTGCGTAAGCTGACTTTCACCGGGTCCACCGAAATCGGCAAGAAGCTGATGGCGCAGTGCGCGGGCACGGTGAAGAAGATATCGCTGGAACTCGGCGGCAACGCGCCGTTCATCGTCTTCGACGATGCCGATTTGGATGCGGCGGTTCAGGGAGCCATCGCCAGCAAGTATCGGAACACGGGTCAAACCTGTGTCTGCGCCAACCGGCTGTTGGTGCAGGCCGGCGTGTACGACGAATTCGCCGGGAAACTCAGCGAGGCCGTCGGAAAATTGCGCGTGGGCGACGGGTTGGCAGGCGTCACCGACCAAGGGCCTCTGATCGATGCCAAGGCAGTGGCCAAAATCGAGGAACACATCGCGGATGCCGTGGCGAAGGGCGCTAAGTTAAGTTTGGGAGGCAAGCGGCATGCCCTGGGAGGAACGTTCTTCGAACCGACCATCCTGACCCAGGTGACGCCCAAGATGCTGGTCGCCCGCGAGGAGACTTTCGGACCGGTGGCGCCCCTGTTCAAATTTCAAACGGAGGCCGAGGCCATCGCCATGGCCAACGACACCGAATTCGGCCTGGCCGCGTATGTATACACGCGCGACCTGGCGCGAAGCTGGCGGGTCTCCGAGGCGATCGAATACGGCATCGTCGGGTTGAACACCGGAATTATTTCCACCGAAGTGGCGCCTTTCGGCGGAGTCAAGGAATCGGGAATCGGCCGCGAAGGGTCGAAGTACGGCATTCTCGACTACACCGAGATGAAGTACGTGTGCGTCGGCGGCGTGAGTTAGAAACCGGTGCTGGGACGGTTCCTGGAGTTCTCGCTGGCGACCCCCGATATTCAGGCCTCCTTGGATTTCTACACCCGGCTCGAATTCTCCCAGGCGGAGGTCGGAGAAGCATGGTCGCATCCCTATGCGGTCGTGACGGACGGCAGGATTTGCCTCGGACTGCATCAAGCGGCGATCCCGGCACCCTCGGTGACCTTCGTCAAACCCGGATTGCTCAAACATCTGGAGTCCTTGGAGGAGCTGGGCGTGGAATTCGAGTTCCGCCATCTCGGCAACGATGTGTTCAACGAAGTCGGCTGGTTCGATCCCACCGGTCAGCTGGTGAGACTCGTCGAGGCGCGCACGTTCTCGCCGAGCAAGCGCATCGTGACCGACACGTCGCGATGCGGCTATTTTCTGGAAATCGCGCTGCCGGCTCCGGACCTCGAGGCGTTAAAGGCCTACTGGGAGCAATTCGGCTTCGTCGGGATGGACGAATCGGGCGACCGGCTGCCGCACATATCCTGCACCAGCGACTATATCGATCTGGGGCTGTATGACCCCGCGCATCTGCGCCGCTCGACCCTGCGGTTCGAGGTCGATGATGTCGGAGGAACCTTGGCACGCCTTGCCGAAATCGGCATCTCGCCGGCCGGGGAAATACCGCCGCCCCTGCGCCAAATGCCCGCCGCAGTATTGATCGCACCCGAGGGGACGCCCATTCTCCTGTCCTCGGGGCTCGACAGCGCAGGCGCGCGATGAATCCTACTCGGGAACCGCGACGAATTCGAACTTGATCGTCATTGCGTCCTGGACTTGCAACGCGCCCAGCATCAGGCTGAACGGAGTGAGTCCGAGGGCAGATTGGCGTATTTCCAGCGAGCCTGCCGCCGACAAGCGGCGAGTATCGACGCGCAGCGTCAGCGGCACATTGACCGTCGATTCATGCCCTGCGACGCTGATGGCTACGGTTGCCGTCAACGCGCCGGCGCCCGAGCCGCCTCGAGCTCCCGACCCGGCGACGCTGCGGACGGCGATCTCCGGAAACTCATCGGCGTTGAGCAGCGCCGCGCTCAGCATGTTGTGCAAAGTTCCTGATTTGGCGGAGTCCGGAACGTCCGCCGCGAAATCGGCTCCCTCTTCGCGGCGCGCGCGGGCGTCGTCGACCACGAAGGCGGCGACCGGCACGGTCAGCCAAAATACAGAGTCGCCCGGCACGTCCGCCAGATTGACCGCGCCGCGGACCGCGTGATTGACGATCACGTGATTGTGTCCGAAGTGCGCAAGAGGACCGGCTCGATATACGAGGATTCGCAGTTCGGATTGCTTCTCATCGATGCGATAGACCCTGCCGGGCGGCAAACCCGGCCTCGAAATGGATTCTTCGGGCTTCGGCGGCGGGGCGGCGGGACGGACCTTGAGTACGCCGCACGCGGCCAGGAACAGGGCAAGAACACCGATACTCAAGTTTTTGAACACGAGCAGCGCCTCGCCGTCTTGTTAAACTAAGCCGGGTGCAGTCTGCACGCGGAGCACATGTCATGCCAAACCAAAGTTCATCAACTCGCTACAGCGCGGTCGCGCAAGCATTTCATTGGCTCATCGCCGCGCTGATCGTGACTCAATTCACTCTTGCGTACATGGCCGACGACCTTCCGATCGGCGCGCACAAGCTGGCGCTGCTCGCGCGCCACAAGAGTTTTGGCATGACCGTGCTGATGCTGGCGGTATTGCGTCTGCTGTGGCGGCTGAAGAATCGGCCTCCCGCATTGCCCGACCATATGACCTCCCTGGAGCGGAAGCTCGCGCGGGCGACGCATATCGCGTTCTACGTGCTGCTGTTTGCAATGCCGCTCACCGGATGGATGATGTCGTCCGCCAAGAAATATTCCGTCAGCTGGTTCGGATTGTTCACCTGGCCCAATCTCATCGGCAAGAACGAGACCGCGTTCGATATTTTGCGCGCCACGCATGACACCATGAGCTTCATCCTTTTGTCGATCGCGGTATTGCATATTCTCGCGGCGCTCAAACATCACTTCTGGAACAAGGACGACGTGCTGTTGCGCATGCTGCCCTTTATCAAATCAGAGAAGGCCAAATTGGAGAAATGATCATGATGAGACGCTTCGTTCCCTGCCTCGCCGCCCTGTCCCTCTCGGCCGCAGCGAGCGCCGCGGGCCCCGTGACCGGCTACTCCGCCGATCCACAGCAAAGCCGCCTGGAATTCGTCGGAGTGCAGGCCGGCGCGGACTTCAAGGGCACGTTCCATAAATTCAGCGCGGACGTCGAATTCGCGCCGGATGCTCTCTCGAGTTCGCGCTTCGATGTGCAGATCGATTTGAAGTCCGTCGATTCGATGGACAAGGATCGCGACACGACCATACGCGGGTCCGACATTTTCGATGTGGCGCACTATCCTACGGCGCATTACGTCACCCGCAGCTTCACCAAGACCGCCGCGGGCTATACGGCCATCGGCGCCCTGACCCTGCGCGGGGTGACCAAAGACGTGCCGATCGAATTTCAGTTCACGCAGGCGGCCGCGGGCGCCAAACTCGAAGGCAGCGCCAAGCTCAAACGCCTGGATTTCGGGGCCGGGCAAGGCGACTGGAAGAGTACCGAGTGGGTGGCCGACGCCGTGAAAATAAGCTTCTCGCTGGTGCTGAAGCCCAAGACCTGAAATCATGCCGCGCACATTCGACGATGTCGCCGAGTGCGTGGAGAGCACATTGGCCCGCGTCGGGCCGCACATCGTTCTGGCGCTACCCTTAGGGATCGGCAAGCCGAACCCGCTTGCCAACGAATTCTATCGCCGGGCGCGGCGCGATCCGGCGATCACGCTCAAGATATTCACGGCCTTGAGCCTGCGCGCGCCGCAGTGGCACGGCGAACTCGAACGCCGGTTCATGGAGCCCTTGGCGGGGCGGCTCTTCGGCAATGACGTGCCCCTCGACTATGTGCGGGATTTGCACGATAACTCCATTCCCGAGAACGTGGAGATCGTCGAATTCTTCCTCAATCCGGGTGCGTTTCTTCACGTCGCGCATTCGCAGCGTCACTATGTCAGCAGCAACTACACGCACGTGGCGCGCGACGTCGCGGCGCGCGGCGTCAACGTCATCGCACAGCTGGTCGCGAAGCGCACTATCGAGGGCCGCGCGGAATTCAGCTTGGGATCGAATCCGGATGTCACGATCGATTTGCTCGAATTGCTGGCTCCGCAGCGCCGGCAGGGACGAGAGATCGTGGTGATCGGCGAGGTCAATCGGCACATGCCGTTCATGTTCGGACCGGCGGCGGTCCCCGCCGAGACCTTCGATTTTCTGGTCGAGCATGCTCGGTACGACTACGATCTGTTCGCGCTCCCCAACCAGCGTCTGCGGACCGCCGATTACGCGATCGGCCTGTACGCCGCCCGGCTGGTGCGCGACGGCGGCACGCTGCAGTTGGGAATCGGTGAGCTGGGCGACGCCGTGGTCTACGGACTACAGTTGCGCCAGCAGCAAAGCCTCGAGTTTCGCGACATGCTGCGGGCATTGAAGGCCGACGAGCGCTTCGGCGAAGCGCTCGCGGCGATCGGCGCCGATGCGCCGTTCGAGTCGGGGCTGTACGCCTGCACGGAGATGTTCGTCGACGGGTTCATGGATTTATACCGCGCGGGCATTCTGCGGCGCCGGGTCTTTGACGATGCGCGGATTCAGGGGTTGCTGAACGACGGGTCGATCGGCGAGCGTGTCGATGAGCGATTCCTGAGCGCGCTCGCGAGCGTGGGTTTCGGCAGCCCGCTCGACGCCGAAGAGTTCGCTCTGCTTCAAGGGTTCGGAGTATTTCAGCCGGACTGCCGCTATGCCGCCGGACGGATCGAGAATTCCGAGGGCGTGAGCGCCGCGGCGCGTCTGGACTCTGCGTCCGCCCGCAATGAGATCCTCGCGCTCTGCGCTGGGCGCCAACTGACCGGCGGAGTTCTCCTGCACGGCGGCTTTTTCCTGGGACCCCGCGGCTTCTACGCGGCGCTGCGCAATCTACCGGAGTCGGAACGGCGGCAGTTCTCGATGGGCGGGGTCGCCTTCATCAATCAGCTCGACGGCCCCGGCCAGGCGCTGAAAATCGCGCAGCGCCGGCATGCTCGGTTCATCAATTCGACCATGATGATGACCCTGCTGGGCGCGGCGGTATCGGACGGCCTGGCAGACGGCCAAGTGGTCAGCGGCGTCGGCGGCCAATACAATTTCGTGGCGATGGCGCATTCCCTGCCGGAAGCGCGTTCCATCCTGGCGCTGCACAGCACCCGCGAGAAAAGCGGCGCGGTTACTTCGAACATCCTTTGGAACTACGCGCACACGACCATTCCGCGGCATTTGCGCGATATCGTGGTGACCGAATACGGCGTCGCCGATTTGCGCGGCCGGTCGGATCAGGACGTGGTCGCTGCCCTGTTGAACATAGCGGATTCGCGGTTTCAGGACGATCTGAAGCGTGCGGCTCAGCGTGCGGGAAAGCTGGCGCAGGGTTACCAGATCCCGGACATGCACAGGAACAACATCCCGCGCGCGCTGGAGGAACGATTCGCTCTGGCGCGCGCCCGCGGGCTGTTTTCGGAGTATCCGTTCGGCACCGACCTCACCGGCGAGGAAATCGTGCTCGCGAAGGCGCTGACGCGGCTCAAGGACGGAACCGCGCGCGCTTGGCCGCGGCTGCGGGCCGTGGTTGGCGCGGCGCTGTCGCGCGGCACGCCGGCGAATTTGAGGCCTTATTTGGAGCGGATGTCGCTGGAGAAACCGAAGTCGCGCCAAGAGTGGCTGTGGCAGCGTCTGCTCGTGCGGGAACTGCGCGCAATCGTCTAGCGATCAGGCAAATCGCGAACGGGCAACTCACGCGATTTTTGCACCGTACGCAATGCGAAACTGGAATGCACCCGCGCCACATTGGGCAATCGCGTGAGATGCTGGCTGTGCAGCCGCTCGAAATCGGCGGTGTCGGCCAGCACGACCCGCAGCAGATAGTCGTACTCGCCGGACATGAGATAACACTCCATGACCTCGGGAACTTTGCGCGCCGCTTCCTCGAATGCGCGCAGATGCGCCTGTTCCTGTCGTTCCAGCGTGATGTTGACGAACACATTCACGGGACAGCCGGCCTTTTGCTGATTGATGAGAGCGGTGTACCCCTCGATGAATCCCGATTCCTCGAGGGCGCGCACGCGTCTCAAGGACGCCGATTCGGACAGGTTGACGCTTTCGGCCAATTGGCTGTTGGTGATGCGGCCGTCGAGCTGCAAGGCTCGGACGATGGCGCGATCGTAGCGGTCCAATTTCATACGGCAGCCCTCGGTGGAAACGGCATTTTCTTGCGAAAAACGACCAAGTGCCTTCATATTCTGCCATTAACTCCTATCCCTGGACCGGTTTTTGCAATTTTCCGATTCCAGGCTTACGTAACCTAGCGCAAGTCCCCCCAACGGCCCGCCAGCGGAGCGATCTAATGAAAATCGGCGTCCCCAAAGAGATCAAGATTCACGAGTACCGAGTCGGTTTGGTGCCTGCGGGAGTCCGCGAGCTCGTCGATTCCGGACATCAGGTGCTGGTCCAGAGCGGTGCCGGAGCCGGGATCGGCTTCGAGGATTCGCACTACCAATCGGCGGGCGCTGTCATCGCGCAACGCGCCGCGGACATCTTCGCGGCTTGCGATCTCGTGGTAAAGGTCAAGGAACCGCAACTCGCGGAATGCCGGCAGCTGCGCAGCGGGCAGACCCTGTTCACGTATCTCCATTTGGCCGCGGACCCCGAGCAGGCGCATGCGCTGCTTGCCTCGGGAGCGACTGCCATTGCCTACGAGACCGTCACGGCGCCCGATGGCTCGTTGCCCCTGCTCACGCCGATGAGCGAAGTGGCGGGTCGCATGTCGGTGCAGGTGGGCGCCAATAGCCTGCAGAAGGCCAACGGCGGCTTCGGAGTGCTATTGGGCGGCGTGCCCGGCGTGGCGCCCGCCAAGGTCGTCGTCCTGGGCGGCGGCGTTTCCGGCACTCACGCGGCGGAAATGGCGGTGGGCTTGCGCGCCGACGTGACCGTGGTCGACCGCTCGGTCAAGAGACTGCGAGAGCTGTCATCCCTCTTCGGCAGTCAGCTGAAAACCGTGTACTCGACCGCTCATGCGATCGAAGAACTCGTGCGCGACGCCGACCTCGTCATCGGCGCCGTGCTCATAGCCGGCGCTGCGGCACCGAAGCTCGTGACGCGGGCAATGGTCAAAACCATGAAGCCCGGCGCGGTGTTGGTCGACATCGCCATCGATCAAGGAGGATGTTTCGAAACCAGCCGGCCCACCACGCACGCCGAGCCAACCTATGTTCTCGACGGCGTGATCCACTATTGCGTCACCAACATGCCCGGCGCCGTGCCGCGCACGTCCACGTTTGCGCTGACCAATGCCACGCTGCCGTACGTGAGGGCATTGGCCGATCACGGCTGGCGGCAAGCCATCGCCAATGACCCAGGGTTGGCTCGCGGCCTCAATGTTCATGCCGGCGAGTTGACGCACGAAGCGGTGGCGAGCGCGCTCGGTCTCGCCTTTCGGGCGTTCCGCGCAGCCTGACTTTCGCGGCGTTTTCCTCCGTCCGCTGCCGCGCGCGACCCCGAGCCGCATGGCGGCTCATCGGCATGAGTTGCTACTGTACGATCGATCAATTACGCTGCGCACAATTCGGCAACCTCGGAACTCAAGGGACCCGCCATGGCGCGCAATCCGCGCTTCGATGTTCTGTTCGAGCCTGTGCGCATCGGGCCCGTTACCGCGCCGAACCGCTTCTATCAGGTGCCGCACGCCAGCGGCATGACCAATTCGCTGCCGCAGGTGCGCGCGAGCTTCCGCGAAACCAAGGCGGAAGGCGGCTGGGGAGTGGTATGCACCGGCGCAGTGTCGATGCATCCCAGCTCGGATGACTCCCCACTGCCGTTTGCCGTTCTGTGGGACGACGAGGACATTCGTTCCCATGCATTGATGACCGACGCCGTCCACCGCCACGGGGCATTGGCCGGAATCGAACTCTGGCATGGCGGTGCGTGCACTCTGAACCGCACCAGCCGAATGGCGCCGCTGTCGCCGTCGGGCATGCCATGGCTGTCGACTCACTTGGGTTTCATGGGGAATCTGCGTCCGCGAGCGATGGATAACGCCGACATCCAGGAGCTTCTTCGCTGGCAGGCGGCCGGCGCGCGGCGCGCGATGCAGGCGGGGTTCGATATCGTTTACGTGTACGCCGGTATGGGCTATTTACCTTACGAGTTTCTGCTGCCGGAATACAACCACCGCACCGACGCCTATGGCGGCTCGATCGAGAATCGAGTGCGCCTGGTGCGCGAATTGCTGGACGTCACCCGCGACGCCGTCGGCGACAAATGTGCCGTTGCACTCCGCATCAGCGTGGAGGAGCTGCGCGGCAGACCGGGCAGGAACGCCGTGTCCGAGGCGCACGAGGTAGTGGCGCTGCTCGCCGATGTCCCGGATCTCTGGGACGTCAAAATGGATTCCAGCCCGACCGACTGCGCACCCTCGCGGTTTTCCCCCGAAGGCAGCCACGAGCCCATCGTCAATTTCGTCAAGCAATTGACGAAGCGGCCGGTGGTGGGCGTCGGCCGCTTCACCTCTCCGGATGTGATGGTCTCGCAGGTGCGTCGCGGCATCCTGGATTTGATCGGCGGCGCCAGACCCTCCATCGCGGACCCGTTTCTGCCGAAGAAGATCAACGAGGGCCGGGAGCACGAGATCCGCGAATGCATCGGCTGCAACATCTGCATCTCGAGCTGGCATGACGGGGTGCCGGTGCGCTGCACTCAGAATCCGACCGCCGGCGAGGAATGGCGCCGCGATTGGCATCCGGAAAGGTTTGCACCGCCGGCGAGCGATTCATCCATCTTGATCGTCGGCGGCGGTCCGGCCGGGCTCGAATGCGCCACGACGCTCGCCCGGCGCGGCTATTCCGTCACGATCGCCGATTCGGCGAACGAATTCGGCGGCCGCCTGCGCTTTGAAACCGGGCTGCCGGGTCTCAAGACGTGGGGCCGCGTGGTCGATTGGCGCCTGGGGCAGCTGCGCGAGAAGCCGAACGTCAACATGTATCCTGGTAGCGCGCTGGGAGCGGATGATATTCTGGGACTCGAGCACCGCCACGTGGTCATTGCGACCGGCGCGCGCTGGACCAAGATGTTGTTCTCAACCTTGGAGTTTCCGGTGGGTGAACTCGAGGGACCGGCGGTCTATACGCCCGATGACCTTGCCGCCGGCGTTGTGCCGCAGGGGCCGGTCGTCGTATTCGATTTCGACAACTACTACCTGGCGGGCGCGGTCGCCTTGCAATTGGCGGCATCGGTGGGCGATGTGGCTTATGTGACTACCGCCGGTAACGCGTCAGCCTGGACTTTCATGACCAACGAGCTTCCGCTGGTGCATCGTGCTCTTGGCAAGGCCCGCGTGCCGATTCACACACTGCAGCGAGTGACGGCCTTCGACGGCGAGGCTGCGACGCTGGCGGACGTCTACAGCGGCGCCGAGAAGCGCCTCGCCTGCCGATCGCTGGTCATCGTGGGAGTCCGATCGCCGCGGGACGACCTGTATCGCGCCCTCATCGCCAAGGGGTCGGGTCTCAGGGACGCCGGCATCGATTCGGTCACGCGCATCGGCGATGCATTCGCACCGGGAGCGATCGTGCACGCGGTTCACAGCGGCCATCTCTACGCACGCGAGTTCGACACGGCGCCCGCGGCCATGCCCTATACTCGCGATTATCCCGTATGAACGCGGCGCATTTGGAACCCACCCTGCCTTCGAGCTGGTATCGAAGCACGGAGGTATTCCGTGCCGAAAAGGAACGCATATTCTGCCGCGAATGGATCGGGGTGTGCCGCGAGGAGGAATTGCCCAATCCGGGCGATCATCGCGTGCTCGAGGTGCTGGGCGAGAGCATCTTGTTGCTGCGCAATCGCGAAGGGCAATTGCGGGCGTTTTACAACGTTTGTAGGCATCGAGGCTCGCGTCTCTGCCGAACCCCGGCGGAACAGGAGGCACTGCGTGTCGCGCTCCCCGGAGGCATTACCGCGGGACGCGTGATCGTGTGCCCCTACCACCAGTGGTCCTATGACTTCAACGGCGCGCTCATCGCCGCCCCTCATTTGAGCGCCGCTGCCGGCTTCAAGAAAGAGGACTTCCATCTGTATCCTGTCGGCGTCGACACTTGGGGCGGATTCGTCTTTTTGAATCTGACGCCGGCGGAAGCCAAACCCCTGGCCGCCCAGCTGGACGGCATTCCGGATCGGTTGCAGCGCTATCCGCTGCGCGATTTGCGCATCGGCGCCACCATTCGCTACGAAATCGCCGCGAATTGGAAAATCCTCTGCGAGAATTATAACGAGTGCTACCACTGCGGCGGAGTTCACCCGGAGCTCTGCGCGGTGGTGCCTTCGTTCCGCGAGGCCGGCGGCGCCAATCTGGACTGGAGCCGTGGAATTCCTCACCGTGAGGGGGCTTATACCTTCACGCACAGCGGGACGACCGTGCGGCGCGCCTTTCCCGGTCTCGATGCAGACGAGCAGGTGCGGCACAAGGGCGAACTGGTCTACCCCAATTTGTTCTTGAGCGTGGCCTGCGATCACGTGACGGCGTACATCCT
>Ga0210406_10001900_pt1 | contig 24538 bp, 18 predicted proteins | sample IncBWC30MmetaG_FD_155454 | JGI IMG/M metagenome (GOLD analysis project Ga0210406, IMG submission 155454) | Forest soil microbial communities from Barre Woods Harvard Forest LTER site, Petersham, Massachusetts, United States - Inc-BW-C-30-M | ecosystem: Environmental > Terrestrial > Soil >...
TGACGCAAGATTGCGCTAGTCATCCGCAGTAGGGCCGGAAAGGGCAGGGCCTGGGGCCCTTTCCTGGTCCGTCGCCGTTGTGCTTGCTCTTCACTCTGCCGCGAATTAGAGCGGTTCCGAAGACGCGCTCTTCGATTCGCTTCGAATCTCAGCCGACTGTTTTTCGGATCACCATGGACGCCAAAAAGAGCCCGCAGAACAACACGCCAAGCAGTCCGAGGAGCGGCAAGAGACTTGCTGTCTTAGGGAGTTTTGTGGGTGCTGGTTCCGCGGCCGCGGTTTGGATGGGTGCCTGTGCCGGCGCCATAACAATAAGGACAGGGATATCCTGCCTTGGAGGAGGTGGTGGTGGCGGCATCGTTCCGGTTCTCCTGACTTCCTGAGTGACCACCGTTTCCGGAACCTCGGTAATCCTTTGCGCCGAGACATTCATGCCCTTCTTCAAACCGAACGCATCGGTCTCTTGCCCATCGATCGTGAATTTTTGACCCTTTGGGATCTTGAAGGTTTGGTTTGTGCCGTCCTCCAACGTCAAAATAACAGAACTGGGCGGGGCGACGTGCCACACCTTGCCGGTCACGGTCTCGACCTTCGTGATTACCCTCGGTGTGCTCGTCACGATGGTTTGCTTCTCGACCTTCATTCCGGGCTTTAGCTGGTGCACATTGAGTTGCCTGCCGTCGACCGTGATGGTTGTGCTGTCTGGAACATCTAAGAAGTCTCGCAGCGAGCCGTCTTCCATTTTAATAACCAGGTCATTACCGGAGACATATATAATTTCACCGCGTTCGGTATTGACCTGCTTAATGGAAGAGCCGTGCTCTACTGTTTCGGTACTCTTCACTTGCGCCGCCGCTGGCAGAGAGAAGGCAACACAAAGAGCGCCTCCCGCCAGCAAGCATTGCAAGACCGTCTTCGAGGACCCAATTGAAATCATTGTTTTTCTCCTTCTTTGTTATGTTCTTGCCCGTGGTACTTGAGACTCCTTGTCTCTAATCCCTCCGGCTAGAATCCTGGACCGCCGTAACGATGTACCGTTGCGGCGCGCTGCCCACGTAGTAGAACGGGAAGCAAGTCACCAAGGTCAATGTGGGCGTCGCCGTTCGACTCAAAACCGCCGTGTCCTCGGGCTTAACAATTTGAATTTGTTTGACCACGTACTGTTCGGTTCTCCCGCCCAAATCGAGTTCGATGGTGTCCCCGGGCACAATGTCTTTGAGACCCCGAAAAAAACCGTCCCGATGCCCTGCTATGCCGACATTACCGACTTGCCCAATCTGATTCGTTCCCCGAATTCTTCCAACCCCTCGATTCAACGTAAGCTCATCGGTATCATCAAACACCGGCACCTCAAGGCTGATCTTGGGGACCCGAAGAATCGCCAGGGGCTTGTCTTTTTTTCGCGTCAGGCTCGCTTCGTATGCCGAGATTCGATGTGTGGCCCATAGCCTAAAATCAACCTTGGATCCCAAAACTGGATCGGTGGATGGGGACATGGTTTCGCCGAGCATGCCGGCTTCCTCCGCTTGAAACCGCGCGGTCGCCGCCCGCGATGCTAAGGTCCCGTGCAACCGTGCCGCTCCCCAGACGATCAGGAGCGTAAACCCGATTGCCAAGACAATGCGTTCGACTCTTTGAATGCTCATGACCTCGTCCGAATCGTTTTCCGCTGCATACGCGCGCATCCACGCAGAGACCATACGGTTTGCAGGGCCGCGAGTCTGCTTTACACCTTGCCCGATTGGCATCACTTCAGCCGCGCTCACCCACAGGAAGGCCGAGCGGATTGCCTCTAGCGATGCACCTTGAATTGCACGATAGGATGGGTAGTGATTACAGCAAACTGTCAATTCTGACAGTTAGCCTAAACTCGTGCCGGCCGCGGCTCCAGGCGCTTTCCTGATTTTCCTGGTCGTCATCGATCACTTTTTCCCGATCACCCCGCAGCTCCTGTCATTTTTGCCAGTGTCCCAAACGTGGCCTTGCGTCTACACGAGAATGGCAGCGAAGTTCAGAGGTGAAAAATGAATTTCCGCACCGGGTTGAGTCGCCTCACCGCGGTGGTGTGCTCCATTGTGCTGGTGCCTCCCACTGTGCCAGCAACGCGAGCGGAACTGGTTTCGCAGGAAGCGAGTGCGCCCGCTCAGGAAGCTCCGAAGATTCCAAATGATCAGTTGGATGCCCTGGTCTCGCCGATCGCTCTTTATCCCGACCCGCTGCTGGCTCAAGTACTCGCAGCCTCCACATATCCATTGGAGATCATGCAACTCCAGCAGTGGCTGGCGAAAAACAAAGATTTGAAGGACAAGGCGCTTGCCGATGCCGTAGCCAAGCAGCCTTGGGACTCGAGTGTCCAGGCCATGGCTACCCTTCCGGATCTGGTCAAGCGTCTGGCAGATGACATCCAGTGGGCGACAGATCTCGGCAACGCCTTCTTGGCACAACAATCCGACGTGATGGATGCAGTCCAGCGCATGCGCGCAAAAGCAAAGGACACGGGAAATCTAAAGTCCAATGAGCAGATGAAAGTGGAGACAAAGGTTGTAGAGAACAAGTCCGTCGTCGTCATCCAGCAGTCCAGCCCAGAGGTAGTCTACGTTCCCAGCTATAACCCGACCGTAGTTTACGGTCCCCCTGTTTACCCATATCCACCGGTCGCCTATCCTCCGCCTGGCTACTACGCAGCTGGCATGGCGATTTCGTTTGGGGTCGGAGTGGCCATGGGCGCAGCCTGGGGTGGCGGGTGGGGGAACTGCGGCTGGGGCGGAAATAACAACATTACCATCAACAACAATAATAATTACAACCGGAATACAAATGTCAGCGGCGGGAACCGCAATACCAGCGTTGCCAGCGGGAATCGTGGCGGCAATTCTAGTTGGAACCACAATCCCCAACATCGCGGAGGGGCTCCTTACGCAAATAAGTCGACAGCAAACAAGTACGGCGGTACGGCTCGGGGAGATTCTCCGGGCAATCGCCAGGCAGATGCCCGCCAGCGACAACAGTCTGGCGCAAGCAACCGCTCATCTGGTGGCGCCGGTAATCGCGGCGGCACCATGGACGCGAACCGAGGCGCTGGCGGAGATCGCGGCGGCAACCGCGCAAGTGCGGGCAGCATGGATTCAAACCGGGGCGGAGGCGGTGATCGCATCGGAGATCGAAGCGTATCTTCGGGTGGTGGTGGGAAGGGTGGCGCCTTTAGTGGTTCTTCCGGTGGTGCGAGTAGCGCCCGTGCCAGCAGTTCGCGGGGTTCCTCAAGCATGGGCGGCGGGGGAGGTTCCCGTGGTGGCGGTGGCGGGAGACGGAGGTAATTGATCCATGAACCAGGAAAATCCCATGAAATCAAAGACAGTGACTGTTGTGTGCAATACGCTTTGCGCATTCGTGCTGGTTGCCTCATTCGGCGCTGCGGCAGTCCTAGGACAAGTATCGTCACCTCAGCAGACAATCCAGAAAAGGTTCGCCACACCGAAACAAGCCGCGGACGCTTTGATTCAGGCGGCGGAAGGCTACGATTTATCCTCCTTAACGGAGATTCTTGGTCCGGAATCAGAGAATATTTTGGCCTCAGGAGACCCGGTGCGGGATAAGAACAATGCCGCCGAGTTTGCCGCAAAGGCACGCCAAAAGAACTCGGTCACCGTAGACCCGAAGAATGCCAACTTCGCTACCCTCCTGGTTGGCGATGATGGTTGGCCTCTCCCCATCCCGCTCGTTCAGAAGGCAGGAAAGTGGCGCTTCGATACCAAAGCCGGCAAGGAAGAAATCCTGCGTCGGCGCATTGGTTCGAATGAGCTGGACGCCATCGAGATTTGCCTCGGTTACGTTGACGCCCAACACGAATACGCGATGGAGAAACATGACGACGCCAAAGTGAATCAGTACGCGCAACGCATCATCAGTTCACCCGGAAAGCACGACGGACTTGTCTGGCGGAACCCGGATGAAAGCCTGGGAGGACCCATCGCAGAAGGAATAGCCAAGGCACTAGAGCAGGGCTACACGGACAAGAGTCAGCCGTATCATGGCTATTACTTCAAGATTTTGAAAGGACAGGGCCCCGCGGCCCCTCTGGGCCAGATGGACTTTGTCGTGGAAGGAGCAATGATTGGTGGGTTTGCTCTCGCTGCGGCGCCCGCGGACTACCGCGTTACCGGCGTGCAGACTTTCCTAATCAGTCACGAGGGTATCGTCTACCAGAAGGATTTGGGACCTGACACTCTCAAAAGTTTCAGCAACTTGGTGGTGTACAACCCCGACAAGACTTGGCGTCCCACCCATGACAACTGGTGAAGACGTTCCATGTTTGGGCTGGAAAGACCGAGATTCTTTTCAAGCAAAGGAGAAGGTAGAAATGAAAAAATCAGCTTTTTTTGCTTCTGTTGTGTTTGCGCTAGTCTTGCATCTTTTCGGTGCTATTGGCGTCCTAGCCCAAGATGTTCGCTACGACTTCGACAAGAACAAAGACTTTTCTAAGTACAAAACCTACAAGTGGGTGCCTATCAAGGGAGCGGACCAACCGGATGAATTAACAGGCAGGAAGGTGACAGCGGCAGTTAATGCCGAACTTGCCACGAAAGGCCTGACGATGACCGATGGCGACACAGCTGACCTCTATATTGGCTATCAGACCGCGATTGGCACTGAGAAGCAGTTCACTTCGTACAACACCGGCTGGGGTTATGGCCCGGGATGGGGCGGAGGGTGGTATGGATCTGGCGGAATGTCCACCAGCACAACCTATGGCTCGACGTCGACTGTTTATGTCGGTCAACTGGACCTGAGCGTGTACGATCCCGCCGAAAAACAGATGGTATGGCGGGGGACTGCGACCAAGACATTAGACCCCAAAGCCAAGCCAGAAAAGAAAGAGAAGAACATTGGTAAGGCTGTGAAGAAGTTACTGAAGAATTTTCCACCTACTCCCAAAAATTAGCTCACACCTAGACGTATCAACCGAAATTCAGGAATGCTTCTGCGAATGTTACACCTCGCTGTAATAACGGTGATATGATAAACATCGATTAACTTCCCTGGTCGACCGCCTCCGATCATGCATGTGAATTATGGGTGTCTTTTCCCGGCCCGGGAGTGTACTGTTCCGCGCTTCCAAGCGATCCCGGCTTGCACAGTGAGGGCAAAGAATTTAGCCCTTCGCCTTCTTGTGGGTTCGCTTTTACTGCCAGCGATCAGCAGCGCGCAGGCAAAACCTATGAGGCGAGTTCTGGTTTTCCACGAGCAGGACCTCTCCTGTCCAAGTGTTGGGCTCGTCGACGAGGAGTTGCGCGTCGCATTGGCCAACGCGTCCTACCAGATTGAGCTCTATCACGAATACTTACAAACCATACTGTTTCCTGATCCAGTCGTGCAGCCGGGCAGCATCGTACTTAACTGGGAGCCAACATTATGGGAAGGCTATCGTCGATATATTGTTTTTGGAACTCTTTTGTCATTGGCGCAGGCAACGATTATTGTTGCCCTCCTACGGCAATGGACGAGGACGAGAAGGAAGAAAACGCAAGAGGCCCTAGCCAGCGTCAACGAGCAGCTTCAACTTGCGATGGAGGCTGCAAGAGCATCAAGTTGGCACACCGACCTCAAGACGGGACGAACCACCTGGTCCGGTTTCCGGCAGAACATGTTCGGCGATTCAGCGAACACGTGTTCCGCCCAGATTATGGATCTTTCTGATCAGGTTCACGCACAGGATCGGCAGCGAGTATCTGAAGCCTTGAACCGCTCTAGAGAACGACGTGAGCCCTTTGCAATAGAGTTCCGGTTGACTGGATCGGGCGGCGTGACACGCTGGTTTTCGGCCAGAGGAAAATTTGATTATCAATCGAACGGCGATGCTACGCACATGCTGGGCATGGCGGTCGACGTCACCGAACGCCGGCAGGCAGAGGAAGCTATGCGTGAAAGTGAGCAGCGCTTTCGCCTAGTTGCAGACATGGCTCCGGTGATGATCTGGATGTGTGACACCGCCAAACTTTGCACCTACTGCAATCAACCTTGGCTCGAGTTCACCGGCCGCTCTCTCGAAGCGGAATTGGGCAACGGTTGGATGGAAGGGATCCACGCGGACGACTTGGAGCGCTGCTTGGATACTTTCACAAAGGCATTCGACCGGCGCGAGCCCTTCCGCATGGAGTACCGCTATCGGCACCACGACGGAGGATACCGTTGGCTCCGCGACATGGGCGTGCCCAAATACAACACCGACGGTTCCTTTGACGGCTACATCGGGTCAAGTATCGACGTTACCGAACGCAAGCTGGCGGAAGATGCCCTTTCGACGGTCAGCCGTAGATTGATCGAAGCACACGAGGAGGAACGCACCTGGCTTGCGCGAGAGCTTCACGACGACGTCAACCAACGGCTCGCTTTATTGGCAGTAACTCTGGATATTGTGAAGCGTGGCATTCCCCCGGCCGTGACCGAAGCACGGCGGTCGATTGGTGCGATCACGAAAGAGCTCAGGGATCTTGGGAACGACGTTCAGGCCCTGTCACACCGCCTGCATTCCTCAAAACTTGAATACCTGGGCCTGGTCTCGGCGGCGACCGCATTCTGCAGGGAGCTCTCAGAGCGCCAAGGAGTACAGATCGATTTTCATTGCGACGCGGTACCGAAGACGTTGCCCAAAGAGATCTCACTGTGTCTCTACCGGGTGTTGCAGGAAGCCCTCCAGAATGCCGTGAAACACAGCGGTTCACGGCAGTTCCAAGTGTCGCTCACTTGTACCCCGGACAAGATCGATCTGACTGTGAGGGACTCCGGGATCGGATTTAACAGCGAAGAAGAAGTGATGGGACGTGGTCTGGGTATAGTAAGCATGCGCGAGCGGCTGAAACTCGTCGATGGCGAACTCTCCATCTACTCTCGGGAACAGAAAGGTACTGAGATTCGCGCCACCATTCCTCTTAATCCGTTTAGCAAGTCCGCAGGTGTCGGAAAAACCTGAGGTGGGAATAGTTCGGGATCGGCAGGAGTTTTCTCTTGCGAGCTGCGAACAGTGAAATTAGGAGCGGTGGCGGCCTCCGAAATCGTTGAAAAACTGTTTGTTTTGTAGAACCGCATCCACGGCAATCAACAGGTCAGTTTCTGCTCGTGATTTGAGAACGTAGCCGCTGGCCCCCAAGATCACCGCTTCCCGCACTACTTCGGGCGCGGACTCTTGCGTCAGAAAGATGATCTTCGAGTTGGGAACCAACGTGCGGATCCGCCGGGCAGCTTCCATTCCGTTGAGCCCAGGAAGACCGATATCCATCAGGATCAAGTCCGGTTTCAGCTCTTGCGCCTTCCGGACTGCTTCCAAGCCGTTTGACACCCCGCATATCACCTTTAAGTCCGACCGCTCGTGGAGCAGGGAAACGACGAAAAGACGGTAAGGCTCAAAATCCTCAACTGAAAGAATCTGTGTTACCGCAAATGCAGAACCAGATGCTTCGGTAATCGGGTTTGCTCCTGGGCTATGCGCGCTTCAAGATGCAGGCACGAAAGCAAGTATTTGCTTCTGTCACAGGATTCCTTGTTCCCCGGGGATGGGAACCTTCAAGACCAATCAAAAAGAGTGTGCCCGTTCCTCAGGTGAGAATCAAGGCTAACGTCGCTAGTAACTACCTAATCAGTACATCTGCCAAACGAAATCCCGGGCGCAAGTACCCTGCGGCCGCTGAGCGCTTGAGAGTGGCGAGCGCAGGAAGATTCAAACGGCTGAAGTACCAAAATGAAACGCTTTTGCGCAGGAAAGCGCCGGCGAACTGGAGGCAGCATTCAGGCGTCCCGAAGTGAGCTTTCAAACGTTATTGTATCTGTCAAAAGTAGCAGTGTCACTTGACCGCGCCTTCCATAACCCTGAGGCGGTTCGCCTGAGGAATGTCCGGATCAAGAGACTCGATTCCAAGGCATCCGTGGTTTTTAAACCATTGTGGTTCCAGAAGTCAGATGATCACGATGAAAGCTACAGCTGCGCTGATGCTGAGCGGGTTTGTTTTCGCCAGCGAGGCGTTGCTCGCTCAGAATCATGGGGGGAAGCCGGCGCAGTGCGTGGCCGCCAGCGAGAACGGATCTTCAGTCACTCGCCCGCAGGATACGCAGGCGATTCCCGTCTTTAAGATCATCCCGTTAGAAAGCAAGATTAAGTTCGAAGTGGAAGCGTCCGTGGCCATCGCGGGTACTTTCGGCAAGTGGGATGCCACTCTGACATTTACGTCCTCAGATGTCAGTTCGGGCGTTTTGGATATCAAGATTCAAGCAGACAGTGTCGATACTGGTAGCAGCATGAAGAACGGAAAGTTGAAGGGAAGGGATTTCTTCGACGTCAAGCGGAACCCGATGATCACGTTTAGGTCAACGATGATTGAACAAACCGGACCCGGCTCGTTTTCTGTTGACGGCGACTTTACGATTCGCGGAGTGACCAGACATGAAAAGCTAACCCTAACGGTTCCCGACGCAGGGACTGGCTCAGGCACGATTGCGGGGGCAATGGCTTTCGACCGGAAGGAGTACGGGATGAAAAGCGGCATTCCCCTTATCAAGATCGCCGACCGCGTGGAGGTGACTGTTAACCTTAAGGGGGAGCGAATCAGCGGGCCTCCTCTGGCGCTCCGGCAATAGCAACCCCGCCTTCATGATTGCCGCCGCACTTCCTTCGCTAAAAACACAACCGCCTTGCGTAGCGCACTGAATCGTCTGTTAGAAGTGACAGTAGTTTGCGTTTTGCTTCCCCAGCAACCTGATGCAAGCCAGACAGCTTCCCCTGGGCCGTGCGATTCACATCGGCGGCGGGTAATTTGCGAGGACCGACGGTCTCTATGAGCTTCTCGACGTGTGCCTTTGGAACGGAGAAAATTTCATTAGCTCCATCGATGCCATCAGGTTACGAATCCGCAAGAAGACCATCGACGACTCGCCGCCGAAGTGTTTTGCTCGGGAGCGCTGTTTTGGTATTAGCTCTTACACCCATGCGCGTCGTGGCCCAGACGGATAACTCAAGCCAAGCAGTAGACCAGTTGAGTAAACGCCTGGATGAACTGCGGGCAGAAATGAACAAGATTGAGGCTCAGCTCAGCGAACTAAGGGCTGCCAAGGGCGTCCCAGCGCCAAACGCCGCTGCGGTCCCCTCCAGCGCTGCTCCCGCCCGCCAAGGGGGAACCATTCAGTCAACTCAGCCTCCCGCCCAAGGTCCCACCTCCAGGCAAGTGGGCAAGGCCACTTCTACTTACAACACATTTTCCGAGGACGCCCAGGCCGCGGCCCGCTACAACAACATCCCGCTCGATCCCAAGTACCACGGTTTCTTTCTGCTGCCCGGCACGCAGACACTTCTCAAGATCGGCGGCTATTTCAAGACAGACTTTATCGACGACTTGAAACCGGCGGGGAACTCCGACTCGTTCATACCGGCTTCGTTCCCCATTCCCCAGGCAACCAACGTGAATAACTCGATCGTGTCCATCCGACCCACCCGACTGAGCCTGGATTTCAGGGCCCCTAGCACCAAGCTCGGCGAAGTGCGCTTCTACCTCGAGGGCGACCTGTTTGGAACCAACGCGACCACCCCGCGTCTGCGCCACGCTTATGTGCAGGTGCGGAATGTCTTGATTGGCCAGACCTTCTCAAACTTTATGGACCCTGACGCATTTCCCGACACCTTGGATTTTCAAGGACCGAACGGCTTGGTCAGCATTCGCAATCCACAATTGCGCTATGGCTTCGCTTTGGGTCCAGGCACGACTTTCTATGTCTCAGTGGAAAAGCCAAGCTCCGACGTCATCTTCAAGACTCCGCAATTCTCCGCTCAGCCCAACGCTCCGAGTCCCGATGCAGCGATTCGCCTTCGCCAGGAATTTGAACATGGGCATTTCCAGGTCGCGGGACTCTTTCGGTCTATTGCCGCGTCGCTCCCCGATGGAAGAAGCGATTCTGTGTTTGGTTGGGGGGTAAACACTTCGCTCGCAATACAAACCTTCGGAAAGGACAACGCCATCTTTGCGGTTGCTGCGGGACATGGCATATCCCGTTATCTCCAGGATACGTCTGGACTGGGGATCGACGCCGAAGTCAATTCGTCTCCCCATCCGCATCTGGAGGCCACTCCGGCGGTAGGAGTCTCGGCGTCGTATCAGCATTATTGGCGGAAGTCGCTGCGCTCCAGCGCCTTCTACTCCTATGCCGCCGTGAACAATACTGACCTGGCATCGGCTAGTACCTACAACCACGCTACCTATACCGGCAGCAACCTCATCTGGAATCCTTACGGCTCGCTCAATGTTGGTGCTGAGTTCCTTTACGGTTGGGCCATGGACCAAAACGGGTTAAAAGCTAATGCACCTCGCATTCAATTCAGCGCCAAATACAGCTTTGTGAAAACCGACCCGGACCGCTAGAGGATGGCCCGGCGCATCTTCACGGTCGACTTACGCGGCAAGCGTGGACCGCATGCATAAGAGGAAGTAAAGTGTCTGGCACCAAGAGGCAATCGGGAGCCCTGATGAGATTTGCTCCCGGTCTGGCAAATTTGCTGGACTACCAGCGAAGCAATTTGTCGCATGATCTTGTAGCTGGATTGTCTGTGGCTGCCATTGCGTTGCCCGTAGGCGTGGCCTACGCACAACTTGCCGGATTCAATCCTGCCGTTGGGCTCTACTCAAGTATTCTTCCCCTCGTTGCCTACGCGATTTTTGGAACCTCGCGACAACTAATCATCGGCCCCGACGCTAGTACTTGTGCCCTGGTGGTTGCGGCGGTGGCTCCTCTGGCCTCCGACGATCGGAAGTTGTACGAATCTCTATCCATGACATTGGCTTTGCTTGCTGGCGTGTTTTGCATCGGAGCCAGTTTCCTAAAATTGGGCGCACTTGCCGATTTCCTTTCGAAGCCTATTCTCGTAGGTTTCCTGAATGGCATTGCGCTCAGCATCATGCTCGGACAGTTGGGCAAGGTCTTTGGTTTTTCAGTTACCGCCGGAGGCATTGTGCCACGGTTAATCGAGTTTGTCGGAAAGCTCGGTCAGACGCACTGGCCGACGGTTGCCGTTGGTTTTGGAACTCTCGTGCTCTTGATGCTCGCACCCCGCCTTTTTCGAAGAGTTCCAGCTGCCCTCGTGGCCATGATCATTGCCGCCATCATCGTTCGCGTGTTAGGTCTCGAGGCCCACGGGATCAAGATTGTGGGTGAGGTACCTGCTGGGCTTCCACTCCCGCGGATTCCGCTCTTTCCTCTCGGCCTGCTTCCAAACTTACTCGGGGATGCCGCGGGGCTGGCCCTGGTCACCTTTTCAAGCATGATGCTGACCTCACGAAGTTTTGCCTCGAAGAACAAGTACGACATAGACGCTGACCGGGAATTTGCTGCCCTCGGGGCAGCAAATATTGCGTCCGCACTCTCCCAAGGATTTGCGGTCAGTGGTGCTGACTCTCGAACAGCCATGAGCGATGCGACGGGCGGACGGACCCAGGTCACGGGACTCGTTGCAGCCGCGACGATTGCATGTGTTCTGTTGTTCTTCACCGGCCCGCTCCGCTATGTCCCCATCTCGGCATTGGGTGCGGTGCTGGTGAAGGCAGCGCTTTCATTGGTCGATCTTGCTGCATTACGGAAGATCTATCAGATTGATCGACGGGAGTTCGCTCTGTCGGTGCTGTCTACATTGGGCGTCGTCGCCGTCGGAGCCATCCACGCCATTTTGATTGCCGTGGTCCTCGCATTGTTGCGTTTTGTACGGCTCGTGTCCCGTCCTAGGGTCGAGGTTCTTGGAACAGTGGAAGGTCTCGCGGGCTTTCATTCGATCGAGCGTCATCCTGGTGCCACCACTGTTCCTGGTTTGATGCTTCTTCGATTCAACGCTCCCCTCGTGTTCTTCAACGCGGCCTACTTCAAGCGCGAGCTAATTGCCGCCGCTGAGACGGCAGGGCCTTCGTTGAAATGGCTGGTGCTGGACATGCTTCCAATCACCATGATCGATGCCACGGGACTCTACACAGCAGACGAAGTTGCCGGCACACTGCGGGACCAGGGGATAGTTCTGGCCGCGGCTGGCCGGCAGACCGAGTGGCGCCTGTGGGCCGAAGGCCGGCGCCTCGCACCAGAGGGTCCGAAGATTCAGATTTATCCGACTTTGCGACGCGCGGTAGCCGCATATGAAAATGGCGCGCAGGGGGACAACGTCGACCATTCGCAGTGACAAAGCCTTACGCAACATGGATAGGGAAGTGGCCGAACTTGTCTCCCAGTCGTTTGACTTTCCTTCGAAATCACCAAAGTAATCCGGGCCGCCACCTCCGTCTCAACCTCTTGAGCCTGGTTAGGTTGAGCTGTAAGTTCTGCCAGTGGCTGCCGCATGGTCCGGGTACATGATGAAGGCCAGACTTCTGAATCCGTATATGTTTGGCCGCGTGTCGCGAACTTAGCTCATCGCAGAGCTTTGGCAGGTAAGGGTTGGTTCCCGATGGCAAAGAAGCATGAAGACGACGGCGACGGACGCTTAAAACGCAAGCAGTACGAGAAGGAACTCCGTCGTCTCCAGGGTGAACTTTGCAGGCTTCAGCGCTGGGTCAAGTACAAGGGCCTTCGGGTGATTATCATCTTTGAGGGACGAGATGCCGCGGGAAAGGGTGGCACGATCCGTGCAATCACCGAACGGGTAAGCCCACGAGTCTTCCGTTTGGTCGCGCTGCCGGCCCCATCTGATCGCGAAAAAACGCAGATGTACATCCAGCGATATATGGCGCATTTCCCTGCGTCCGGAGAAATCGTCATTTTCGACAGAAGCTGGTACAACCGCGCGGGCGTGGAATACGTCATGGGTTTTTGCACTCCGGAACAGCACGAGAAATTCCTCGAACTTTGCCCGATTTCGGAGAAATATATGGTCGACGCCGGGATCATTCTCATCAAGTACTGGTTGGAAGTTGGACAGAAAGAGCAGGCGCGCCGATTCGAAGCGCGCATCAAGGATCCCCTTCGACAGTGGAAGCTTAGTCCGATGGATCTGGAGTCGTTCCGGCGCTGGTATGAGTATTCCCGCGCCCGCGACAGCATGCTCGAGGCTACCGATACCAAGCATGCGCCGTGGTACATCGTTCGTTCCGATGACAAGAAAAGAGCCAGGCTAAACTGCATCACACATCTGCTAAGTAAGATTCCCTATGGGAAAGTTCCACGCGAAAAGGTGAAGCTGCCCAAGCGGAAGACCAAGGGCAGCTTTGACGACCAAGCCTCACTGAGGAGCCGACATTTTGTTTCGGAAAAATATTGACGCGTGTTCGACGGCGGTCGTTCCGAGATAGCGCTACCCGGACTGTCACTATTGCGCGGCGGCGAGGGAATGGATTCGCTGGATTTCGAAGAGGAGGCAGTCTGCATTGTGCGGTATTTTTCCTGGGCCAATCCGAATGTGTACGAAGCTGCCGTCGATCATTTTGCTTCTCTGTCTGTTTGGTGCCCGCCGAATATGTGCGCAAGATCTTGCCCCCCGCGCTTATCTCATCACGCCTCCTCATTCCAATGCGGTCACCCTGACGTATTCCTTTTACGACGGAAATATCATTTTTGACGGAACCGTGCCTATCACGGGCGCTACGGCTCGCGTCAACGTTTCTGTCGTTAACGCCTACCACTCGTTTCACCTTTTCGGCCGCACGGCCAGTTTCCTGGTTTCATTGCCCTACGGGGTTGGACATTTCCATGGCCATGTCGCCAGTGCGGAGACCTTGGCGTATCGCTCCGGTCTCCTGCCTGTAACATTTCGGCTTTCCGTGAACCTGATTGGCGGCCGCTCGATGAGTTTGGACGAGTTCCGCGAATGGCGGCAGAAGACCATTCTTGGCGCCAGCCTCAAGCTGGTACCCGCGACGGGTCAATACGATCCAACGAAACTTGTCAATTACGGAACCAACCGCTGGGCACTCAAGCCCGAACTGGGCTATTCTCGCCGTTACGGGCATTGGATTCTTGACGCCTATGGAGGGGCCTGGATCTTCACAACCAACCCCGAATTCTTTTCGCATAATCAGTTCTCACCCGGCACCAATACACAGTCGGAAAGCCCTGTCGGTGCTTTCGAGGTGCACGTAAGCTATGATTTCAAGCCTCGGCTTTGGGTCTCCCTGGATGGCAATTATTGGTTTGGAGGCACCACAGGCCTCAATGGCGTATCAAACTCAGGCACCTTTCAGAGGAATTCGCGCGTCGGTTTGACTGCGTCCTTTCCAGTGACCGCACATCAGTCCCTAAAGCTCAACTATAGTGATGGCGCGTACATCCTGTACGGCGGGAACTATCACAACGTTTCAATCGGCTGGCAATACTCCTGGCTTGGCAGACCGAACTAGTCGCCAGGGTGCGCGAAGTGCCAAACAGGAAATGGGCTCCCAAAGCCTAGCGAGAACGTCCCCTCTGGTTCGCTGACGCCCACCGCAGTTCCAGCTATCTTGACCGTGCATCCAGTCAGGAAGTGATACACGCCCCTGCTGCTCCTGAGCGACCGCGCCGGCGGCAGCACTCCGAACCCGTCGCAGATAAGAAGATGATGTCCATCGGGTGGCCAGCAACGCTCGGAGTACGAGCCGATACACATAAAGTTGCTAGAGGGTAGGCGCCGTGAGTGTTCTCAAGTCTCATTGCGGCCAAGCAAGTTCGTGATTGCCCGAGGACAACGACAGCTCAGACCTGCACGTGGAACCATGGATGGGAAGATGAAATCAAAAACACTCTGCAGCCTTTCCAGTTTGGAAGCCTCCGCAGAACAAAAGGTCGAGGATGTCTGTCGGACGAATTCTTGTAGTGGATGATTTTGTGCCTTGGCAGCACTTCGTTTTAAGGTTGCTCGAATCGGAAACTGATCTCCAAATTCTTTCCACCGCAGTTGATGGAACCGAGGCCGTTCAGAAAGCCGAAGAACTGCAGCCTGACTTGATTTTGATGGATCTCGGCTTGCCCGGGATAAACGGCATTGAAGCGACGCGTCAAATCGGCATGGTCTCTCCTGGTTCCAAGGTCCTCTTTTTGACCCATCATAGCGAACCCGATATAATCCAGGCTGCCTTCGACGCTGGCGCTTCTGGCTACGTCTTGAAGTCCGATTTCAATGCCGACCTCATTCCGGCTGTTCGAGCTGTTCTTCATGGTCAGAAGTTTGTCAGCCGCAGCTTGACCAACTGAGCGAAAATCCCGACTGCCTGAATTCGAGTTTCGTGATGCTGCGAAGGGAACTGACCTCGTGTCAGGAAGCCGTGGGTCGACAGGCGCCATGAGCAATCTACGACATCAAATGTGGGAAAGCGGAAGTTCCGGAGCGAACGATCCGAAGGAAGAAGTGTTCGGGGGACGCCAGAAAAATTTTCCCACGGCGTTTTTGCAGCGCGCCGACCTTGTGCCATTCGCTTAGAATGCGGCTCGCGGTGTAGGGCGTAGTGCTCGCTGAGTTGGCCACCTCTTCATTGGTCAGATCGAGTTCAATCCCGCCAGCCACTTTTTGGCCGATGCTGGATACGCATCCCAAAAGCACGCCGGCGAGCCTCTCTCGCGCGGTGTGAGACGTTAGGGCTGCGATAGCAACGAGATACCAAGAAATATAATTTGTAGCAATAGAAAGTGCATTTTCCAGGAGTCGCGGGAAACGCCGAGCGAGGGCGCGAATGGTTCGGCTATCCCAAGCGAGGACGACACTGTCCCGCACGGCCTCAGTACTGACGACATATACCGAAGATTGCGATACCAATGCCGCTCCACCGAAGATGTGTCCCGGCGTCATCCATATCTGGATGAGTTTTTTGCCATCGGTTGTTTCAAAAAAACACCGTGCCCGGCCTTTCCACAACAGCAGCAGATGATCGGCAGGTTCGCCTTGGTGCGTTATCACGGATTTGGCGGGGAATCGACGGGTTCTAGACGCCCCCAAGATCAAGCGAACCTCTTCCGGCTGCAAGTCCCGGAGCAATTCCGTACCAGGGGGAACATCGGCGGTGCGAAATTCCAACACGGTCATATTCCCTCCAATCGTGACGGCCGCTGGTTAGCTGCGCCTTTGCTTCGGGCCACTCAGAAAATTGAGCACCAGTCTTGTATTCCCCTCAGGCACATTTCTTAAAAGGTGATTTCATCAATAACACGATCCGTCGTCTATGAACTGACCGTTTGCTGCCATGGCTGCCAAGGAGTGAGCACAGGTCAGAATTCTTTGGTCCGTCGGATCATTGTTGAGGGCGTCGGGAGATATGTATGATCTGGTTCGGTTCGCTTCCAGGAATCGATCACTTAACTTGTTCATCGTATTGAAGACGTTCGTAAGCAGCTGGAAAGCACTTCGGTCCGATTCGCTTGTTGCCGCCACCTGAACTAGCCTCAGACTCTTCCGCGCTTCATCACGAAAGCTGCCAATCCACTCTTCCGTTATGGGGTACCCACGCTGGACCGCATTTGTCAGCGTGCTTCGCCACTCTCGGATGATAGACATCTCTTCGATGGCCGCCCGAATGAAGTCCTTGGAGAGCTCCGCGGGAGCCGGTTGGCTGCCCGAAGGAGCTGTCGCACCAGTGCGCGCGGAGGGCACGGGCAGCGCCAACACCATCTGGTTTCCGTTGAAACTGAGGGAAGCGTTCACAAGCTGAGCCAATGCATGTATTTCGACGTACGAGCGTCCGCCCATCTCGACAACCGAGAGCTCGCCTGCGTGTCCAGTCACGATGAGTGTCCGATGCGGCTGCCCGGCTTTGGCTATCGCAAGGGACAGCGAACACGAGAGCAAAACGAATATCAGCCACGCGCGGGAGCGTTTCTTTTCCACTGTTCGCCTCCTGAATCAACGTACGGCTCACGTTGCTTGTCGACCGCACATTCGATAGCGGCCTTCTTGGTCAATTTTGATCAGCTCATGAGAGCGACGATGATTGTTCCCCAGATGGTCAGAAAAATGTGACCGAATGCGACGGTACACGAGTAACCCAACGTGGCAACCGGACTTTCAGACTTCTCTTGCACAGCGGCCACGCCCGCGATCATTGTTTGCGCGCCCGCGATTCCGCCGAGCAGAAGTGCCGGATTGACTTTGAGAACGTACCGCCCGAAAAAGAGCCCGCAGATGAGAGGCACCAGAGTGACCACCATTCCGCCAAGAAGCAGAACGTACCCGTGTTCTCTGACTGCATTCACAAAGATCGGTCCTGCCTTGAGTCCAACCATAGCCACGAACGCTGCCAAACCAAGCGATCTCATGAACAGAATTGCCGCATCCGGCATTCTTCCAAACCAAGGCTTTACCGATCTCATCCAGCCGACGAACACACCGACAAGCAGGGTCCCAACGCTGGTACCTAACGGGACCTTCAATTGGCCAATGGGGATCGCGATGATGGCCCCCAGAAGAACTCCAGCAAATATGGCCAATCCCAACACAGAAAGATCGCTTTCCTCGGTAGGGCGTACAATTGTGCCCAGAACGGGCGCTAGTTTTGTGACCGCATTCTCGGATCCTGTAACCTGCAGCGTATCGCCGCGCTCCACGATCGTTGCTGTTCCGATCGGCAGCGACTGCTCTCCTCGGATAATTCCCCGCAACAGAACTCCACGTGCCTCGTCCACATGGTCGGCGATGTCCTGTAGAGTTCTGCCGGCGATCATTTTGTTTGTCACGTAAATGTCGAATGATGCTAGAGGAATCTGCAGCAATTCAGCATCGCCGACCTCGGTTGCCGACGGGCCCAACAGTTTAACTAGGTTCTCGGTGCGGCCTATCACCGCTATTGTGTCACCTGCCTCCAGGACGGTGCTTCCCGTCGGCACGAAAATCCCGTCGTTACGCCGGATCCGTTCTACGAAAAGACGTGCCCCGGATACAGACGTCTCGGCTCCCGCGACCGTCTTTCCGACGATGAGGGCAGTGGGAGGAATCATGTAAGCCCGGCAGCCCACAACCTGCCATGCCGAATGCACCCCCTGCTTTGCTTGCTGCAATCCGAGCTTTGCTTCCAGTTTTTTCGACTCTTCGCGTACGTCAATCCCCAGCAGTTTCGGCCCAAGGCTGGCACAACACCAGATCACTCCCAGGGTGCCAAAGATATAGCAGATCGCGTCTGCCACGACGATGTGCCCGATCAGGAGTTCCTTTGCCTCGTTCGACAGGGATAGTCCCCGGATTGCCTCGCTGGCTGTGCCGATGGCGGGTGATTCCGTCAATGCCCCCGAAAGTAGACCGGCTGCATACCCCGCATCCAGCTTCAGGAACGTGGCCACGGCATATGATGTGAGAAGCCCCACCACCGGAACAAATATCCCGAGCACGGCCCACCGCCAGCCATCTCCCTTGAGATTCCGGAAGAAGCTGGGGCCCACCGAGTACCCAATTCCAAAAAGGAAGAGCAAGAACAGCATGGACTTCGCTTGATCGGACACGGCCACGTAGAAGAAGTTTCCAATGAGGATTCCACCCAGCAGCGATCCGGTCACAACGCCCAGTCCAACGCCGCGAAACTTGAGCCGCCCGACTACATACCCAATGCCCACCGCCAGGTAAACTCCCGCTTCGGGGTACTTGGTAAAGAGCTTCGCCAACCATTCCATATCCCACTCCTTTGCGGCCGTCCCCCGAACGAAAGACCCAATCATTCGCTCTGCATATGCCTAAAGAACGCATGCACCACGCGTACGTTCCGCGGGTGCGCGTAATAGAACCGCAAAGGCTGCCAGCTAGTGTGGCGGGGTCTTCATGATGGATCAGCACGGCGACAAAAAAACTGCCCGCGCTGGTCATCCGTACGCCTTGGCCTGCGATGAACTATCGGGCGCCTGCTGCTTCAGTTTTTCCGGCGCGCTTCGCGGCTTCAAAAGTATCCCGATAGCCACGCGCGATCGACCGCACTCCGCGCCCGATTTCCTCGTACACTTCGTCGTTCAGATTTGCCAGCGACACGCGCAGCGACCAGTCTGGCGCGTCGAAGCCTCCGCCGTTCAGCAGTACGATCCCGTGGTCCTCGGCTAGACGGAAGGCGAGGTCGAGCGGGTGCACGTTCTTCTTGAGGTACTCCACGGCCTCCTGGCCGATATTCTTGCGTGCCCAGAACTCGAAGTCGATTAAGCCGTAGTAGGCATCGTATAGCACGTTCGGTGAGAGTTCGATTCCCAAACCTTCGATCAGCGCCATGGCGCGCCGGTGCAAGATCTCCATGCATGCCTTCTGATACCGCTTGGTGCTATCCATCATCTCGGCAAGAGAAAACAGGCTCATCATTACCTGCTGGGGTAGTGCCAGCCCTGCCGTGTGGTTGAGGGCTACGTCTCGGCTGTCGGCCACGATACGATCAATGAACTTGATCTTGCGTGGCTCCAGTGTCAGCGCTCCATAACGCTTATCAAGTGCTTTCAGCTCCGAATCCGGTAACTTCGCTATCATTCGGTCAAAGATGTTGTCTTCGTGCACAGCAATAACGCCCAGACGCCAACCGGTGCCACCAAAATATTTCGAATAGGAGTACACGCCAATGGTGTTCTGCGGCAGCTCGCCGAGCAGAGATCGGAAGTCGTCGATGAAGGTTCCGTACACATCGTCGGTCAGGAGAATGAGATCGGGACGCTTGGTCTTCACCAAAGTCGCCAGTTTGCCGATTACCTCCTTGCTGAGCGCCATGCCTGAAGGATTGCCGGGATTCACCACGAAAAATGCCTTGATCTTAGGATCTTCTAGCTTCTTAAGCTCTGCGTCGGTGAACTGGAAGCGATTCTCCTGCGGTGCTGCGATATTTACCACGTTCAGAGCGTAATCCTCGAGATGCGGCATTTCGATGTAGGGCGTGAAGATTGGCGTGCCCAGCGCAATGGTATCCCCGGGACGCAGAAGGCGGTTGAGCTTCAGGCTTTTAAAGATGTAACACATCGCAGCAGTCCCGCCTTCGACCGCATAGAGGTCAAATTTGCCAGACGGCCGTGGGTTACCACACATCGCCCACATCAGGTACTCGTGCACGATGCGTTCGTTGTGCAGCAGCATGCGGTCGGGAACGGGGTAATTGTCGCCGATAATCGAGTCCACCAGTTCGTGAACAAAAGCATCGGGCTCAAACCCAAACTTGTTCACCGCAAACAGCACCATCGCCGTGAGAAAGAACGCACCGGGCATGGCCGCTTGCTTAGTGAGCCACGCTTCCAAACGTTTTGCGATGCCTTGCGCCTGCGGCATTCCGCCAACACCGGCAGGATGCTCTAGGACTCGCTTACTTTCGGTAATGGCAAACTGGCCAAGTAGGAAAAATCCCTCGCGCGGAGTCGTGGCGATCCAGTTCGGGTTGCCACGACCGGCATTAAGGAATGCCGACTGCGTTGTCCGGGAAGTTTTCTTGGCGAGCTTGATGAGCTCGTCCTTGATCTCGAACGGGCTCAGTTTTTCGAAGTCTTGTAGCTTCATGTGTTCCATCGTTTCTCCTTTCGGATGCTTACCGCGACAGCAGGACAATAAGGACCATGCCCCAAATCGTAAGCAGAGTGTTACCGACGGCGTAGGTTACGGTGTAACCGAGTGCGGGAATCTGGCTTTCAGCGCGATCGCATACCAGGCCGAGCGAAGCCGTCGTGGTGCGGGCCCCGGAGAGGATGCCGAGCAGAATTGCGTCATGGAAGCGGAACATGTACTTGCCAACGTACATACCCAAGATCAGTGGCAAAGTCGTCGCCACCACTCCCCAAAGGAACAGGCTAATGCCCTGGGTCCGCAGACCGTTGACGAACCCCGGACCAGCCGAAATGCCCACTATGGCGATGAAGATGTTCAGGCCGACCGAGTTCATGAACCAAACCGTAGGCGTCGGGATGCGTCCGAAAGACGGACGCGTCGAACGCAACCACCCCAAGACGAGTCCGGCGATGAGCGCCCCACCTGCAGTTGACAGCGTCAGAGGCACTCCCTGAACCTTCCACACCAGCGCGCCAACGAGGGCGCCTATCGTGATTCCGGCCCCGATAAACGCTACGTCAGCCACATCGGTCGGTCGGTCCGCGACACCCAGCATTTTGGCGGCTGCAGCTGTGTCTTGCGTACGGCCCACTATGGTGAGGATGTCGCCGCGATAAACCTTCGTATTCGGCAGGATAGGAATGGACGTGGCCGTCGCTCCGCGGGTGATCTTCCGTAGGAATACGCCGCGCGAGCCGGGGAGTTGCGCCAGTTCTCCCAACGTCTTCCCGTCTACCGCCTTGTTGGTTACGTAGGCATCGACACCTTCGATCGGCACGTGAAGCAATTCGGGGTCGTCGACCTCTTGCGCGCCTTCGCCGGTGACCTTCACGAGCACTTCGCGAGCTCCCGCCACGGTTACCACATCGCCTTCGTGCAGTATCGTGTCCGCGGTGGCGTCCTCGACTGTTCCGTTGCGACGTATGCGCTGGATGAACACGCGCGCGTCGGGGACCAACGCTTCGGCTGCGTCAGCGCGCAGCCCGACCACCTTGCCGCCCGGTTTCACGCGGAAGCTACGAGTCTCCCATCGATGCCAAGCCGACCCGGCTCCACCCAGTTCTTTGGAGCCTCCATACTTCTGCTCATAGTCTTTACATGCCTTGACCAGATCCAACCGCAGCAGTGCTGGGCAGACCAGCGCTATCACGATCGCTGATCCTACGGTGCCGAACATGTAGGTCACGGCGTAAGCGACTGGCATTGAATCGAGCAGCTTCTTGACTTCTTCGGGGGCAAGACCCAATCGATTGATCGCGTCTGTCGAGAGGCCCATCGCCGCAGAAATCGTCTGTGACCCCGAGTAAAGACCGGCCGAGTAGCCTAGATCGTATCCGGCGATTTTAGCGACCGCGAATGCGGCCACCAGGCTGAATGCGCATTGCACCACCGCGAATAGCGCTTGTGGCACCCCATCCTTGGCTACACCGCGGACAAACTGCGGGCCGACAGCGTAGCCGACCGCAAACAAGAACATCAGGAAGACAGTCGCCTTGAGCGGCTGCGAGATACTAATGCCGATCTGTCCGATGATGACTCCCGCTAGCAGTGTGGCGGTGACCGACCCCAGGCCAATACCGCGGAACGTGAATTTACCGAAATAGTAGCCCAAGCCGAGTGTCAGGAAGATGGCGATCTCCGGATACTGTCGGAGAGTCGCAGCGAACCATGTCAGTATGACCATCGTTGCTCTCCTTAAATTGAGTCTTGGCCTTCTGCCGTTGCTCTAACGACGACACTTGAGCCGTCCACCCGCTGATCAGAGAAGCGTCAGTCCGCAGCGTGCGCCCGCCCAGCCTTGCCCTTCGCGTGCTTTGAGTCCTTGGCGCCGTCGCTCGGTGCCTTGGCCGATTGCAGGGAGGCCGGATTCAACAGCTTCAATCCAAGCGTCGCACTGAAGCCGTGAATTTCCTTCACATCGAGTTTGCGCATGAACTCGATCGTTTGCGCGTCGATTACTTGGCCGGGAACCATAATGGGGAACCCTGGCGGGTAAGGGATCACGAAGTTTGCCGAAACCAACTCAGGCCCTTCCTTCAGGCGCTTGTCGATCTCCGGGCTGAATAACTTCAAGTGCTCGCACTGCTGTTCTCGATAGGCAGAAAAGAATGCCGAGCGCACGTCGCCCTCACTGGTTATGCTCGAAGGATCTTCCCGGAAGCGGCTAAAGAAGGAGCTGAAATTCGGAAGATCCGGCACATCCGTCATCAGGGATTTCACTCGGGCAGCAAATGCCTGCTTAGCCGCAGTGCCGCCATCCGCAAGTTTCTTCTCAATGCCCAGTGAGATCTGCACGAGTACCTTTATGAGTTGGGCGATGTCGCTGCGCGTGTTGTTAATATTCGTCTGGAGCAGCACGCTGTTGCGCGATGTCTTGTTGAGTTGAATGTCGTACTCAGCGGCCAGCAGATTCTTGAACTGCGTGCCGTCAAAGCCCGCGGCCCCGCAGACCAGGGTGAGACGCGTGACATCGAGGGCGAATTCATCTTCGTTGAACGCTTTTACAGCGGTTGCCCAATTGGCTCCTGGTGTCAGGTAGTCTACAAATCCTGAATTTCGGAACTCGGCGGGAATCATTTCGTCGGCACCGAGGATCCGGAAGTACTTCGAGACGAGGGGATGCGAATTCGATTCGCGGCGCAGGTCCAGCGCCAACTGAATGGCTCGGTTCACCAGTTCGTAACCCTCCAGCTCCATCTGCCGCCGCGCTACGTCTAGAGAGGCAATGATTTGCAAGTTTGGTGAAGTGGATGCGTGGGTGAACACCGCTTCGTGGAATTGCTCTTCCACTGTGTGATAGTCCGGGTCCTTGACAAGCACCATCGAGCCTTGCCGCAGGCAAGACATGGATTTGTGAGTTGAGTTGGTCTGGTATACCCGCAGCCGCACCTTGTCGGGGTTGGCGAGCAAGCGCGTTTCCAACAACCTCTTATCGTCCGGGCGTAGATCGGCGCCCAGCTTCTCTTCCTGTTCTTTGTACGCTGCGCGGTACGCTGGACTTTGAAACTTTTGTTCCAGTGTTGCTGCGGCTCCCATCGCTGTACGCCGGCGATAGAAGGGACTGAATCTTGCAAATCCGAACCACGCCTCATCCCACAGGAAGATGAGATCGGGCTTGATCGCCAGGCATTCCTCCATCACTCTCTCGGTGTTATAGATGTGACCGTCAAAGGTGCAATTCGTGAGTACAAGAAGCCTTGCTCGATCCAACCGGCCTTCTGCCTTCAAATCGAGCAGAGCTTTCTTGATCGTGCGCAGCGGCACTGCTCCGTACATCGAGTACTGCGTCAGTGGGTAGGCTTCAACATACAGCGGGAAGGCGCCAGAAATCACCGCGCCGTAGTGGTGGGACTTGTGGCAGTTGCGGTCAACCAGCATGATGTCGCCGGGCGCCAGCAACGCTTGTTCAACCATTTTGTTTGACGTTGAGGTTCCGTTGGTCACGAAGAACGCGTGGTCTGCGCCAAAAGCTCGCGCGGCCTTCTCTTGTGCAATCTTGATGTTTCCTGTTGGCTCCAGCAGGCTGTCGAGGCCTCCGGTCGTGGCCGAGGACTCTGCCAGAAACAGGTTCAGTCCATAAAACTCTCCCATGTCGCGAATCCAGTTCGACTTGAAGATCGATTTTCCTCTTGCAATCGGCAGCGCGTGGAACGTACCAATCGGCCGTTGCGCATACTTCTGCAAGTTATCGAAGTAAGGCGTGTCGTAACGATCTGTGATGCCGTCAAGGATGCTCAGGTGTAGCTCCAGAGGTTCTTCCACCTGATAGAAAATGCGCCGGACGCATGCAGCAGCAGTGTCACCGGCGATTTTTTCCGCTTGTCTATCGCTCAGGAAGTAGACATCAAGCTCCGGCCTCAACTGCTTCAGTCCCCGCGCCAGAGCCAAGCCGTATTGTCCGGGAGTCGTATCAATCCCGCTGGCCGCTAGGTGGTTTGTCAGGAATTCTCGCAAAACAGGATTGTTGTGCGACGATGAGAAGGGAATTCCCTCATAGATGACCACGGCTTCGATACCACCGTTTAGGATCGCCCCGAGCACCGCGTCCTCGAAATTCCCGACGAACACCGATTCATAAACAAACCTGTC
>Ga0210406_10001901_pt1 | contig 24517 bp, 13 predicted proteins | sample IncBWC30MmetaG_FD_155454 | JGI IMG/M metagenome (GOLD analysis project Ga0210406, IMG submission 155454) | Forest soil microbial communities from Barre Woods Harvard Forest LTER site, Petersham, Massachusetts, United States - Inc-BW-C-30-M | ecosystem: Environmental > Terrestrial > Soil >...
TTCGTCGCCGCGGGCAACTTTCGCGAACATGGTGGGGATAATCCAGGCTTTGAAGGCTTCGTCGATGGCGGCCGTGCCGTAGCCGGGATAGCCGATGTTGGTGGCCCAATCGAGGACGTCGCCGAGGACTTTGTATTTGTCCGGCGGATTGGCGCGGGGATCGTTGGCGATTTCTTTTTTCAGGTCGGGAACGGTGCTGGGGAAGCAGGGGAAATTGTAGAACTGGCCGACGATGAAACCCTCGTGGAGGGAATCGATGTAGTCGATGAGGAATTGCTGGGCGCCGTCTTTGTTATCGGCGAATTCCCAGATCATGTAGCAGTCCATGACGTGTTCGGCGGCGATGCGGCGCGCAGGGCCTTTCAGGGCGCGGGAGATCATGATCTTGCTGTCGATGGGAAGATGTTCGCGTTCGGACTGGCGGGTGATAGAGATGGCGTTGGCGACGTAAGAGACGCGGCCGGCCAGCATGGCTTGGTTGTTGGAAGGCGGAGTCCAGGTGAAAACTTCGGGGGTTTCCGATTCCTGGTAGAGGGCTTTCATGAATTTGAGGGCTTCGATGGTGTTTGGCGAGTTGATGGTGACGTTGCCGGCTTCGTCCTGCTCGGCGCCGCCAAAGGACCAGAGCAAAGCGCGCATGGCCATGGAAGTGTCGAGCTCCTGAGAGAGGCCGAGGCCGCAGGGATGGCCGTTTTTGTCGCGGATTTTCTTGGCGCCTGTGCGCAAGTCGTCCCACGTGTCAGGGCCGTTGGGATAGCCGGCTTCGGTCCACCAGTCTTTGTGCCAGTTGCCGGGATCGGGTGCGTAAGAATCGGAGAAAGCGAAATAGCGCTTGGTTTTGGGATTGTAGGTGGATTTGTGGGCGAGATCGATTTTCTTGCCGTGGCGCTTTTCGACTTCCTGGTAGACGGGGCCCATGTCGATGGTCTGCTTCTCATAGGCAGCGGGCGGCGAGAGGAGCATGAAGAGATCGTGGCCCTTTTGCGCGGAGGCTTCGGAGGCGGCTTTGGCGGAGAGGTCGACGAGGTTGATGTGGTCGACGATGACGTTGGTGTTGTGCTTCTGGCCCCACTGCTTGCAGAAGGTGCCGTCGAACCAGGTGTCGTAGGCCGGGACGAAGTGGCTCCACTGGAGGATCTTCAGAGTTTTTTGCTGGGCGATGGCGCGCTCCGGGAAGAGGAATGCGGGAGAGGCGCCGGCGGCGATAGCGGCGGCGCTGGTGCCGGCGACTCTAACGAAGTCGCGGCGAGAGAGGCGATTCTTTTTTGTTTTTTTCATTTGCCTGGCACCTTTCGAAGAGAATGACGGACAGCGAATAATCAGGATCGATTCGTACCGACGTTGTGCGGGAGGCTGAAGTTGAGATCCTTCGGGGCGCGAACGGCGCGCCCCTCAGGATGACAGGGTTGTGAGTGGTGCGAAGGAAACATGAGGTAGCTGTCCACCTGAAGGTGGACGCTACGGTTTGAGTTAGAAGCTGAAGATTACGCCGCCTTCGCTGCGGAGGTCTCGCCATTCGTGCTGCGGAATCCCCTCAAACAACGGGAGGTCCACTGTCCGCGTGTTGGCGCGGGTACGATAGAGAGACTGTTCGTAGGCAAAGGAGACCCACTTATTGAGTTTGTAGTTGAGGGTGCCAACGGTCATGTCGCTGCGTGAGCGCGAGCCGGCGACGGCGGAAGTGTGCAGCAGGTCGTTGGTGTTGGCCTGGTCGGTGCCGTACATCACGTAGAGCGACCAGCCGGCGTGGCGGCCTTCGGGGTCGTGACCGAACCAGCGCGAAAGGGGCAGGCCGAGTTGCGTGAAGCCGCCCTTGGCGCGGACCGGAAGTTGAGGAATGACCACGGGAGCGCCGGCAGCGTTTAGACCGAAAAGAACGGTGGAGCCGCCGTCGATGGAAGGTGTGCTGGCGAAGACCGTAGTGGCGGTGCCCGTCGCGTTGAGGTTCGTGGGAGTGAAGCCGCCGGTGGCGTTGTAGTTGGAGAAGAGCTGGCCGGCGAAATAGTATCGCAGGTCGCTGCCACTGTAGAACTTGCCGATGAGCGTGGCGTACCGGGTTGGCAACTGCCATTCAAAGTCCCAGCCGTTGGTGTCGCTGCCGACGCGCACGCCGGTTGGGAAGGCAGTTTTGAAGATAGTGGGGCTGATAGGCGCGCCTTCGAAATTGCCAGTGGCCGTTGGAACCGCGGCGCCGAGGACGATGGCGGTGCGATGGCCCTCTTCAAAGCTGAAGATAAGCTGCGCGGGAGCCACGCCAGGAGCGTTGTCGAGTTTAAATTGACCGACGATGCGGCCTTCGACCTGGGGTGTGTTGCTGTCCGGGCCCTGGCGTTCGCCGTAACCCAACTGGTTGGAAATGTTGACGGCGGACGGTGTATCGCCGATGGCGGGCAGAACAACCGCGATTTCCGGCATAAGTTGGAATCTGCCGAAATCGTGCGTGTAGCCAGAGCGGAATTGCGGAGAGCGCTCGTAAATGTTGCCGAACGCGATGCCGAGACCGGTGGTTTCCAACATGTTGGGCAGGGTGGAGGAACCGAAGGGAGTCCAGTCCTGTCCCATCACGGCGGTGAGGGTGTTCGTTTCGTTCACCTTCCAGTCAATGCGCCCGTAGGCGAGTCGGATGGATGGGTTGTAGGAACGAATCGAAGAGAGGTTGCGGTTGTCGGAACGGTTGAAGTTTCCTTCAAAGTCCATTTCGAATTTGCCGGTGACGGTGACACTCGAGCTCGGGTCGAGCCACTCAAAGTTGTTGCCGAAGCGAGTGGAACGCGCCTTGACGTGGAACTCTGGCGCGGAGTTCGGACCGGTGTCGCCGAGGAAGCCGGGAAGCGGGAAATCATCGCCGCCGGGCGACGAGCTGTCGTGAATAAAAGTGGCTTTCAGGAAGCCGTAGGGAGTGAGTCCGATCGGGCCGAGCTTGATCGCGGGCTTCAAATCACCCTTGGGAATGCCACCCACCGCAAAAACACGGACAGGATTGGCGGCGGAAAGAGTGGTAGGCGAGACAGACGGCGCTATTTGCGGCGGCGTTTGTCCGGGCGGAGTTTGCTGCTGCTGGTTGTCCAGATCGACGGAAGCCGGGCTGGATTTTGGAGCAGTGGCCGAAGAGGATGCTCCGGCGGAAGGAACGCGATAGACGGTGGGAATCATGCTCGCGTTTGTCGAGCTGCCGGCAGAAGCGTTGACGACTGCCGGTGTCCCCATCATCTGGTTGTAATCGGTTTGCGAAATGACGCCTTTGGAGAGAAGGAGTTTCGCAAGCCGTTGATCGGCATCGCTGGCAGACGAGGCCTGATTGATTTGCGCAACTTCTTCCGGAGTGAGAATCCCCTTTGCCTGGAGAATATGAACAAGCGGACTGGCAGCAGGCGCGGTTGTCGCTTGCTGCTGTGCGGACGCGAGTCCAGCCCAAGCCAAAGTTACAGCGAGAAGCACGGCGAGACACACCACAACCCCATGTTGTTTCCCGAACATTACGAGTACCCCCCTGTGACCCACATTTGGTGTGTAGGTCAGGTAATCAACCACGAACGGGCCCCAAACGCCCCGTACTTAATACTGGTAAGTGGCAGATGTCAAGAAATCCTTTGGGGAATCAAGAAGAAAATCGAAGTTTGATCGCCGCAAAGTGAGGTACTGGTAGTCGCTGGCCTTGAAAGCTCAGGAGGGATTAGTTAACCGAAAGGGGAGCTAACTGGAGATGGAATGCCGGGCTGCGGCGGAGGCCTTCGAGCGGGTGTTGGGGGAAAGGATAACGCAGAGACGCAGAGAGCGCAGAGGGGTCGCAGAGAAGAGAAAGACGGCCCGCCTCGGAAGGCGGGCCCTACGGGAAATTGCAGGAAACACCAGGAGAACCCCAAGAGCACAGGCAGGAGTGCCTGTGCCACGGGGTGGCTCAGTGCGAGTGATAGTAATGGCCGGTCAGGGTGACCGGCCATTTTTTTTGGGGATAGGAGGAAAGCTACTTGGCGTTGCTTTTGTTTTTTGGGGAAGCTTTTTGCAAGGTGGCCAGCAGGGTCTTGGCGCTGGGCGGGACCTGGGCGGCGTGTTTGAAGACTATTTCGCTGGCCATGATTTCCTTGCCGTAAAGCTTTTTGTTGGCGTTGTTGTCGGCGCGGAGGGTGGAGCCTTCGAGAGAGATGCCGGCGAAGAGGCCGCGGGCGCGGGAGTAGGAGAGAATTTCGGCGCGCAAAGCGACGTCGCTTTCGGCGGAGGCGGTGCGGCCAACGGGGCCGGCGGCGGCGCTGGCGTCACCACCGAGCTTGACCTTGCTGGCGAGCATGCTCTTGGCTGAGCGGGGGCTCATTAAAAGGAGAACGAAATCGGTGGCGTTACCGCCGAGTTGCAGGCCGGCGCTGCCGCCTTCGAGGGCCATCATCGTGGGCGGGCCCCAGGGGCCACGGAAACTGTCGCCGCCACGGCAGGTCATTACGCCGCGGCCGTAACTGCCGCCGAAGCCGATGGCGAATTTCAGGACGGAAGGAAGAATGACGACGCAGTCGGCCTTGTCGAGGACGTCCTGCGGGATGCTGTCGGGAGCGTTGAGAATTTCCTGAAGGACTTTGCCCGCATTTTCAACGCGACTTTCTTCTTTGTCTTCTTTTTCCTGCTTGTCCTGGGCGATTGTGGGAAGCGCGAGCAGGGAGAGCAACGGGATGCCTAGCCAGATCTTTTTCATGTTCATGAATCCTCCTGAGAGATAGTGATAGCTCAAACAAAGTTCAAGCAAGTATGCGCTGAATACGCGAGCGGAGCTTGCGTTGGGTATGTCCCAGCGCGCGGGTTTCTTTTTTCATACCTTTTATTCGATGGAGTGGCAAGAAAAAAGGATGATGAAAATTTTGAGGGATTCAGGGTTCGAGGGAAGCGGTGTAGGAGGCGATGTCGATGATGTCGTAGATGGAAAGATTGGCGACGACGGGCTTCATCTGGGCGAGGTTGGCGCCGTTGCGCGCGCCGCTTTGCATGTCGTACAGCTGACGGACGATGTAGCTGGGAGAGCGGCCGGCGAGTGGGGGAACGTTTTTGAGGCCCCTGAGATTGGGACCGTGGCAGGTGGAACAGATAATGGTTTTACCGTTGGCGCCGGCGGTGACGAGGTTCTTGCCGCGTTTGAGGCTGCCGGGCGGGACATAGGCGATGAAGGCGGAGGCGTCATCGCGAAGTTCGGTGCGCTCCAGATTTTCCGGAGTTTCGATGATGCGATCGCCGATGGATTCCATTTCGTGGGGCGTGGAGACGACGAGCATCCATCCGGCGACGTGGGTTTTGGGAACAAACTTTGCTTCGACTACGCGGATCCAGGGCCTGGGTTTTATGGCGGCGAAATAATTGGCGGCGATCCGGATTTCCTCGTCGTTAGCGTTGGCGGCGACGGAGATCATATTACTGACGGGCTTCAGGTCGGGATCGGAACTCTTGCGCGCGCCGCTCTTGAAGTCGGCGAGTTGCTGGAGGATGTAGCCGGCGGAGAGTCCCGCTAGGCTGGAATTTTCCGGGCGGCCCTGGCCGTTGGGGAGATGGCAGTAGGCGCAGGCGTAGACGTCGGGTTTGCGGCCGTGAGCCACGATGGCGGGCATCTGGGGATGAGAGGAGGGATGCCAGTCGGGGACGTTGAAGAAATCGTGGATTTGCGAATGGGTGAAAGAGATTTTGCTGCTGGGAACGTGGAGTGGCGAGGATTCGTCGGGTTGGGCGGAGGCGTCGGCGGTGTTGACGGGAGGATTGACGGCGTAGGCCCAGTAGGGAGGAGGGTCAAGCGGCTCGCGGGAAATTGAGGATTGTTGCGCATGATTGGAGGCCTCGGCGGTAAGCAGAAATGCGGCGGAGACCGTTGCTGCACAGCAGATGAGCCAGAAGCGGCGGCCTGGAAATCTTGATTGTGCCGGGGATTTGATTGGCGAGCCTCTTTTCGGGAAGTGAGAATTCAGTTGGGAATCATTAGAGCATATTTCAGTTCAACGATTCGGGGCGAGTTTTTCGAGTTCGGGGAAGGAGGAGACTTCGACGACAGTGCGTTCGGGTGGGTGAGAGTTTGAATCGAGAGCGCGAGAGAGCAGGCGGAGAGCGAGTTCCATGGTGACGGAGGTAACGACGGCGGCGGCGAGAATGCGCGAGTCGACAAGGGGCTTCACCTGGCTGGCGACGCCGATGCCGAGGAAGGGCAGATCGAGCCAGCGCTTTTGCTGGTCAAGGTCGCCGATGGAATGAAAGGCTTTTCTGGCACCGATGGCGAGTTCGTGGGTCTGCCCGGCGATAAGCAGATATTTCTCCGCGCGGGAAGTGGCCAGGCGCAGCCACGCGGTGACGCTTTGTAGGGCGCTGGATTCGCTCCATTTGCTGCGGAGGACGGTGAGCTGGACGTTGCGCGGGCGGGCACTTTCCAGTCCTTCGAAGCGCTGGGCGGCGACGGAGCTCATGCTGGGGCCTGCGACGTATAGCACGGAACCGCCCTGCGGAAGGAGTGCGGTGAGTTGCTTGCCCTGCAGGCGGCCGATTTCGAACTGGCCCTGGGTGACGATGAAGACGGGAACGCGAGGGTTTTTGCGGAGTTGGGTGACGTAGTCCACGTCGCTGTTGCTGATGACCCAGCCGATGTTTTGCGCGACGGCGGCTTCGGCGACGCGGCGGAGTCCGCTGGCGGTGACGGGTTCGACGAGGAGGGCATCTGGCGGTGTATCGGAGCGGGACTGGATGATTTCAAGGAGTTGTTGGCTCTGGGTGATGGAATCGTCGTTGGCGTGAAGGAGGGTGAGGTCGATGCCGAGCTTTGCGCCGGCGGACTTGGCGACCAGGGCTTGCTCGTGCTGGTAAGCGTTGTCATTGGGCAAGGAAACCACGACGCGCAGGCGTTTGTTCAAGGGGCCTCCGAGGGATGAGCTTGGACAGTATAAGACGTTTGATTCTTTGCATACTGGATGCAAAGCGAGGGCTGCGCGAAACAATCAATGAGGTGAACCGGGCGTTGCGAATGAAGTTTGTGAAGGGAGAGATCAGCGCGAACGTTCGGCGCCGATGAGGGCTACGGCGATGATGCAATCCTGGGCGGAGCGATTTTCCCAGGCGTGGCGGGTGCCGTTCTGGATGACGGAGTCGCCGGCTTTGAGGAGGACTTCGGCGCCGTCGTCGAGGACGAGATAGATTTCGCCGGAGAGGACGACGTCGAAGTCAACGGTATCCGTTGTGTGCATGCCGGGGTGCATGGGCTCGAGGACTTCAACCATGCCGGGAAGTTTAGACTGGATTTCGGCGAAGGCGCCGGGGAGATCGGTGTTTTCTGTAATTTTGCTGGTGCCGGGTGGGACGGTGAAGAAGGCGAAGCGGAAACCGCCGGCGGGAGGGAAGTAGCGGGGATGTGGGGGAGGCGTGCCGTCACTGGGGAGTTGGGGGATGGAGTCGGCGCCCCAGACGCGATGGAATTCGAAGCCGGGGAGGAGAGAGAGGGTGACAGGGGCGACGGAGGCGTCTTTGACGAAAACGGATTTGCCGGAGGAGTTGCGGCCGGTGATTACGCAGCGGACGTTCATGGGAGAGGCTCCCGGGATGGGGAAGCGTGCGGAGATTGTACGTTTTCCGGATTGATTGGGGAAGCGGAGAAGAAAGAATAACGCAGAGTACGCTGAGAGCGCAGAGGGCGCAGAGAAGAGGACAGCGGCACGGCACAGCACGACCGAGAGAGAGCCCAGGGGTGCAATGTCGATTTGAAACTATTAGAGGGTTGTTGGACGTTTGGTGGATAGGGCGATGGCGGCGAGGCCGGCGGTAAGCAGGAAGATGGTTGCCGGCTCGGGGGTACCGACTGGGCCGGGCGAAGAGACAGTCACCAGACTGGACTGAGTCGAAGTAGAGGGGCTGGCCGAGTCCAGGTTGATGGCCAGCAGGTTTCCGGTAAGGGGATCCGACGGGGAGAGGAAATTGCCGCTGGGGTCGACAATGGAGATGGAAAACTGATCGGGCGTGCCGCCGGCGTCGACGTTCGTGGTCAGGTTCAAGAGAAAGGAAAGGGAAGAGCCGGCCGAGAAAGTTTCGGCGAAGACGTTGGTGAAGGAACTGTCGGTGAGGGAAACAGTGGAGGAGAGGTCTCCGCTGGCTCCGCCGAACGTGTTCGAGAGGTCCACGGCCCCAGCGCTGCCACCGCCGAGGGCGAATGTGGTCAGAGTGGCCGTGTTATTGGCGTCGCCGGTGCCGCTGCCGTCGGTAAAGATAAAAAAGATTTCGGATCCCGGGGTGATAGGCAGACCGGAAGTGTTGATAGAGACATTGAGGGAAATTCCTGTCGCGAAAGAATTTGGCGCGCCGAACGTAAAGAGCAGCGCCGCGACCGCGACGATCAGCAAGAATGAGTTTTTCATAGTGGTCATTTTTCCCTTCATGGTTGCGCGCCTGCAAGGACGCGAGTGGAATAGCTGAAGCTGGCGCGCGTGGGATCGGTGAACTGCAGAACGACGGGGGCGCTGGCGCCGGGAACTAGCGGGCCGGCGAGGATGACATAGGGACTGCCAAGAGGCACGGCGCACGCGGTGGTTCCTGCGGAATTGAACAGTATGGCGTTGGCGGTGAGGCCGTCGAGGACGAGCGAAATGGGTCCGGCGATGGGGCTGCCGGAATTGTTTTTCAGCGTGATCGTTTGTGCATAACGCCTCGAGAGGGGGTTGTAGCTGTAGCCGGAGCGTGTGACGGAAACGGAACTGCTGACGTCTGTGGCGCAGAGAGCAATGCCGGTTCCTGAGAAGGAGATAAAGGTTTGCGGTGTGGGAGTGCCCGCGGCGTTGCTGGCGATGTTGAGAGTGGCGCTCTCCGGGCCAAGAATCGAGGCCCTGAAGAAGAACTTAAGATGGCAAGTGTCGCCTATCCCGAGTGTGGCCGAGGGGGCCGGGCAATCGTTGCTGAAGATAATGAAATCAGTTGGGTTCGCGCCCGTCATGGTGAAGCCGAAGATAGTCAGCGGGGCATAGCCGGTGTTTGTCAGCATCGCCGATTGCAGAGGGGAGGAGAAAAGCAGGAACGAATTGCCGAAGGAAAGGCTCTTGGTGGAAAGGGTCGCTTCAGGAAAGGTGCTCGGGATTTTGGCGACATAGGCGTTGTAGGCAACGCCGGTAGTTCCGCCGAGAGTGCTTTGGAAAGCGTTGGATGTAACCGGAATAGCGGGGGAATAAGCAGAACCCGCAAAGTAGGCATTGCCGACGCCATCCGCGGAGACGGCCGTGCCCACACTGCCGGTATTGTAGCCGAACTCGTTGTCATCGGCAGTGAGGAGGTAGGAGTAGATAATAGCCGAGCCTTGAGGGTTCAGCATGGCGACGAAGGCACCACCAAAGCAGGCCGGGATGGCGGTCAAACAGTCGCCATTGAGCAGATTGCCCGGGAAAGCGGCGAGGGCGACGGGAGGAAAAGGCGGCAGTGGTGGCGGCGAACCAAGGGTGACGACAGGCACAAGCGGGCGGAGGTAGCTGACCAGGGCTCCTCCCGTGACGAAGGCATTGCCGTTGAGATCGACAGCCAAGGCGGTGGGTGGTAGACCAAAGTCAGGGCCGGCAAGGAAGCCGCCGAGACGCGCGGTGTAGGTCAAAGAAGTCGCGGTGGGGTTGAGCTTGGTTACATAAACGAACTCGACTATGCCATGCGCGCCGTTGCAGTCGGTGTCGATCGAATCGCCGGCAGGAGCAGACGTACAGATGTCGAAGGCCCCTGGAGAAGGCGCGAGAATATTGTCAAACGCCCTGCCTGAGACATAGGTGCTGCCGTCGCTGCCGACGGCCATGCCGTCAATCGTCTCCGGGAAAAGGGTGCCCCAGAGTAGGGCGCTGGAGCCGGGTTTGGTGAAGTCAAATTTGGCGATGAACCCTGCAGAGCCGCCTTGCGATAAACGCAAGGAGCTTGTCTGGAACGTTCCTTGAGTGACGAGGGCGCCGTCATATGTGGAGCCAGCCAGATAAATATCATCGGAGGCATCCAAGGCCAAGCCGACAGGAACATCGAAGTAGAGCAGGGTGCTGTAAATCATGGAGGCCGAGCCAGTCTTGGTGGGATCGAACTCCGTCAAGAATCCATTGGCGGGGAGATTGTTGCAACTGCCCACGCAAGCGAAACCACCGTAGAACGGATTCGTGGTCATGGGAAAATCGAAATCAGTGGTCGCGCCTGCCACATAGGCGATGCCGTTGTGGTCTACGGCGATGCCAGTGGGCGCAACAGAGGGGTAGTCAAAGCCGTTTGGGTTATTGGTATCGGGCTGTCCTATATGCCCACCGAGATCGGTGGAATAGAGCAAGGCTCCGGAAGAGTTGAGCTTGGTAACAAAAGCGGCACCGGCGACGCAAACGGGAGCAGGACCATTAGGGGGCGAGAATTCGCAGAGTGTCTGGCCAGAATAGAGGTTAATGCCTCCGACGATTGGAAAATTGAAAGATGAGGTGATGCCGGCTACAAACGCATCTCCGGAAGCATCGACAGCGATAGCGGTGCCGCGATTCACTCCTTCGGCGAGGGGGAAATAGACGGTCTCCGGCTGGCCGAAACCGTTTAGTTCGATTCCGGCAGCGTTGACGCCTCCGCCTCCGAGGAAAGTCGAATAGACCAGGGAGTTGGCGCCCGATTGGGTGGTATCAATTTTGGTGATGAATGCATCGCTCGCCGGCGGGTTTGTAATCGGCGGGGAATACGTCGTTGGTCCGCCATACGTCGCCTGATAGGCATTTTTCACCGGGAAATCTGTGGAGGTAGTCGATCCGGTCAGATAAACGATTTCGGCGTTGTCGGAGGCGACGGCGAGGGCGTTATCGTTGCCGCTGCCACCGAGATAAGAAGCGTAGGAGAGAACCGGATCGATGACCAGGGGTTGTTTGCGATTATAGGCGGCGACGCGGAAGCCGATTTCGTGCGGGCCTCGGCGAACGAAGCGGCCTTCGACGGGCGTTTTTGTTTGTGCATCGGATTGCTGGTAGATGAGCGGCTTCGAGAAATGCAGTGTGCCTCCGGAAACGGAGAGGAGAAGATTGCCATCGGCGTCGAGAGAGATTTTGTCGGCGCCGTCGACGCGGAGGCGGATTTTGGCGGGATCGGCGCCGGGAGCGAGGATGAAGTCGTGCTCGAGCTGGGACTGATTTCCGTAGAAGACGAGGTCGATGCCGGGATAAAGATTTTTGTAGCGGACACGGGAGAAGTGAGGAACGTTGGTGCGCCACTTGGACGGATCGTTGCCGACGTAGTAGTTGCTCACGCCCGGCTGCTCATCGAGGCCTTCGATTTGCGCGGAGGCGTTGGCGCCGAGGAAACGAAGGCGCAAAATCGCGTACTGATCCGGAGTTTTCACGACGTTGTTGGCGGAGGGAACTCCCTGGTCTTTAGCTGGCGTGGAAGAGCCGGCGGGGGAGGAGCGTAAGCCGAGATCAGCTTCGGCGGGGCTCAGCAAGAGGGTGTAGCCGCTGCCGCGGGCGAGAAATTTGAATTGGGAATCGGCTTGGCCCTGATTGGGTTCGAAGTTCATGGGCAGCTTGGCGTAATTGGCGGCGGCTGGCGTATTGGGACTGGCGAGAGCCGTTGAAGAGAGGCAAAGCGCAAACGCTGCCGACGAAACCGCGCGGAATCGGAAGTCCATGTTTCCTCCCAGAGCAGCCGTGTTGCGAATCTTAATTCGGCGCGCGCCGTGAACGTGACTAGTGCTCGGGCGCGCCGAAATGCGTGCAACCGAGCGACCTGCATGCGTTGCGAGAGAGCTCATAACGCTTAATTTGGGATTAATTCGATGGCAACCAGGAATTAACCATTCAAGCGCTGAGAGCTGAGCGGGCTGGGATAGACATTAATTTGTGCTGGACAAGATTTTGAGAGCGCTGCGGAGAACGAGAACCCGGCGGGGGTGAAAGAGTGGAGATTTGCGACTTGGGATGCGGAAGAAGAAGGTGGAAGGATGCCGGAAGTGTGCAAAGTGTTTCCTTTTGTGGGGTTCCGTGAGGGCGAATGCGCGGAGGATATTGGGGGCCTGAGCGATGACAAAGAAGATGGCCCGCAAGGCGGGATGTGCCTATAATGCCGCAGTACCCCGCAAAGAACGACGCCGGTCGAGCACCGGCTAGTTACCTTTCAAGACGATGACCAGGGACCCCAATGCTAATTGGCTGTTTGGGCCCTTTTCTTTGGACCCCAAGCAACGGGTACTGCTGCGCGACGGCAAGGCCATTGCGCTGACTTCCAAAGCGTTCGAAATCCTTAATTTACTGGTGGAGAACCACGGCCGCGCGCTCTCGAAAGAGGAGATGATGCGGCAAGTGTGGCCGGACAGTTTTGTGGACGAATCCAACCTGGCACAACATATTTTCCACTTGCGAAAAGTGCTGGGGGACACGCATGAAGGCCGGGAGTATATCGAGACGCTGCCGAGGCATGGGTACCGGTTTGTGGCGGAGGTGCAGCAGGGACCGGTGAAGAGCGCTGAGGTCACGGTTTCAACGGGAGACACCGGCAAAGCAGTAGTGGCGGTCGCGAACTCCAATCCAACGAAACTACGCTGGGTGCTTGGAATTGCGGCGGGCTTCCTGCTGGCAGTTTTCGCGCTCGTGTTTGAGGAGCGCGGACGGATGGGGGATGCGGGCCCGGTGAGAAGCGGAAAAGTGATGCTGGCAGTGCTGGCGTTTGAAAACTTGAGCGGCGATCCGCAGCAGGAGTACCTGAGCAGCGGGCTGACGGAGGAACTGATTACGCAATTGGGGAGCCTGGAGCCGGGACGGCTGGGAGTGATCGCGCGGACGTCCGCCATGCAGTACAAGGGCTCGCGCAAAGACGTGCGGCAAATTTCCCGAGAGTTGGGAGTGGATTACGTTTTGGAAGGAAGCGTACGCCGGGATGGGGAACGGGTGCGGATCACAGCGCAACTGATTCAGGTGAAAGATCAGACACATTTGTGGGCCAAAGAATACGACCGCGGCTTGAAGGATATTTTGGGGTTGGAGAGCGAGGTGGCCGGGGAGGTGGCGCGAGAAATCCGGCTGCGGCTGACTCCGGCGGAGACCGCGCGACTGGCGGCGACGCACCCGGTGGATCCCGAGGCGTACGAGATGTACCTCAAGGGGCGGTATTTCTGGAACAAGCGCAACGAAGCGGCGTATTTGAAAGCCATCGAGTATTTTAACCAGGCGATATCCAGGGACCCGGAATACGCGCGGGCGTATAGCGGCCTGGCGGATGCTTATGCGCTGCTGGGATCGTGGCCGAACGCCGAAGTGCCGCGGAAGGTGGCAATGCCGCGGGCGAAAGAGGCGGCGTTGACGGCGCTGAAACTGGATGATTCGCTGGCGGAGGCGCACGCGTCGCTGGCATTCGTGGAAATGCATTATGAGTGGGACTGGAAGGAATCGGAACGGGAATTCCGGCGGGCGATCGAGTTGAATCCCAACTACGCGACAGGGCATCAATGGTTTGCCTACTGGCTGATGGCGCAAGGACGCCGCGACGAATCGATTGCGGAGAATGAATTGGCGCGGAAAGCCGATCCGCTTTCGATCATCATCCGGACGGATGCCGCGGACTTGCTTTGCGCGGCGGGGAGATTCGATGAAGCCATTAGAAAAGTACAGGAAGCGATGGATCTGGACCCTGATTTCCGGCTGGCACACTACTTTCTGGCGTTGGCGTATTCGGGGAAACAGATGTATCCGGAAGCGCTCGCCGAATATCAGAAGAGCGTCGCTTTGGATAGCAAGGACGAATGGTCGCTATCGGGCTTGGGCTGGGTTTACGCATTGATGCACGATCGGATGAATGCGAAAAAAATTATTCGGCGACTGAAGCAGGATGCCCGGGAGCGGCCGGATCTGGCGCTGGAAATTGCGATCATTTATTCGGCGCTGGAGGAGAAGGACGAGGCGTTTGCCTGGCTAGAGAGAGCCTATCAAAATCGCGACGGCGGACTGATGTTTGTTAATTCATATTGGTACTTTGGAAGGATTCGCTCCGATCCGCGCTTTGCGCCATTTGTGAGGAGGATCGGGTTGCCGGAGTGAGAGCGATGTATGGATTGGGGAAGTGGGGAAGAAGGCGAAGAGAAGATAAGAATGACGCTGAGAACGCAGAGAGCGCAGAGGGCGCTGAGAAGAGCGGCCCGCCACGGTCGGCGGGCCCTACAAGAGATGAGCTAGACGGGGAGGGATAGGGGGAGGGGCTTTCTGGATTTGGAGGGAGGTTTGGGGAGCGGGGCGTCTTTCAGGGATTCGTTGATTTGGCCGACGATGGTTTCGCGGGAGAAGGGTTTTTGGAGGAAGAAGGCGTCCTGGAGCAAATCGTCGCCGGGGGCGGATTGTTCGAGGTAGCCGGTCATATAGACGAGTTTGAGATGGGGATGGAGGGTTTTGAGGCGCTTGGCGAGGGCGGGGCCGCGCATTTTGGGCATGACGATGTCGGTGAGGACGACGTTGATGGATTCTCCGAGACGTTTGGCAATTTCGAGGGCTTCTGCGCCGTCCTCGGCGGTGAGAACGCCATAGCCGGCGGCTTTGAGAAATTCGCAAGCGAGTTCGCGAACCTCGCGCTCGTCTTCGACAACGAGAACAGTTTTGCGTCCGGTGACGGGCGGGTGGAAATTGGGAATTTGGGGTGCGACATCCAGTTGTTCGAAGGTCTGCGGGAGATAGACGGTGAAGCGAGTGCCGTTGCCGGGGGCGGAATCGACGTGGATGAAGCCGCCGCTCTGCTTGACGATGCCGTAGACGGTGGCGAGGCCGAGGCCGGTGCCTTTGCCGGGCTCCTTGGTGGTGAAGAAGGGCTCGAAGATGCGGGCCTTGGTGGCAGCGTCCATGCCGTGACCGGTGTCGGAAACGGCGAGGAGAACGTAGTCACCGAACTCCACCGAGGAATGGAGATGCGCGTTGTTGTGATCGACGATGAGGTTTTGGGTTTCAAGGGTGAGCCTGCCGCCGAGGGGCATGGCGTCGCTGGCGTTGACGGTGAGGTTGAGGAGAACTTGTTCGAGCTGGCTGGGGTCGGCTTTGATGCGGCCGAGAGAATCACCGAGGCGGAGGCTGAATTCGATGTCTTCGCGAATCAGGCGGCGAAGGAGTTTGCCCATGTCGGCGATGAGTTCGTTGAGGTCGAGGACTTTGGGCTGAAGGACCTGCATGCGGCTGAAGGCGAGCATCTGGCGGGTGAGGGAAGCGGCCCGGTCGGAAGTTTTGCGAATCTGCTGGGAACTGCGGTAGAGGGGATCTTCGGGCTGCAGCTGGTCGAGAAGCAGGTCGCTGTGGCCACGGATGACGGTGAGGAGATTGTTGAAGTCGTGGGCGACGCCTCCGGCCATGCGGCCGAGGGCTTCCATTTTCTGGGCCTGGCGAAGCTGGCCTTCGAGCTGTCCGCGCTGGGTTTCGTTGCGCTCGAGGGTGTCGCGCATACCGTCGAAGGCGCGCGTTAATTCGGACAGTTCATCGTCTCCGTTCGCTTCGAGCGGATATTCCCTGTCGCCGCGCGCGAGGGCGTGAACGCCTTTGACGAGGGATGCCAAGGGACGGGTAACGGTGTCGGAGATGAGGAAGATGAGCACGGCGCCGGCAATGAGAGCCATGAGGCCGAGGCCGAGAAGGAGATGATTTAGGCGCAGGAGATAGGCGTCGGCTTCGCGGTGGGACTTGAGAACAATGATGTCCGCGACGGGCTGAAGGCCCGGGGCGAGTTCGACGGCACTAGCGTGATAACGCTCGTTGCCAAGAACGAGCTCGGTGGGAACGAACTGGTCACCGAAGGAGCGGGAGAATTCGGCTTCCTTGAAAAGGGGAAGAGTGCTGACGGCGACTTTGCCGGCTTCACGGAAGATGATGTCACTTGAGGTGATGCGAGCGAGATCCGCGGCGGCGCGTTCGCTGATCAGCCGGCCAACGACTACAAAGCCGAGAAGATTTTTGTGCGAGGAGCTGTCGTAGAAGGGTTGCAGAACGACCTGATAAAGGCTGGTGCCGGTGAACCACCAGCTGGAAGTTTCTCCGCGGCTGATGGAACGGGAAACCATTTCCTGGGCGGCAGGGATAGTAAGGGAAGAGGTGGTCGTATGGAGAGCGACGATTTTGGCACTCTTGTTGACGAGGACGAAAAGATTGCAATCGTCGGATTGCCAGGGGTCTTCGCTGGCGTCGCGGATGGAGGTGGGATCGCCGTTGCGCATATAGGCGAGAGAGGCGAGCAGATCGGCTTTGCGACTGAGGGAGGTTTTCTGCTGGCGATGGACGGCCTGGACGGTGAGGGTGGCGTTTTGTGAATCGAGTTCGATCTGGCGCTCGACCTGGGCCTGGGCGTTGCGGCGAACGACGAGAAGCGTGACGCTGGTGAGGGCTGCAGTGAGAAAAATGAAAGAGAAGAGGAGCTTGGTGCGCAGGCGGAGATTGGCGGTGCAGTGACGCAGAAAGTCTGCGGCAGAGCGGCTGGGCAGGAGCCGGGCTCGGAGCTGGTTGTACGTCACAGGGTGAGTAGAGTACGAAAAGGAGGCAAATAGTACAAATGGGAAAGAAGTACCGATGTGCAGGTACGGGAAGTAACTAGTAACTGGCATCGCAACTTGTAACCGATTGATGCGGAGGGAGTTGGCGTGACTACGAAAACGGGCTATTTGCAATAGTTAGCAGTCGAAGAAGTGGAGAGCCTGGAAATGCACGGATTGGAGAGACCAGACGTTTTTGCGGCAGATGGCGGCGCGCGGAAGAAATGGATCAACAGGCCGCGAGAGTTGGCGGATGAAAATCGCAACCGCGGCGGAACCAGAACGTGGTGAACGCCAGCGGCGCGAGTTTTATGAAATGGTTGCGCAAGTGGACGAGGGTGCGATTCTGAAATTGGGCGAAGCGGCCGGCTTCGCGGGACATAAAGAGAATTTCGAGGCACCGCGGATAGCGGGAAATTTCGTAGCGGCGCAGAGCACGGGGGAGATTTTGCTGTGCCTGAAGGCATGCGGCGAGGACAACGGCGTCTTCGATGGCAAGGCAGGCGCCCTGGCCGAAAGTGGGGCTGATGGGATGAGCGGCGTCGCCGAGGATGGCGACGCGACCGACGACCCAGGGGAGAGTGGAGAGGCGATCCTGAACTTCTGAGTGGATGACGCTTTCGGAGTTGGCGATGAGCGCGGGAATGGGGGAGTGCCATCCGGCAAAAAGTTCTTGCAGGGCGGCGCGCTCGGAAAGATCGTGCGGGAGCAACGAATTGTTGGTCACGGCGTACCAATGGATAAGACCGGGGCCGAGGCGGAGAATGCCGAAGCGTCTACCGCGGCCGTAGGATTCGGAGAAATCGCCGTCGTGTTCGAGGCCGAGTTGGCGAGTGTCGAATGTGAGGTCGAGAGGGGTGACGCCGCGCCAGACGCTGTAATCGCTATTGCTGAGTCTGGTTTTGAGGCCGAGGGCTTCGCGAACGCCAGAGCGAATGCCGTCGCAGGCGACGACGAGGTCGGCTTCGGCAGAAGCGCCGTTTTCAAAATGCAGATGGACGGAGTTGGCGCGCTGTTCCAGACGCGAGAAGGAGTGGTCGAGGTGGAGGGAGCGATTGGGCACGGACTGGGCCAGAGCGGATTGGAGCTCGGCGCGATGGATGGCGAGACCGGTGGAATCGCCGGCTGGTAACGGGAGAGTCTTGATGCGATCGCCGTTTTCGTCCTTCATCAACAGGCGGCGAAGAGAGCGGCCCGGGCGAGTGAGGCGGGCGATAATTTCGGGGTCGACCTGGTTGAGGGAGCGCACTGCGTTGGGCCAGAGGCTCATGCCGGAGCCGACTTCCTTGAGTTCGGGGGCGCGTTCGTAGACGTCCACGTCGAAGCCGATTTTGCGGAGGGCGATGGCGGTGGTGAGTCCGCCGATGCCGCCGCCGATGATTGCCGCACGTTTCACAATTGCCCCCAGAACAGCATAGCGGGAAAGCGATGAAGAGATGTCAGGAAAAAGTCTTATGGAAGCAAACAGATTGTTGTGTAAATTCGAGGAAAGCGTGTGGTGAGGGGCATGCGATGGAAAGTTCAGGAGAAAGGATCGGAGTTTTTTGTGATGATGCGGGAGATAACTACAGGCCCATTCGGCGAGCCAAATCCTGGAATTGTTGTTGGGAGTGCAAGGAGTCCAGAGCGGGATCCACCTTCAGGTATTGCAGCCAAACCGCACCCTCGTCATAAGCAGATTCAAGCGATCGCATTGCGTGCTGTCTGTCGCCGATGGCAGCGTAGAGCTGCGCCAGTCCATACGATGAAACGTAATTTTGCCTTGCGAGCTTTTGTAGCTGGTCAATCACTGCTCGAGCTTCAGCGTTTCTTCCGGCTGTGGCATAGGCAACACCCACCTGGGCCAAATAAATCGGGCTGTCCCCGGAAAGGGTAGTGGCACTTTGCAGTTCCGAGATTGCTTGCGCGTGCAAACCTTTCTGCAGATATGCCTGGCCGAGTAAGAGGTGAGCGGCCGCGAAGCTGGGGTCAAAGTCCAGAATTTTACGACTTTGCTCGATTGCCTGGTCGTAGTGGCGAGAGTAGTAGTAGCGATACCCCAGCCAGGTGTTGATCATGGGTGAGAGGGGGTCGAGTTCGAATGCCCGCTTGGCTTCGGCGAGCGCCTCTTCATGACGTCCCGCCACTGATAGATAGTCACCGTACCAGTGATGTGCGTTTGCATATGCGGGGTTTAATTGCAGCGCTCGTTTGAATTCGATTTCCGCCGCCACCCAGCTTCTTTGATGGGAAAGCGCGAGGGCCAGTGAGGCATGAGCTTCGCCGGAGAGAGGATCGATCTCAATGGCCTTGAGCGCGGCTGCTTTCGCTATGGGTAGAACTTCGTTTGGCGCTGCAAAGCCATGCCATGCAAGGCCACTGCTGCAATCAGCCAACCCAGAGTAGGCCATTCCATAGTTGGGCTGGAGATTGATGGCCTGCTGGAAATAGTCCGAGGCCTTCTTGATGCCATCCGCGGTTCGTTTGTTCCAATAGTAGCGGCCTTTGAGATAAGCCTCGTAAGCTTCCGGATTGACGGGACGGACAGCCGTCAGGCTCTTCTGCTCTTGCGGCGTCAGAGTAGTCTTGATTTCGTTGGCTATTGCTCGAGCGACCTCGTCCTGCAGCGCCAGCACGTCCTTCAATTCCCGGTCGTAGGTGCCGGCCCACATGTGGCGGTCGGTTGGAGCATGAATCAACTGCGAGGTGATGCGTACGCGATCACCCGAGCGTTGCACCGTCCCCTCGACGATCGCATCCACGTTTAATTCGCGCGCAATCTGCGGCAACGACTTGTTGGTCCTCTTGTAGCGCATGACGGAGGTCCGCGAGGTAACGTGAAGCGCACTGATCTTGCTGAGACTGGTAATCAATTCCTCTGTTATGCCGTCAGCGAAGTACTCCTGTTCGGGTTCATGGGAGAGGTTTTCCAGGGGGAGCACAGCGATGGACTGGATGCGGACGGGAACAGCGCTGCCCAGCAACCGACTTCTAAGTTTGCCAACATCAAGAGCAAAGAGCAGGGCCAGTCCGCAGAGAACCGCGATCGCGGAGATTGCAACTGCTGCCAACGGCCGGATATTCGCAGGAGGAGCCGCGGCCGTTGCCTGGCCAGAGCTTGATGGCATCTCCGAGGTAGCAGTTGCGGTGAGGTCGGCACCTGGCTTCGTGCTGCTGTCCCCGACGCTATCAACTGGTGTGAGCCAACGGTATCCGCGCCGCGGAAGAGTCTCAATAAAACGCGGGTGCTCGGCGGAATCGCCAAGAGCGTCACGCAGCTTATTAATGGCGATATTCACGCCGTGGTCGAAGTCCACAAAGGTGTCGTTTGGCCAGAGCTTCTTTTGCAGGGCTTCCCGCGTGACCAGCTCGCCGGGACGTTCGGTCAGCAATGCCAGAACCTGACACGGCTGGTCCTGCAACTTAACGCGCTTACCTTGTTTGAAAATTTCCGAAGTTCGCAGGTTGAGTTCGAACTGATCGAATCGCCGGAGATGAGAGGAGTGGACCGGGTTTGGCAAGACCGTAAACCTTTTGGGCAGCATAGCACGGCCATATGGGTCCCCGTAACCTACGTACAATTAAGCCAATCCATTCAATCAATGTGGCTTGCAGGTAGACCTGCAGTTGACCTGGCGTAGAGGCGCGGTGAATTGCCCGGTTTATGAAACAAGCCGACACTTCACTCCACGATGCGGAGACCGGAGGACGATCAGACAGTGCGGCGCCCCGCCGCCCTAGGTCTTGCCAGGTGAGCCACTGCGCAGGTGGAAACCACGAAAACAAACTTAAGGGAGGAAAAGAAAATGGTTGTGCGCGAAAAACGAAGTATCAGGTTATTTGGCTTTGCTGTAATTGAGATCGCTTCAATGGTTTTGGCGATGGCCGTCGCCCTGCCGAGTCGTTCGCAGGCAGATGAGGTGACCGACTGGAACCAGATCATGGTGCAGACAGTACTCAACGGCAAAACCAGCCCCGTTGTTTCAACCCGTGTGACGGCGATTGTGGAAGCGGCGGTATTTGACGCAGTAAATGGTATCGAACGAAGGTACACCCCCATTCATGTGGATTTTGCCGCTCCGGCAGGGGCTTCGAAACGCGCGGCGGCAGTTCAGGCCGCATACGCCACGCTGGTAGTGCTGTATCCCGGGCAGAAGGATGTACTGGATACGGAGCTTCAGGCATCCCTGGCCGGCATTGCCTCCGGGTCGGCTGGGGAGAACAGCCAGTCCATTGCACGCGGTGTGCAGTGGGGCCAGACCGTCGCGAATGACATCATGGCCTGGCGCAGCATGGACGGTTTCACGCCGGCGCCTCATCCCTTTGTTGGTGGACTGGCGATTGGTGAGTGGCGCCCGACGCCGCCGGATTTTTCACCAGGCGCGGTACCGCAGCTGGCACACGTGACTCCGTGGGTGATGAATTCACCGAGCCAATTCCGTACTGCCGGCCCGGCCGCCTTGATGAGCGACCGTTACACGGCGGTATTCAATGAAGTGAAGACGATGGGAATCGCCGCCGGTTCGCAGCGGACGGCTGACCAGACCGAGCTAGCCCTGTTCTGGAATGGAAATACGCCGGGTTATTGGAATCGGATCGCAAGAGCAACTTCCATCGAACGCAAGATGACTTTGTCAGAAAATGCCCGTCTGTTCGCGCTGCTGAACGCGGCGATGGCAGATGCCGCGATTGCCTGCTGGGACGCGAAATACTTCTACGTATTCTGGCGGCCCATCACCGCAATCGTTTTGGCGGATCTGGATGGCAATCCGGCGACAGGCGCCGACCCCGCGTGGATTCCTCTGTTGCAAACGGTGCCGCCCGGAATCACTCCCAATTTTCCTGAATACCCTTCGGGACATTCAACGGTCAGCGCCGCCGCAGCCGGAATCTTAGCTGCGACTTTTGGCGACAAAACCCCGTTCTCTGTGGACTCGGAGAAATTGCCGGGCGTACTGCGATCGTTTCAAAGCTTTTCGCAATCGGTGCTGGAGATTAACGACGCCCGCGTCTTTGGTGGCATTCATTTCCGGAATGCGTGCCTGGATGGCAATGTGATCGGGCAGAGCGTTGCGGAATTCGTGCTACAGAATGCCGCGCAGTCGCTGCACGGGCAACGCGTTGGGCAGATTAACCATGACCATGGCACAGGAACGGTGAGCGGCGAAGGGGAGAATGCCGACGCTGGTGATAATTAGACAGCTTGGGCCGCGGAGATAAAGAGTCGAGTTGCAATAAATGAAAAAAGGGCCGGCTATCCCGGTCGGTCCGATGGTCCAGGTTGAGCTCCGGTCATAAAATCCTGGGTGGCAGCGTGCCACAACGATGAATCACGGCTGATGCTTACGCGGCAGTGAAAGGGGACTCAACGAAGAGTTCGTAGAGGAAGCGCGGAGGGTTGCAGGAGCGCCGATCATCAGAATCCGAAAAGTGTTCAATATTGAACAGTCGGCTAATCCTGGGTGATTTACACTCCGTTCCCGGAGCATCCTTGGAGTTGTACCACCTCTTTTAAATCAGCCGAAATTTGAGGGGCCTCCTGTGTTGGATCCGAGAATGGACATCCCGCCCAATGAAGATTCTGTTGTACAACCCCGACAATGGTGTAACCCGCAATTTCATGCCCCATCTTTGGATGTTCCTGCTTCGAGCACTCACCCCACCCGGCCATGAAGTAATCCTGATTGACGGAAACGCGCAGCCCATGGACGAAGAAGGCATAGCGCGATACGTCCGCGAACAGGGCATCGAGCTGGTAGGCATCGGCGCGATGACCCGGATGATCGCTAAGGCATACCGCATGGCAGACGCGGTGCGCGCGGTGGGGGTAAAGGTTGTAATGGGTGGCCCGCACGTGACGGAACTGGCGGATGAGGCTTTGGGGCGTGACGGAGGGGCGCGTCATGCGGATGCGGTGGCGCTTGGCGAGGCGGACGAGACCTGGCCGAGAATTGTGGAAGATGCGATGCACGGGAAGCTGAAGGATATTTATGCGCCAGTGGACGACTTTGGGCAAGAGCGCAAACCATCGCTGCAGCCTTATCCGGAAATTCCGTGGGACAAGATCGATCTAGGCCAGTTCAACGTGCTCCCGCGGGTGTTGCAGCCCCTGCTGAAGCGGGTAGGCGGGGGTTGGGGAACGTTTCGGATTATTCCGGTCGAGTCCGGACGGGGGTGTCCTTACGGGTGTGAATTCTGCACGGTGACGGGATTTTTCGGGGATTCGATTCGATTTCGCAGCAATGAGAGCGTGGTAAACGAACTGTTGCGATTGAAGGCGCGCGCGCGGGAGGAGGGCGGGCAGATTGCGGTATTTTTCATCGACGACAATTTTGCGATCAACGTGAAGCGAACGAAATCGCTGTTGCGGGACATTATTGCCGCTAATGCACAGGTGCATTGGGTGGCGCAGATCAGCGCGAATCTGCTTCGGGATGAGGAGCTGGTTGATCTGATTGCGGCCTCGGGTGGCAAGTGGATCTTCATTGGAATGGAATCCATCGATCCGGCAAACCTGGCGGACGTAAAAAAGGGTTTCAACAAGCCGGGGGAATATGCGGTGGTGCTGGACCGGCTGGCGCAGCGCAATGTTTTTGCCATCACGTCTTTTATATTTGGCATGGACAATGACACGCCGGGGGTGGCGGAGCGGACGCTGAAGGAGATTCGCACGTGGCCGCCAGGATTGCCGATTTTTGGCTTGATGACACCGCTGCCCGCGACGCCGTTGTACAAGAGGCTGGAGGCGGCGGGGCGGCTGACGCGTCCGAAACACTGGCAGGAATTCATTCCGTTTGCGATGGCGCATACGCCGCTGAGGATGAGCATAGAAGAAGCGCACACGGAGGTGCGCATAGGATGGGCAAGTTGCTACAGTCCCCAAGCCATCCGGGCGGCCGTGGAATCAGTGAGCCACAAGCCGCTGGGGTACCGGATCAACATTCTGATTTCGCGTCTGTGTTTCCGGGGGATTTATTTTCCGCAGATGGGACGGTTCGCGTGGCTGAAGGCAATTGTTGAAAACCGGCGGACAATATTCAAGTTGATTCGAGAGGGATTCGCGGGAGGGTTGCATGCTGTGGCGCCGTCCGTCGCGGCCCCGGTAATCGCGGAACGGCGGAACTGAAACGGGGAATTCTTCGGCAGGAAAGTGTGAGGCGCGAACTGCAGTTGAAGGGCAAGTGTCGCGCTTCAGGAGCACGTTATGAAAACGCACTTAATCATTTGCAACGAGTCAGATTACTTGCGGGCACACTTGACGTTCATTGCTGGCAAGCCTGCTCCTGGGAATCCGGTTTTCCATCATTTGAAACTGCGGGTCGCTTCAGTGTTGAAGAGATGGCTTGCGCGGCGGTTGCCAGACTTAAATCGAGGTTGAGATCACGGAGAAGAGAGATCGGAAAAGAAGAACCCCGCCTGGATGCAGGCGGGGTTCTGGAGGTTGAGGTTTTGGGCGACCGGTTAAACGGTCAGAGAACGACGCCCAGTAAGTGCGGCCAAGGCCAGAAGGCCGGCGCCAAGCATCAGTAGAGACGACGGCTCAGGCGTCACAAGCAGAGCGCCGCTGTTCGCTGTCGCCACGAAGCTGCCGTCGGTGGTGCAGCCCGCGCCGCAGAAGCCGACGATATATGAGCCGTCGAGCCCTCCAAGCCCGCTAATCATGTTAAAGATACCTGCGGCGGTGGCGGCGTCGGAATTGCCGGGTATTGTCTGGGTACCAATGTCGGCTTGAAAAACGAAGAAGCCTGTTGCTCCAGGATCCTGGACCTGCGCCGTGGGCAAATAAGCTCCAATGGGGTTGTTCGGCGACGCGGTAATACCCAAGAAGCCCTTCAAAGAGCCAGAGGTCCATTGGCCGGCGTGTTCGGTTGCGGTCCCAGCAAGAGTGCTGTTAGCAAAATCAATGGTGAAGGACCCAGGGACGACATAGTTGTTTGGCACTAATATATCGAGGATAAGGTCTCCGGTCTGTGGGCCCGGCGAGATAGTGAAACCAAAAGTCGTCGAATTGCCGAGAGGCGTGTTCGTTCCGTTGTCTATGCAAGTGCCCGAACCGGTGCCATTGCATTGACCATGCATTGC
>Ga0210406_10001902_pt1 | contig 24514 bp, 25 predicted proteins | sample IncBWC30MmetaG_FD_155454 | JGI IMG/M metagenome (GOLD analysis project Ga0210406, IMG submission 155454) | Forest soil microbial communities from Barre Woods Harvard Forest LTER site, Petersham, Massachusetts, United States - Inc-BW-C-30-M | ecosystem: Environmental > Terrestrial > Soil >...
CTGGCCACGGTTCCTCTGCCGCCGGGGCAGCCCAGCTCGTCGCCGTGTCGTAATCATTCTCGGGTGGCCCTGCACTTGGTCTCGGGTTGATCTTGTCCGGATCGGGCAGCGGGTGGTGCCGTTCCCACGCGGAGAACTCCTCCGCCTGCTGCGCCGCCTTGGCCTGGCTGCTCGGCCTGGTCCACCCCGGGAAGGCCTCGCGCGCCATGTGAAACAGCGTGCCGGCGCCGATCCGATCGGGCGGCGACGTGGCGAAGTGATCCCAGCGTGCGCGCGTCGTCCGGGCATCGAATTTGGCCGACTTGCTCGACCACGCGGCCAAGGCGGCATAGCCAGCTTCGCTGCCGCCGGTCGCCCGCCAGCAAGCCAGCCCGATCGTGTTCCATTGCTCCCAATCGAGATCGTCATTGGCGAGGACAGCGAGCGCTGCAGCCACGTCGAGGGCGTCGGCCTGGCCTGAGTTGCCGGGACGATGCGGCGAGAATGACAGGTCTGCCGCCGGCTGGGCGGCCGCGGCGGCGCGCAGCCTTTCGAGCGCCGCGGCGAGCGTGATCTCGACCTCGGGGTTGTAGGCGACGATGCGCGCCAGCCGGGGCTTGTCTTTGCGATGAACCGAGCCCGCCCAGCGCAGCGGATGAACCATCGGCACCGCCGAGGCATCGCCGCCGGCGAGCGCTGTCGCCCGCCCACGGATCTCGCGCAGAAAGTCGTGCTCGATCGGAGTGCGGGTCGGCTGTGCCAGGCGCCAGTGAACGTGCTGCTTCGGACACAGTTCGCCGGTTGCCTGATCGATCCACAGACCACCCGATTGCATCGCGATCGTCGGCGGTCCGAGGACCGCTTCGAGCTTTTCGCGCGCCGTGGCCGGATCGGCATCGATCTCGACGGTAATGACGAGCCCATTGGCTAGACTACCCGCATCGGCCTTGTCGGCCTTGTTGAAGGTCGCGATCGGCGGGGCGAAGACCACTGCCTCGGCGGCTGCGGCACATGCCGAAGCAAGAGCGAAGGCGGCGTCGACCAGAGCCCCGAAGCCGTCGCCGTTGATCCTGACAGTCGACCAGTGCTCGTAGCCCCAGGCGCCGTCGGCGTCATCGCGGAAGGCGCGGAGCGAGACAAAGGTGTCGGTGTCTGCATGTTGGAAAAGCGCCGCGACAAACCGGGCGATCTCGTCGCGATCGGCCTCGATGTTCATGGCGCTTCCTCCGCGTCGAGCGCGCCGGGATGCCGGGCGAGGAAGAGCTTGACGACGGCGGTCGAGAACTTGTCGGCGGTGGCCTTGTCCCGCCACTTCAGCACCCGTGCGAATTCGGGCTTTCCGGTGCCGAGATTGCGGCCGCCGCCGGCTTTCCGCCCGCCGAGGGCCCTGGCGATAATCTCAGCGTTCATAGGGCGCCTCGTCGGAGGCGGAGGGCTCGCCGGTAGAGTTCCCCGGGGTCAGCATCTCGCCTCGCGACCACTCGGCGAGGAGCGAGAAGAAGCCGGTGACGTTTTCGGCGATCTGCCGGGCGTCCTCGCGGCTCAGATCACGCCCGAAGCGCGGGCTCCAAACCTCGCGCGTCTGGTCGATTAGCTTGTCGTTTGCTGGATGGAACCGCTTCACCAAAGATCTCGCGGTCGGTTTCAGACCGATCCGTGCCCTTGGTCGTGCGGCTTCGGCATCCGACCGATAACCCAGGACCTAATGTCAGTTGGAAATTCAGCGTCCCCGTCCGAGGGATCACCATGGTCAGTCAGCTAATGGGGGATATCCAGCTCCGTAATCGAGAACTTGTGGCTTTTGCCGGCCTTTATGAGCAGAAGCCGGCGACCCCCCTTACCTGTCTCACAGGTAATAGAGTAATCGAAGTGGCCGTGTCTGAGACCCTCAACTATGAGAATTTCAATTAGATCGAGAGCTGAGTGAACCAGTGTTGAATAGCGCTGCAGTGATGAAGGAGAATTCAGTTCAGGCATGGCGTCAACCTATACTTCTTTTTTGGACGGTCCATAGATCCAAGTCCTAGCGCTCACTTGGGAAAGTTTGTTTTGTTTCTCGAGGCGATCGATCGCTCGCCTGACAGAGGTGCTCGGAAGATCGGCTCCTCTCTCTTTGATGACGTGCTGAATCTCGGTGGGTCCGGCGGCGCGAGGCGCGATAAATTGATAAGCGTCCTCAACCAGTTCATTGGCTTTTTCACTCGTTATCCGTGGCGCATAGGGCACGGAAGAGACCCGCACCCGCCCTTTTGGGCGAGTTTGCCCCGTAGGTGATCGTCTGGTCTCCGTGATGGCTTCTCTCGGCGCGGGGGCGGTAGCAGATGCAGAGAACTCCTGCACCATTCGCATCGCGGTAGCGAAACCCTCGGCATAACCTTCGACGCGCCCTTCTCGGCGCGCCGCCTCCATGGCCTCCTGGAATATCCTCGCCGCCTCATCCGCCATCTCGCCTCCACTCGGTGAGAATAGTGGAATTATCCGTCACCTCCGATCGCAGAGCAAGGGAAATATGGTGGAAAAATCTATTACCTCCCAAGAGGTGCAAAAGCGCCCTTTGGCCACTCGGCAGAGCAGGTCGTAAGAACGGCGGGCCCGTTCGTCCGGCAACAATTTCGGAGTGACGGAACCCCTGCTGTTCCAACCACTCGGCCTCAAAATTGGCGAGCCGGGAAGAGATCCGTCGCGGAGTAGCAGGGTATCCGCTCCACCTGGGAGGCGGTCAGAACCGCCCTTGGTTGCGAGCGACGTCGCTAAACTCCCGCCCGGTGGGGACCGCCTGGACAGCACCCGCCGAGTCCTGAGGGGATTTGGTGGCTTGGGGGAAGTGCCGGGGGGTTTTTCCTCCGATTTCCCTAGGGTAACGGATGATCCACCGTTATACTGAGAGCGCGACTGAAGGGGTTGCGCGCCGAAGCGGAGTGCGCGCTCCTCTGCTAGCGCCTACGCATGCAGAAAAGTTGAACGGAGCTCGGGATGCTGGTTCCAGCTGGAGAAATTTGCATCTCGTCCGAACCGCGTGTCTGAGCCCGTACCGAAAAATCGGCTATGACAACCGCAGTTAAGAGATGTCCAATTTTAGATCCACCGCGAACGCGGCGCTAACTGAACTCGACTCTGCAGCGCTTACGGACTTCATCTATTAGACATGCCCAAATCGTCCGAACGCGTCGGTGTTTCCGAGCTGGAGAGAAGGCAAGCGGTGCTTTATGCCCGGGTTTCGTCCAAAGAACAGGACAAGGAAGGCTTTTCGATCCCTGCGCAACTGAAGCTGCTGAAGGAATACGCGGCGGCGCAGGGCTTCATGGTCGCACAAGAATATGTGGATGTGGAGACGGCGAAGCAGACCGGCCGCGCCGCCTTTGGCAAGATGGTTGCCTATCTAAAGGCGCATCCGGGGGTCCGCGTGCTGCTGGTCGAGAAGACCGACCGGCTCTACCGGAACCTCAAGGATTGGGTGACGGTGGACGATCTGGATGTCGAAATCCACTTCCCCAAGGAAGGTGTAGTGCTGTCGCGGGAGTCGCGCTCCTCGGAAAAGTTCATGCACGGCATCAAGGTGCTGATGGCGAAGAACTACATTGACAACCTGTCGGAGGAAGCACGTAAGGGCATGCAGGAGAAGGCCGAGCAGGGCATTTGGCCGACCAAGACGCCGCTCGGCTATCGCAATGTCGCCGGCACGGACGGCAAGAGGATCATCGCGACAGACCCGGATATCGCGCCGATCGTTTCGAAACTTTTCGAGTGGTACGTCACCGGCCAGTATTCGCTGCAAGACGCGGCACGCAAGGCCCGGGACGCGGGCTTCGTCTACCGCAAGAGCGGTGCCAAGGTGCCGGTCAGTGCAGTGCACTCTATTCTGCGAAACCGGCTATATACGGGCCAGTTTGAGTGGAACGGCAAGCTAATCCAGGGCAAGCATGAGCCGCTGGTTTCGGTCGAGCTTTGGGAGCGGGTGCAAGGCGTGTTAGACGGCCGCTTCGCCAAGAAGCATCGGCGCATGAGCCACGATTTCGCCTTTTCGGGCCTAATCGCCTGCGCGAGGTGCGGCTGCTCGGTGGTCGGCGAGATCAAAAAGCAGCGTTACGTCTACTATCATTGCACCGGCTACGCCGATAAATGTCAGGGCAACCCCGCCTCCTGTCGCCGCCGCTATGTCCGCGAGGAATTGCTGGAGAGCCAATTCACCGAACTGCTCGGCCGACTGCATTTCGATGACGAGGTGCTGGCATGGGTGCGCGGGGCGCTGCACGTCAGCCACGCCGATAAGCGCCGGGAGCAGGAGGAAGCCGTCGCGCGACTGCGCGCCGAGTACGACCGCTTACAGCGCCGCCTCGACGCGATGTACGTGGACAAGCTCGACGGCTGCGTAGACGCCGCCTTCTTCGACAAGATGTCGGCCGAGTGGCGCGCGGAGCAGAACCGTTGTCAGCGCGAAATCGACCGCCACCAGGAAGCAGACAAGTCCTACATGGAAGAGGGCGTTCGGATTCTCGAACTGGCACGAAACGCCCAGCGCCTGTTCGAGCGCCAGGAACCTCGCCAAAAACGGCGCCTGCTCAATTTCGTACTATCGAACTGCACGTGGGACGACGGCGCAGTGATCGCTACCTTCCGCCAACCATTTGACTTGTTAGCAGAAACCACTGCGCTAGCCGCCCCCCGCGAGGCGGAGAACGCGGACAATCCCGCGAAAAGTGAGATTTGGCTGGGGGACTAGGATTCGAACCTAGACTGGCGGAGTCAGAGTCCGCTACCGTCGTGACCAAAACCCGGTGTTTCTGCGCATGAGGTTGAACCTGGAGCCTCTCTATGTCATATCTTGTCACAGAGAAACTGCGGGAGAGATTACGATGGCCTCCATTCGCAAGCGCACTTGGCAGACCAAGGCGGGCGAAAAATCGGCGTGGGTCGTCGCCTACACCCTCAAAGGCAAGCAACACCTCAGAACGTTCAAGCTAAAGCGCGATGCGGAGGCGTGGCGCGCCGAGATGCAGCGTGAAGTCATAGAGGGCATTCACACACCCGCGAGCGCGAGCGTCACCGTCGCCGAAGCCGGCGCACTCTGGCTCGCTCAGGCAGAGATTGACGGCCTTGAAGCCTCAACGGTCATGCAGTATCGCCAGCATCTCAACTACCACATCATGCCGTTTCTCGGTGACGCGAAGCTCGCCGAACTTTCGCCGGCCAGCATCCAGGATTTCCGCAACACGCTGATCGGCGAGCATCGGTCGCAGGTGATGGCGAAAAAGGTGATCACGAGCCTCGGCGCGATCCTGGCGGCTGCGATGACCACCGGGCGTGTGGCGCGCAATGTCGTGCGAGAACAAGCACGACAGCACAGAATCCGGGAGCGGCGGGTCGGAAACCGGCATAAGAAACAGCTCAAGGTGGGGGGCGACATACCGACCAAGGACGAGATCCGGGCGATGCTGGGCACCGCGAATGGCCGCTGGCGCCCGCTCGTCGTGATCGCGGTCTTCACCGGGCTACGCGCTTCCGAGCTGCGCGGCTTGACCTGGGCTGACATCGACCTCGATCGCGCGACCTTGTGGGTGCGCCAGCGGGCCGATCGGTGGAACAAGATCGGCTCGCCGAAATCGGCAACCGGTCAACGCGAAGTCCCGTTGGCACCGATGGCGGTCAGCACCTTGAATGAATGGCGTCACACCTGCCCGGAGGGTGAGGCGAACCTCGTCTTTCCGAACGGCAAAGGTGGCGTCGATTCGCTGCCCAACATGCACCGTCGCGGCCTCGGGCCGCTGCAAGTCGCAGCCGGGATCATCTCTGATCCAACGCATCCGAAGTATGGGTTGCACTCGCTGCGCCACGCCGCGGCGAGCCTCTTTATCGAACAGGGATTCTCGCCGAAGCGGGTGCAAGCTCTGATGGGACACTCCTCGATCCAGGTGACTTTCGACACATACGGTCACCTGTTCCCGTCGAAAGATGACGACACGGTCGCGATGCTGCAATTGCAGGCGCGGCTAGTCGGATGACGCCCTGGCCCGACGGCCAAGGGGCGCGGCGCTCTCGGTGAAAAAAAAAGGCCGCTCGAATGCGGCCCCTGAGTAGTCGGGAGAGTCGATCGAGCTGCGCCAGGCGGGAAATACGCGACCCGCGGCGCGGCACGATCGAGACGAATGTGGTGAACGGATCGAGAACGTCCAGGCCAGCAACAAAAAAATCGACGGCGGTGGCCGCCTGATGGCCAACTCCCCACCGACCCATATCGGGGCACCCCTCGACGGACCCCGCGCCACAGCGCGCTCCCAGGCGACATTTCCGCAGCAAAGCGGGCCGCCACGGCGACGACGACCGCCGTCAACCATTCGCCTCGGCCGTCGGACGTCCGGTTATAGCGGCGGAACCGCCCGAGCCGGCTCAAAGCCGCTCTCCGCGCCCGCGCTGCGGTTTAAGGCCGGATTGGCGCTCGGATAAGACGGTGGCAGGACAAGCAATGTTGCGGTCGCCGAGAACCCTCTCTGTCGGCTCTAGAACCCCAATGCGCGATACGCCACAGCGATGATTACGACGAGTGCGTAACAACACCACGCTATCACGCTGGTTTGTCCAGCTTTTTTATGTATATCGAAAGGAGCCGGCTTATAGCCGATGAACCCTACCGCCACCCACCCTTCAAAATATAGCAAGAGCGAAAGGATGATTGAGGAAGTGGCGAACGCGATGGCCACGCTCATTCCCACGCCAACGATGATCCCCCACGCGATCCCAACACTGAGTATCTCACGGCTACCCCAAAGGTCCGCCCGTGGGACTAAGAAGCTGCGAAAATATCCAGTGCAACCAGCTCCCAGCGCGACACTCGCTACTGGAAAGAAGAACCACGAAACGACGGCAAGCACAGTGCGTGTTGTTAGTTTTGTCCATTGCGGTTCGCCCTTTTTATCGTCCGCCAATATTTCTTGTAGCAAGTATATGATGCCGACGGTGCCTACAATTGCTCCTAATATTGGCGCCACGCCACCATCCACTCATCGATCGCGTAGCCCATCCCTCACCTCCGCCGCGACTTGTGCCAGGGAATGTTTGATCCGTCGTTAAAGACGGAGCCGCGGAGAGCGCCTGTGAGTCGCCTCCTCCGGTCGGCGTAGCGGAATAGCGGCGGAACCGCGCGAGCCGGCTCAGAGGCCCGCTCCGTGGCCCACGCTGCGGTTTAAGGCCGGATTGGCGCGCTACGGCGTCCGCGGCGCGGCGCGCCGCCGAAAAATCACCGGCTCCAAAGGAGCCGCATAATCGACGTTCTGGAGGCTTGATCGCCGGTAGCGGTCGGTAGCGCTCGCGATCTCCACCTGCAGACCCTTTAGCTTTTCGCTGCCTTTACGACCTCCAACATATGTTGCCAAGGTGTAGGGGGCGATTTGCCGAAGTCAATGTCTGGGGTCATAATGCTAACTACTCTCTCGAAATCCTCAACGCCAATTTCGTCTGGCAACATCTCAAGGCTATCATAACGAGCTTGATAGAAACTGGCCATTTTGATGCTGTAGCGGTACTAAGGTACGGGATCGTTACTAAAAAAACATTGCCGCAAGGGCGTCAATTCTTGTCGCATTGGTCTCGATGACGTGTGGCCAATCAATCTTTGCTTTTGCATTGTCGCTTGCATGACTTTACGGCGTTGGCGCAGTACCCAGGTACTTTTCTTGAGCTACACGGCCTCTGAGATCTTTGAGAAGGGCACCTAAATCCTGGATCTCCAGGGATAGCTGCATACGCTGTTGATTTATTGGTACGAGCTCGGGCGATTTATTTTGGCGGTTTTCATTTAGAATTGTGCTTTGTTCGTTGGATAGATCTTGAACTTGTTTCGCATATTCTATTATTTTTTCTTTATGTTCTTCAAAATGATTTTGACATTCGTTCGCCAGATCCAAGCCTTTGAATGAAACGCGTTTGCCACTGGGAAGCATAAATCCATAGTAACCAATTCGACCCTGAGGTGTCACTCTAAGTCGCTCAGGCCTTGAGCCAAAGCCAAATCCTACCTCGGGATCTATAAAATTGCTTAATATTGTTGCTGGACACTTACGTAAAATATCTTCCTCTAAAGACATGTACTCGGCTTTGATCGTCGAAATTTTGTCGTTGTAAGGACCTTTAATGGCAGCTTCATTTAGAATTTCTTCCTCCTGGCTATTGATCAGGCCGCTCAGCGGGGCGGCGAGTGGCAGGAGAAAGGGAAAAGGGCGCCGGCCGCGACCGCTAGGAACACGAGCGGTCCGCCGGCTTTGGGCTGTTGTTTCTAATGCACGGACACCTGCCCAATGGTCCGCGGCCGGGTCCATCCGGCGGCCAGCGACAGCCGCGCGGCCCCGCCCGGCGCGGGGGCAGTCTCACTCGACCTCCATCTCCTCGACCTGCAGCTTCCCGGCGTGGACGCCAGCGCGCGCGGTCCTGACGGTGAACCGCACCCGCAGGCCGTCGACGACCGACATCTCCGGCAGCGTGTCACCGAGCACGGACGCGTGGAAGAATACGCCGTTGTTGCGGCCTCGACCGTCCGGCAGGGCGAACCCGTGACCGCGATGGTACCAGTTCATTACCGTGCCGGTCAGCCACTCGCCCTCGACCAGGGGCGGCAGGGGAGTGCCGCGAGGCGGCGGCGGCTCCGGGGGAGGCGCGGCCTTCGGCTTCGGTGCCGGCGGCGTCGGCCAGGCGTTGCGCTCCCTCCAGGCGCCGCGCTGCCGCTCCTTCTCGCGTTCCTCCCGCCAGTCGATGCCCCGCCGCCAGTCGGCGTCGCGGGGCTGCACGATCGCGCCCGCGGCATCGACAAAAACATGACGGTTGATCGGGCGCATCAGGCGATCACTGCACCCGCGGCTCCGGGCCGAACGCGTTGCGGATGAGCGCGTCCTGGAGCGCCAGGAGGTGGAGGTCCCGCTCCCTGCTGGGCGGCTCGCGGCAGAGCAGATCCATCATTCTTGTGGCCACGATGGCGTACAATTCGAACCTCGGCGGAGGCTTCAAGACCTCGTCCGGCAGCCGGTCGAGCATCCGAATGTCCGGATCATCCTCGTCGAGCGGTTCGAGGAACACGTTCATCGCCGGGTGGCCGAGGAAGGGCGACGGGTCGGCGAGTAGCTCGGCTCGGTGGCGCCGGCCGGCGCCATCCGCGAGTTCTGCGCGACGTTGTGACCGGTGTTCTGATACGTGCCGGAGCTGCGGCCGCTCGGAACGGAGGAGGCGGAGGGCTCACCCCTGTCGCCGCGGGCGTCCGCGTTGTCGGCCTCGGGATCGTCGTCGAAGCCGTCGGTCTCGTCCGCCGAATCCAGATCATCTCTGTCGTCACTGAGGGACTCGGCCGCTGGGATCGTGCGGCCGCCCCGCTTGGCCAGCGCGGCCGACGCCCCGTCGAGGCGGCCAGCCCGCTCGAACTCGCGATCGGCTTTGGCCAGCGCGGCGAACTCCCTGCTCTGGTAGATGTCGCTGAAATGCTGCGCGATCGACTTGCCGGGGTCGAGGTCATAACGATCCTGGGCCGCCTTCATCATGACCTCGTAAGAGGGCGAGAACGCGACATTGTGCTTCCGAGCGCCGACGACCGGGCCGTCGCCGCGCCAATTCTTGTTCATCTCGCGGCTGCGGTCGAACAGGTTCTCCTTGCGGTGCTGGTCGTAGGCGCTGAGGTTCGCTTGGTGGTCGACGCCAAAGCGGCCAGGGGTGGTGCTGCCCTTGGCGAGCGCCTGCCGGCAGTAGTTGTCGGCCTGCCTCTGCAGCTCCGCCTCGCGCGATGCGGAGACGTCCGACAGGGCCTTACCCAGTGGGTAAGTCGACGGCGCCGAGTGCGCCGATGGCCCGAGCTTGTTGGGCTGCTTTTCGCCGGTGAGGATCTGATCCTCGTCGACGGCGAGTGTCTTCTTGCGTTTACGCTTTTTCGCGATGGGCTTGCCGGCCTTGACCTTGGCCAGATCGGCGTAGAACTTGCCCTCAGCCTTCGCCATCCGCTTCTTGAAGCGGCGCTTCGCCTCGTCAATCGCCGCGTTTGGGTCGAGGCGCTTCTTCAGCTTGACCAGGGCGCCCTCGTTGGCCGGATCGTCCTCGTGCAATATCGCGACCTCTTTGATCGTCATGTCCTGCAGATCGGCTGCCATCGGTTTCAGACCTCCCGCCTGATTGCTGTGCCGCCAATGCTGAACGCCAGCGGCCTCGAAGATTTTTTCAATCTGGCCCAGACCGCGTCATCGCATTGGATGCCGATCCACCAAAATTCCTGCTGCAAATCTATCCCCAGCGATTGCTGCTTTGCTTTTGTGAAAACGCAGCTCTCGATCAACCTGCCGGCGCCCATCCGCTGATGTGAATCGCTGGCGTCCCGGCTGGATAAAACGTACTCGTAAACGGCCTTTTCGAGCTCTTCTGGCGCTATTCGATCCCCTTGGCGGTCGACCACCGGCTCGCCGAATTTCGTCACGAGGCTGGCGATCCCGAACAGCTGCTTGCGCTCGTCGTCGACCTTTCGCACGTCAATGCTCAGGGACTTCCTGAAGCGGGCCATCAGACCCCCGAATGCCGAAAGGACGGGTCATCGGGCGGCGGGCGGTATGGCATGGCCAATTTTCGGATGATGCCCGGAAGAGCCGCCTCGCGTTCGTCCGGCGGTGCCGGCTCGGGCGGTGCCGGCTTGCCTAGGCAGCGGGCGCACCAGCGCTCGATCGTGGCGACCCAGCCCGCGACAGCTGACCGGAAGCCGTGCCGGGCGTGGGGCGGCAGCAGCTCGATCCGCAGGTCGGTCGGGGCCAGGGCCGACAGCAAAGCGTTCCTCATCGACACGGCCACGAGCGCGCCCGATGGGGCAGGGCTTGGGTCGGTCGGATGGCCAAGATCGTCGGTCGTGTTGCTGCCAGACATCGAGCCGATTTCGGTGATCTTCGCCTTCAGCGCTGCGTACTCGGCGACGACGGTGGCGACCGCGGCGTCGAGGGCGGCGCCGTGCTGCAGCAGCGCCGGCAGCAGCTCCTTGACCTTGGCGGCCGACGCGGCCGAGTGCAGCCTGCGCAACGCGGCCTCGGCGGCGGCCACCTTGCCGTTCTGCGCCGAGATCTCAGCGGACAATCCCAGCTCGTCCTGGCGCAGCGCCGCGAGTTGAACGCGGACGGCGGCGAGGCGCCGCCGATTGGTGGCGAAGTCGCTCGGACGGGCGGATTGGTCGCGCTCGACCGATTGGAACGAGAGCGTGTCGGCGTCGATTTTTGCCCTTTTCCCCAGGAGCGCTGCCAAGGCCTCTTTCTCGCGGCGGATTTCGGCCTCCGCGGTGGCGATGGAATCGGGGCGCAGCCGGGACTTAGCGACGGCGGTGTTTGTTGGGGTTGTGGTCATCGTTTCCTTCTCGGTCGCCCATGGCGACACTGGGATGGCCGGCGTCAAGGTCCGACGCTGGCGGTGATAATTCTTTCAGGATCTCGTCCGGACCGTCGCTCGTGCGCGAGATGCGCAGCCAGGCGGCGCCCATCAGCATGACCGGCAGCTTGCGGAGACGGGCTAGCACCGCCGACCTCTTTTCTTGGCTGTACCAGGCGGCGAGCCTGTCGCGCGGCGCCCGATCGAACTTGCCGTCGCAGATTTCGAGGAACGCAGCGTGACGCTCGGCTGGGGGGAGCTTCAGGAGGGCGTGGGCGATCGCTTTGTCATTGTCACTCATCGTCGGCCTCCAGGTGCTCTATGCGCAGCGTGCGGTCTGCGATGCCTTGGAGGTGCCGCAGGATCTCGGCCTCCGGCATCTCGGCGAGGCGCGCCTCGAATCGGCTCTGCGTCGACGCTGAAATCGGTGAAATCTCTACGGCCTGCAATTTCGGGCTGACAAACGGTGCGGCTGATTGGCAGCAGGCGAGCGCGCGCAAACGGTCGGTCGCGGCGAGATTCATCAGCGCGACGATGTCACCGTGTGAGGCGTCCGCCTCGATGGCGGCCGAGACGCGCTGGTCGAGTTCGGCGGCCTGGCTCATGAACCGGTCGGCGATGTCGAGCATCATCGCCACGGGGTCGCGGCGTGGGGTCACGCGGCCTCCGCGGGCAGCTTGCCCTTGCGTGGTCGGCCAGGGGGCGCTTCATTAGCTCCGCAAAGCCAGGCGTTACCGGATGGCTCCATGCAGCAGCAATCGCCGGCGCCGCGGGTATCGAGGTTTCGACCCACCTCTACCCCGAGGTGGCGGCACATTTGATGCGTCTAACCGAGACCGCACACTGGCTCGAATGGCAGGACTGGGCCAATCCCATCCTCGCCGAGCCGTTCAGGCTTGAAGATGGTCACCTGCTGATCCCGGACCAGCCAGGCAACGGAATCGAGTGGGACGAGGATGCGATCGAGCGCTATCGCCTCGATCTCTGAGGGTCGGAGCCTCTACCATCGAGCCGTCTGGCCACGCAGCACTGACACCGCGCCACTCGGTTTAGAGCCGAAATCATCCCTCCCTATGGGCTCGAAGCGCCCCGACAGCTCAACGGAGTGTCCAGGTTGGTCTACTGAAATCGACCTACATCTATGACCCTTTCGAGGGTGGGTTTGTGGGTACGGAGCCGACTGGCGATTTATCTTATTGAAATAACGTCATAATTTAGACTATTTGGCGGAAGAGGCAGGAGTCGAACCTACCGAGGACGCCTTCGCGCCCTCCGACGGTTTTGAAGACCGCGCGAGCCACCGGGCCCGATGCTCTTCCGTACCCGGTCTAGCCGAACACGTCGCCGCCGCGCAACAGGATCCGAGCGTCTCCCTGGCGGCGGGTTGCCCCCATTTTGTCGAGATATTCGAGAATCTGGATGGTCAGGTTGCGCCCGACGCCCGAGCGATCCTTGAAGGCTGCGGCCGTGAAGGCGCCTTCGGGCGAGCCATCGGCAAGCTCCCGCGCGATCTCGGCGAGTTGCGCCAGGGTCTCGGGCAGAAAGAACCGGTTGTCGGCAACCCGGGCAACGCGGCCCAGCCGCTCGGCACGATTGAGGATACGCTCGACCCGCTCGGGTTCGAGCTCCAGAGCGGCGGCGATCTCGCGCACTCTGGGCGGGCGAAGATCACTGACGGCGAGCAGTGGGCGGACGCGCTCCCACAGCCGCTCGTCCCCTGGCGTCAGCCGCGGCCGATGCTCCCGCAGGCGCCACACCGGACCTTCGCGCACGGCTTGGCCCGATGCTGCGAGATCGATCAGCGCTCCGTCCAGCGCTGCCTCGGGCGCCAGCCGCCGCAGCTGAGCGAGCAGGGCCGGTCGGGTCGGGCCGAGCGTGTCGGGATGCGCTGCGTGATAGGCCGCGAGAGCCGCCAGGATCTCGGCGCACAGAGCCTCCAAGCGATCGCGAGTAACCGCGACACCCGCGCGGGCCGGCCCAGCGCAGAGAAGTCCGCCGGCCCCGGTGATGGCGTCGAGTTCGGCCGGCGCCAGGTTGCGCACCAGCGCGAAGTGCGGCAGATCGACGAGACCGCTGACCTCCAGCATGCGCGTCAAAGCTTGCCCCGGATCGGCTTCGGCAGCTGCTTCGAGAACGGCGAGACGTGCCGGCAATCGGCGGCCGCGGCGCGGCGGAAACGGGTCGACAACCCGGCCGCCGGCGAGGGTGTGGCGAGCGCGGTGGTCGCGCAGCACGGCGCGATCGCCGTAGAGCGCGCCGATCGGTTCGGCGAAATCAATCTGGACATAACCGGCTTCGCCCGGCGCCAGCGATCGTCCGGCAAGCAGCGCGACCCGGCCGACGACATCCGCCGTGCCGAGATGAAGATGCACCGGCAGCCCGTCGCGCAACGGCGCCTCGGCATATCGCGACACGCACAGCAGGAGATCGAGCCGCCGCGCCGGCGCGTGCCGCGCCGGCGCCACGATCCAGTCCCCTCGGCCCGGCTCGCCGCCATCGGGAAACGACCCGGCGATGTTGACGGCGCAGCGCTCACCGGCGGCGACAGTCTCGGCCGGGCGGTTTTGCGAATGAAGCCCGCGAACCCGCACGGCGATACCGCGCGGGCTGATGGTGAGCCGCTCGCCGGTCCTGACGCTGCCCGCAGCCACCGTGCCCGTTACCACGAGGCCGATCCCCGGCAGGGTGAACGCGCGGTCGATCGGCATGCGGAACAGACCCGAGGCCGGTGCCGCCGCGCGCTTGCGCTTAGCGAGTTGGGCGCTCACTTCGAGATGCCCGCATAATGCCGCGACCCCCTCGCCGCTGCGACTCGACACCGGGAAGATCGGGCTCCCCGCGAAACCCGCTGCGGCGAGAAGCTCCTCCAGCTCTGCGACAACCGCCTCGGTCCGGGTGCGCTCGACCCGGTCGATCTTGGTGACGACGCCGGTGAGCTCGGGAACCCCGATCAGCTCGAGGATGTCGAGATGCTCCAACGTCTGCGGGCGCGGCCCGTCATCGGCGGCGACGACCAGCAGCACCCGATCGATCGACAGTACGCCCGCGAGCATGTTGGGCAAAAAGCGCTCATGTCCTGGGACATCGACAAAGCCGATTTCGGTGCCGCCCGGCAGGGTCGCGTAGGCAAAGCCGAGATCGATGGTCAGCCCACGGCGCTGTTCCTCCGGCAGGCGATCGGCATTGACCCCGGTCAGCGCTTGCACCAGTGCGGTCTTGCCGTGATCGATATGGCCCGCGGTCGCCAGGATCACGGCTTGCTGGCGGCAAGCGCCGGGAGCTGGGCGAGAAAGGCGGCCTCGTCCTCGAGACAGCGCAGATCGAGCAGCACGCAACCGCCTTCGATGCGGCCGATGACCGGTATCGGCAGCTTGCGGAACGCACGGGCGAGCGCCTCGATTGCAGTGCCGGATCCAGTTTTCGGCCGCAGCGCGAGTGCGGTGCTCGGCAGAAGCGCGACCGGTAATGCGCCGCTGCCGATCTGGCTGCGCGTTTCGACCAGGGCGACCTCGGCGACGCCGCCGAGCGCCTGCGCGACAGCCGGCAGCAGGCGTTGGCCGACCGTCGCGATCTCGTCCGGCGGGCGGACGAGCATTCGCAGCGTCGGTAGTCGCTCAGCCAGGCGTTCCGGGTCGGTATAGAGGCGCAGCACCACTTCGAGCGCCGCGAGGCGGATCTTGTCGAGGCGCAATGCGCGCTTCAGCGGGTTGCGGGCGAGCTGCGCGATCAAATCGGCGCGGCCGACGACGAGCCCGGCCTGTGGGCCGCCCAACAATTTGTCGCCGCTGAAGGTAACAAGATCGGCTCCCTCCGCCACCGCCTCTGCCGCGGTCGGCTCGTGCGGCAATCCCCAGCGCCCAAGATCCACCAGAGATCCGCTGCCGAGATCCTCGACAAAAGGTATTTCATGTTCGCGGGCCAGCGCGGCGAGCTCTGCCGCTGGTGCCGCGGCGGTAAACCCCTGGATCGTATAGTTGCTGGTATGCGCCTTGAGGATCAGCCCGGTCTCCGGTCCGATTGCTGCTGCAAAATCGGCGAGGTGGGTGCGGTTGGTGGTTCCGACCTCGCGCAGCCGGGTGCCGGCGCGCGCCATGATGTCGGGCAATCGGAACGAGCCGCCGATCTCGATCAGCTCGCCGCGCGACACGATCGTCTCGCACCCTTCGGCTAACGTATTGAGGGCCAGCACCAATGCCCCGGCATTGTTGTTGACCGCGAGTGCCGCCTCGGCTCCGGTCAGGCGGGTCAGCCAGCCCGCGATATGGTCATCGCGCTCGCCGCGGCGGCCGCTCTCGAGGTCGTATTCGAGTGTTGTCGGATCGCGCATCGCCGCGGTGGCGGCGGCAATCGCCTCCTCCGGCAGCGGCGCGCGGCCGAGATTGGTGTGCAACACGGTGCCCGTCAGGTTGAAGACGCGGCGCTGCGAGGGCCGCATGGTGCGGGCGAGCCACGCGGCGCTCGCTTCGGCGATCGCCACAGCAGAAGCCGACGCGCCGCAACGGCGGCTTTCGTCCAGCACCGCCCGAACCGCGCCGAGGACCAGCGGTCGGCCATACCGGGCGATCAGCGCCTCGCCTTCGACGGATCGCAGAACGCGATCGACCGCCGGCAGTGCCACCCGGCGTTCCGTCATCACGCGACGGCAGTCTGGCGGGGTGCGGCGGCCGCGCCCGGCTCGAGCTCGATTTTCGGCTCGCTGCCGTCTGCCTGGGCGACGAACCCGATCTCGGCCGCGCGGTAGTCGAGCCCGCGCAACTGGGCGACGCAAGCGGCCGCACTCTCGGCGGGAATGCCGGCGAGGAGGCCGCCAGCTGTCTGCGGATCGATCAGCAACGCCGTGAGCGCATCCGTCGCCGAGTTGGTGACGAGAGCGGCAAGTGCAGCGACGTTGTCGGCATGCAACGAACTGGTGATGCCGCGGCCCAGCAGCGATAGAGCACCATCGAGTGCCGGTATCGCGCCCCGGTCGAGGACTGCGTTCATATTAGAGGCGCGCAGCATTTCGAGGAGATGGCCCAACAGCCCGAACCCGGTCACATCAGTGCAGGCGGTCGCTCGATGCGCGAGCAAGCAGCCCACCGCCGGCTCGGCAGACTGCACCATGGTCGCGAGCGCACCCTCGACGATCCGCGCTGGTGCGAGGCCGCGCGCGTCGGCGGCGAGGATCACACCGGTGCCGAGTGGCTTGGTCAGGATCAGGCGGTCACCGGGACGCAGCCCGCTCTTGCGCAGCAGCTTTCCGGGGCGCGGCCGCCCGGTCACGGCAAAACCGAGCGCCATCTCGGCGCCCTCCGCGCTGTGCCCGCCGACGAGCATCGCCCCCGCAGCTTCGAGCACGTCGAGTCCGCCGCGCAGCATGTGATAGAGGTCGTGCTCAACGATCGGTGGGGGCGCCGGCGGCAACGTGGCGATCGCCAATGCCGTTTCGGGCATGCCGCCCATCGCGTAGATATCGCCGAGCGCATGGGTGGCGGCGATCCGCCCGAACAGATAGGGGTCGTCGACCATTGCCCGGAAGAAGTCGACGGTCTGCAGCAGCGGGGGAGCCCCGGGAAACGAGATCAGCGCGGCATCGTCCGGGCTGTCGAGGCCGATCATCACAGCGTCGCTCACGGCGGGCTGCAACCGTTCCATGACACGTGCAAGCACCGTGGCCGGCACTTTCGCGGCGCAGCCGCCACAGCGCATCGGGTCTTCGGTCTCATCCGTCGCCATTTCCGGCAATTCGCGGTAGCGGCGCATCCAGCGGCGATCGATCCAGTCCTTGAGCCGCCACAGCCCGGCGCCGTAGGCGGCGAATGGCCCGCGCGAGGCGACGGCATGCCCGTCTCCGGTGCCGATCAGCGCCAGCCCGCGCCGCTGCGGCACCGCACGCCGGGGTCTTTCGCCGGCGAGCGCCCGCCGTAAATTCGCGGCGAGCGGCGGGCCGGCGCGAACGGCGTACACCCCGGCCTTCTCGCGCGGATGGGCGATCATCGTCGCGATGTCGCCGGCGGCGAAGATCCGCGGGTCAGCGGACGACCGCAGGGTTTCGTCGACAGCAATGAAACCTCCGGCGGCGAGCGCCAGCCCGGTCTCCGCGAGCCAAGCGGCGGCACCCGCCTCGGTCACCCACAATGCCTCGTCGAAGGTGATCCGATTGCCATCCGCGCAGATCAGCGAACCCCGCTCGACACGGACAATCTCGCGGTCGGTCAGCAGCGCGATGCCGCGCTCGGCAAAGATCTGCGCAAAGCGCCGGCGGACGCGCCAATTGTGTGACGGCAGCAGCCCGTCCCGCGTCACCAATGTTACCTCGACGGCAGCGCCGCATAGTGCCGCGAGCCGATGTTGTGCCGAAAGCGCCAGCTCGACACCGCCGGCGCCGCCGCCAACAACCGCGAGGCGCAGCCTCGGCATATCGGCGGCGCGGGCGAGCAACGCCGCCCAGCGCGCCGCGAAACGGGCGATCGGCTTAACCGCGATCGCATGCGCGGCGGCACCGGGGACATCGTTGGTCCGCGGCGCCGAGCCAATGTCAATTGACAACAGATCCCAGCGGATCGGCGGGTGGGCGCGGCACAGTACCGAATGCCCGTTGCGGTCGAGACCGAGCGCCTCGTCGCGGATCAAGCGCGCATGGGCAAAGCGCGCAAGCCGGCCGAGATCGATGTGGCATTCCTCAAAGGTGTAATGCCCGGCAACGTAACCCGGCAGCATGCCCGAATAGGGCGTTTCGACGTCGCGGGCGACGAGGGTTACGCGGACGCCGGGGACTGGCTGCATGCCAAAGCTCTTCAGCACATGGACATGCGCATGCCCGCCGCCGACGAGAACGAGGTCCTGAGCAATCGCCGCACGCTGCTGCATCACTGTCACTATGCCCGAGCACCCCCTCGATGACGAGCGCCCGCGCCGCGCCGGCTGCGTTCGGAATTCTCCGAGTGCGGGGAGAAACCCATTCCGGCGCCAGAAAATCGCCCCATCTGAGCCGAGCCCCGATCCTACGCGGAGCGCTCCGGCGTCTCCGCCACGAACGTGTTGACGCTCTTGCCGCTTCGGGCGGCGGCGACGCGGCGATGCAGTTCGGGAGACATTCGCACAGCTTTGTGCCACGGCTGGCCGGTCGAGAGGAGTCGGCTGTTTGCTGAGACCCGGGAACAACTCCAGGTCCCCTTGACCGGGCTCGTCCCGGTCATCCACGCCTTCACGGCTGTCCACACAGCCTTCTTCGAAGACGTGGGTGGCCGGAACACGTCCAGCCACGGGGAGTTCTGGTTGTGTCGGTGATCTGCGGCACCTGCTCCCGGCTGCGGTAAATGCTGAACCGGACAGCCGTGGCCTTGTGCCGGGTGTCCACGGAAGCTGGCAAGATTCCTGCCGCAGTCCGTGGGCTGAAGGCCCAGGGGTCGAGCCCGGCCACGAACGAGAAGGTGTAGCTTGCGTTTGTGGTCTGAGCACTAGCCCCTGATGAAAGCCAGCAGGTCGGCATTGATGGTATCGGCCTCGGTGGTCGGCATGCCGTGCGGAAAGCCCTTATAGGTTTTCAGGGTGCCCTTCTTCAGTAGCGTTGCCGACAGCGGTGCCGCACCGGCGTAGGGCACGATCTGGTCGTCGTCGCCGTGCATCACCAGGACCGGCACCGTGATCTTCTTCAGGTCTTCGGTGAAGTCGGTCTGGGAGAAGGCGACGATGCCGTCATAATGCGCGTTGGCGCCGCCCATCATGCCCTGGCGCCACCAGTTCCAGATCACCCCCTGCGACGGTTTCGCGCCGGGCCGGTTGTAGCCATAGAACGGTCCGGCCGGCACGTCGTAGTAGAATTGCGCGCGGTTGGCGGCGAGTTGCGCCTGCAAGCCGTCGAACACTTCCTTGGGCAGCCCACCCGGATTGGCCGCCGTCTTCACCATCAGCGGCGGCACGGCGCTGACGATCGCTGCTTTTGCCACGCGGCTTTCGCCATGGCGAGCAATGTAATGCACGACTTCGCCCCCGCCGGTGGAATGGCCGACATGCACGGCGTTCTCGAGGTCGAGATGCGCCGTCAGCGCTGCGAGGTCGTCGGCGTAGTGATCCATGTCGTGGCCGCCCCCGACCTGGCTCGAGCGGCCGTGGCCGCGCCGGTCATGCGCGATGACGCGGAAGCCATGGTTCATGAAGAACAGCATCTGCGTGTCCCAGTCGTCGGCCGAAAGAGGCCAGCCATGGCTGAAGACGATGGGCTGCCCCGAACCCCAATCCTTGTAGAAAATCTCGATACCGTCCTGCGTAGTGATCGTAGGCATGACATCGATCCTTCTCGCTGTTTCAATTCCGCGCGCCAGTGCCGTTGAAAAGATACGACTTATCGCCGATGACGCGGATTGGCGAAACTGACATTCTTCGAGGCGAAACTGACAACGGCGTCGGACGGCGTTCAAACGGAGATCGCCGCCAGCTTACGCGCCAAAGCGATCACCAAACATCGGCAAGCCGCTCAGCGACTCCGCTTCGGTCGCCTCGTCCTGGAGCACGTCCCAATGCTCGACGAGCCGGCCGTTCTCGATGCGCAGGATATCCGCCGCGATCCAGGCCGCCGACCGTCCGTTGCCGGAGAAGCGGCCATGCGCGATCACGTAATCGCCTTCGGCGACGATCAGCTGGTTTTCGTATCGAAGCGTGTCCGGCGCAGCGCGAATGAGGTCGAACAGCCCCGCCCCTCCCGGCGCGATATGGGCGCTGTGCTGTATATAGTCGGAAGACCAGAAGCGTTCGGCGGCGGCGTAGTCGCGCCGGTTGAACAGCGTGGCGAAGGCCTCAAGCACGAGCGCCTTGTTTTCCTGGGGCGTGGTCATCGGCTTACTCCGTTCAAGCGCGGGATGCTCAAGCATCGAGAAATAGCGTGGCGTGGGCCACAAACGTCTCGGGATACTGGAACAGCGATCCGTGGTTGGCGTCCGGGTAGAGGATCAGCGTCGCATTCGGCAGGTTCTGCTGCAGGATGAACGAGTTCACCGTGTAGACGATGACGTCGTTTTGGCCATTCACGACCAATGTCGGCTGCATCATCGCCTTCAGATAGGCGTAGCCGTCGTTCTGCGGCGCGCCGTAGCGCGCCAGCGCGGCGACCTGGGCCGGCGCGACCTTCGCGCTGACGAGGGGATCGCGGTCGGCAACGCGGCGATGCGTGCGCTCCAGGAACGCGCGGCCCGCCGCCTGGCTTGCCTCGCTGGGCGTGAAGTGGACGCGCAGCCAAAGCTGGTCGGGGCTCTCATAGTTAGTGCCGAAGATCTCCTGCGCCTCGGGCGTCCGCGAGGCCATGCCCTTGCCGCCGCGGGGGCCGGTGCCAACCAGGATCACTTTCCTGATCAGCGCGGGATGGGCGAGCGCTAGTTCCTGCGCGATCGCGCCGCCCATCGAGAAACCGAGGATGTCGACCCGGTCCAGCCCGAGCGCACCGATGAAGGCGGTGGCATGATCGGCCATCGCGCCGATTGTGCCCGGGACTTCGCCGCTGGTCGACGATATGCCGGCGTTGTCAAACAGGATGACCTCTCGGGCCTGGGCCAGGTCATCGGTGACCAGCGGATCCCAGTGATCCATGGTGCCGGTGAAATGCATCAGGAAGACGAGCGGCACGCCGCCCGGCTGTCCGAACCGCCGATGGGCGAACCGAATGCCCGCGGCTTCGACAAACCGGGTCGGGGCGTCGTGGTGGGTGTGGATCGTCATTGCGAAATGTCCTTTCGTCTATCGGTTGGGGCCGCCTTGACGGCACGACATCACGCGGTTTCGGTAATCTCGACGCGGTCGGGATAGAAGGCGAGATGGTCCCTGATGGCCTCGACCGCGGGGAACGGCGCCTCGTAGGTCCACACCGCGTTGATCCCGCGCTCGTCGCCGCCGGGCAGGCTGTAATAGGAACAATCGCCCTTGAACGGGCAGTAGGTCATATGCTCCGTCCGGATCAGCCTCGCCATGTCGACATCGACGCGCGGAATGTACTGGACGGCGGGATACTTCGCCTCCCGCAGGGTGAGCGCATTGCAGGTGTCCGCCAGCACCTGACCGCCGAGCGTAACCACGACGCGGTTCGAATTTTTCTCGATCGTAATGGGATGATCGGGGCCGGGAATCTTGATGGGTCTGTTAGCCATGATCTGGCTCCTCGATGTGTGTTGGGAATATCGACGCCGGCGCTGGAACTAGGCGGCCATGCTCGGGCGGGCGGCGACCAGCGCGTACCAATGCTGTGACGCGACATTGCCTTCGGGGATCGGCAGGCTCAGCGCCTTGATGGCGAAATCGACGGTAACGATCGCGGTGATGTCGGCCACGCTGAACCGGTCGCCCGCAACAAACGGCACCTCGGCGAGCCTTGCCTCGAAATCGGCGTAGAAGTCTTTCACCCGCTGGCGGCCGCGCTCGACGAGGGCCGGGATTTGCTCATAATCATGCGCGCCGACGATCGCGCGCCCCCTGAGCCCGGTGGCGGCGTTGCGGACGGTTTCCATGACCGCCGCGAAACCTTCGAGCTCCATGCGGCGCTCCCACATGGCCACCAGCGCCTTGTCCTTGGGTGACGTGCCGAGCAGCGGTGTGTTGGGGTGCGCTTCTTCGAGATAGCGCAGGATCGCCGGCACTTCGCCGATCGCCGTCCCATCTTCGAGGACGAGCGTCGGGACGACGCGGCGCGGGTTGATCCTGGTATAGGCCTCGGAGAGCTGTTCCTTCGCGCCAAGATCGACGGGAACGCGCGAGACGCAGATCCCCTTTTCGGCGAGGAAAATGCGGACCCGGCGTGAATTGGGCGAGCTGCTCGCCTCATAAAGCTTAAGTTGATCGGATGACATGGCGGGATTCCTTGGATGCGGGCGTGGGGGTAGAGGCGCGTGCCGGGAGCGGGCCGGGCTTACGCCTGGCCGCTTGGTTCAGCCCGCCGACTTGCCGCCGTCGACGGTTCCGGTCAGCGCGCCGGTGATCAGGACTATGGGCATATTCAGGCAATTCCTTTCGAACGGCACCGGACTGGTCATGCCTGACTTGTCCGGCTTCGTGGTCCTCGAAGGGCTTTGGGCCTGGCAAGCTCGGCTGAGTGCCTTCGCCGTTGTGAAGGAAATAGGCGTTGCGATCTTCAGCAGAAAAGACTTTGTTTCTGGGTCTTCATACCTCCAAGGTATGGCTACATGGACCTACGCCACCTCCGCTACTTCATTGCCGTCGCTGAAGAAGGCAGCCTGACCGTCGCCGCAGAGAAGCGGCTGCACACCGCGCAGCCGTCCCTCAGCCGCCAGATGCGCGACCTCGAAGCCGAGCTTGGTTGCGCGTTGATGATTCGCGGCGCCAAGGGCATTGAACTGACCGCTGCCGGCCGCGTGTTTCTCGACCAGGCGCGCGTCGTGCTCCTTCAGGTCGAGGCCGCGATCGAGGCGACGCGGCGCGCGGCGGTGCCCGCCAAGGCGTCTTTCGTCCTCGGCTTTCTGACCGGTCACGAGTTCGAATGGCTGCCAGCGGTGATGGCGATCATGCGGGACGAACTGCCCAACACGGAGGTCGTCATTCTCAGCCTGTCATCGCCCGATCTCGCCGACGGGCTGATGCGCGGGAAGATCGACCTTCGCCTTCCTCCGGCATGAACGCAACGCGCCGGGGATCGTCTTCACCCGGCTGATTGACGAACCGCTGATCGTTCTCATGCCGGCGGATCACCGCTTAGCGGCGCGCGACGCCATTACCGCCGAGGACATTGCCGGCGAGCAGCTCGTCGGCGTTCCCCACGACAAGTCCCCGGCGCTCAGGGCCGTAACCGATGCCTACGGCGCAAGGCTGGGGATCGATCTTACGCCCGACCATAATGTCGATAATCTCTCGATGGCGGTCTCGCTCGTCGCCTCGACCGGCGGCATCGCGTTGATGCCGCTTTACGCCCGCAACTTGCTCCCGCCGACCGTCCCCCCTCCTCAAGGCCGTTGTGTCGAGGATTGGCGATCTGAAATTCGCTAAATGACGAGCTTTCCGTCGTCGGTCCGACGACCCCGGAGTTTGTCGTCGCCATCGCGATGCCATAGGTCACGGCTATTGGACCTACAGCGCCGCGCCATCTGTCCAGCGGACACTTTTGCGAACGATCACGCTGGCCGCTGTCTATCGGCACCTATCGCTCAAGGCCGCTCGCATCCCAGCGAACGAGCGACCGAAGCTATAGTTAAGTGCACTACCACCGTAACCCGTATCGTGTGTCTGGAGGTGGAGGCCTGGTGGCTCAATACTCCGGCACGGTGAAGACGGCGCATGGAGATGCGATACCGCGCAGCGCGTGCGTTCCGAGCGGTATCAGCAATACTCCGGTCTCGGCGGCGAGTGTGCCCGAGACAAGGACGGCCTTGCCGAGCGGCCGGCATAGCCCTTCCAGCCGGCTGACCAGATTGACGCCGGGGCCGATGGCCGTGAAATCCAGCCGATCGGCAGCACCGATATTGCCCCAGAGCATCTCGCCGAGGTGCAGAGCGGCGCCAAAGGGCAGAGGTGCGAGCCCCTGCCGACGTCGCGCATCATCGAGATGCGCCATTCGATTGCCGTTTCATCGAGCGGTTGCGGAGTGCCATTGCCTTCGCGGGCGGGCAAAGGCTTTCGCGACCGCGCCGTGATGGCGCGCTGGACGCGGTGTCTCCAAGGCGATCTCAACCTAATGGTGGAGAATCTGACGCTTGGTCCACGCGTCATGGCGGGAATCGACCCTTCTCGGTCACTCAGCGTCGCATTCGGAACGGCTCTCCCTGCCCCATTCCGGCCATTGGGCCAACGCCGGCAGAATTGTCTCAAGGCAAAACCGGACGCTCCCGGAACGGATAGTGGCCAGCGGACGGGCAGAACCGCGCATGCGAAAGGGCTAGCTAAGCTAGGCGTGTCCGCTCCTTCGGCGAGCCAGTGTCGCGGGTTTGGCTGGCGCGGCACCCGCGCCGAACTCTCCGGGTGCGGTTGCTGATCCCGTACATTTCTTCGGTACTAAGAACGCAGACGGTGTATACCCTGATCGCCGTGACGCGATAATCTGGGAGAGACGCATGGAAAACGCCGGGGTAGGCTGGATTGCGGCCATCATCATTGGCGGCCTGGCCGGGTGGCTCGCCGAGAAATTTATGAAGAGCGAGATGGGCCTCTTCATGAACATTGTTCTCGGCATCGTCGGGGCGGCGATCGCCAGCGCCATCCTTAG
>Ga0210406_10001904_pt1 | contig 24495 bp, 19 predicted proteins | sample IncBWC30MmetaG_FD_155454 | JGI IMG/M metagenome (GOLD analysis project Ga0210406, IMG submission 155454) | Forest soil microbial communities from Barre Woods Harvard Forest LTER site, Petersham, Massachusetts, United States - Inc-BW-C-30-M | ecosystem: Environmental > Terrestrial > Soil >...
CGCCCTTGCGCAATCCGCTCGCGGAGCCGCCGTCGAACACGATGCGAAGCGGGCCTTGCTGCCGCACGCTGCGGATTTTCTGGATGGCGAGAAAGCCGATGAACCCCGCGGCGATCACCGCGAGCGTCGTGGTTCCGATCATCAGGTTGGTGGTCCGCATGCCCTTATTGTATGGGCAAAGCCATGCGAAAAAAAGCCATATGCTGCGCGCGATTGCCGCTGCTTGACAGCGCCGGGCGCCAGCGCCACGCTTCACCCCGAGCTCTGCGCAAGGCAAAACAGGCGCAATGGAGGAAGACCAAGTGCCCAAATTGCTGAATGAGGAGCAGATCGCCCTCTATCGCGACCGTGGCTACCATTTTCCGGTCGATGCGCTGAGCGCCAGTGAAGTGGAGAGGTTTCGGCGCCAGCTTGAGGACTATGAAGCCGCAAGCGGAGGCCCGATCAAGGGCGAGATGCGCCATCGCAGCCACGTGCTGTTCACCTGGATCGACCAGATGGTCCGCCATCCCAAGATCCTGGACGCCGTCGAAGACCTGCTGGGGCCGAATATCCTGTGCTGGAATACCAGTTTCTTCATCAAGGAGGCCCGTGATCCCGGCTTCGTGTCGTGGCATCAGGACGCCACCTATTGGGGCCTGAGTTCCTCCGATGTCGCCACCGCGTGGATCGCAATGTCGCCGGCCAACAAGGTTTCGGGCTGCATGAAGTTCATCGCGGGTACGCACAGGAGCCAGGTGAAACACGAGGATACGTTTGACCGGAACAATCTGCTCACCCGCGGCCAGGAGATCGCGGTCGAAGTCGACGAAGAAGAGGCCGTGCATGTCGAATTGAAGCCGGGCCAAGCCTCGCTGCACCACGTGCTGCTGTTCCACGGATCGGAGCCGAACCGCTCCGATGAACGACGCATCGGGCTCGCCACCCGCTATATTCCGACCCACCTCAAGCAGGCCGTGGGTCAACGGGATTGGGCCACGCTGGTGCGCGGCAAGGACAGCTATCGCAATTTCGAGCCGGCGCATGTGCCCAAACGCGACCTCGAGCCGGAGGCCTTGGCGTTTCACAAAATGGTCTCGGAAGAGCAGGTCAAGGTGCTTTATCGCGGCACCGGCAAGACCGCGTATCGGGCGTAGCCCAATGCCGTCATTCCGGGGCACGCGAAGCGTGAACCCGGAATCTCGAGATACCGGGCTCGATGCGGAGCCTGTCATCGGGCCGGCCAATGGGCCGGACCCGTTGGCATCGCCCCGGAATGACGGTGCTAACTCAGCGTCCATTCCTCGGCGCTGGCGCCGGCCAGCGCCCGGACGCGGGCGTCGTCGGCGGCAAGTTCGCGCGCGGTCCCCGCATAGACCACGGCGCCGTCGTCCAGCACGTAGGCATCGTCGGCGATTTCGAGGCTCATCCGCGCGTTCTGTTCGACCAACAGCACCGAAATCCCCTCGGCCTTCATCTGCTGGACGATGCGAAACACTTCGCGCACGATCAGCGGCGCCAGCCCCTGCGACGGCTCGTCGAGGATCAGCAGGCGCGGATTGAGCAGCAGCGCACGCGCGATCGACAGCATCTCCTGCTCGCCACCGGAGAGCTGGCGGCCGCGATTTTGCCTGCGCTCGGCGAGCCGCGGGAAAAGTTGGTAAATACGGGGGATGGTCCATGGGCCATCGCGCTCGAGCGGAACCTTGAGATTTTCCTCGACGCTGAGATTGGCGAAGATGCGCCGTCCCTCGGGCACATAGCCGACGCCCGCTGCTGCGATGCGGAAGGTCGGCCAATGCGTGGTGTCCTTGCCGAAGATCGTGATCCTGCCTTCGCGCGCCGGCGTTAGCCCCATCAGGCTGCGCAGCGTCGTGGTCTTGCCGGCGCCGTTGCGCCCGAGCAGCGCGGTGATCTTACCCTCGGCGACCGCGAGGCTGACGCCATGCAGGATATGGCTCTTGCCGTAATAGGTGTGCAGGCCCTCGGCGGTCAGCGCTGAAATCATGCGGCATTGCCCAGGTAGGCGGCCTGAACGGCCTCGTTGGCGGCGATCTCCTGCGGCGTGCCCTGCGCCAGCATCCTGCCCTGATCCAGCACGCAGATGCGGTCGGCGAGATGAAACACCACGCGCATGTCGTGCTCGATCAGCACGATGGTGTAGTTGCTATCGCGGTGCAGCCGGCGGATTAGCTGGGTGATCTGGTAGGTCTCCTGGTCGCCCATCCCGGCGGTCGGCTCGTCGAGCAGCAACAGATGCGGCTGCAGCGCCAGCGCCATGGCGATCTCGGCGGCGCGCTGGTCGCCATGCGAGAGCTCGCCGACCAGGCGGTCGGTCTTGGTCTCCAGCGCCACCAGCTTGAGCATCGCTTCGACGTGATGGTGGACCTTTGCCGCCTCGGCGCGGTTGAGCCAGGGCCGCAGACGGTAGCCGCTCGCCACTTCAGCGGCGATGCGGACGTTTTCGAACACGTTAAGTTCCGGAAAGATCTCGGTGATCTGGAAGGTTCGCGCCATGCCGCGGACGACGCGCTCATGCGTCGAGAGCCTGGTGATGTCCTGGCCGTCGAAGATGATCGTGCCCGAGGTCGGCGGGAAATATCCGCTGATCAGGTTGAAAAAGGTAGTCTTGCCGGCGCCGTTCGGTCCGATGATCGCGCACAATTCGCCCGGCGCCACCGTCAGCGAGACGTCGCGCACCGCGACTAGATTGCCGAACCGCTTGCTGACCTTGTTGATCTCGAGGACGTTCACGCCTTGCTCCGTTGGAAAAAGCCGAGCAGCCCGCGCGGGAAGAACAGTACCACCAGCACGAACAACAGGCCCACGAACGACATCCAGTTCACCGTGACGCTCGACAGATAATCCTGCAGCACCACGAACACGGCGGCACCGAGCAGCGGGCCCCAGAAAGAGCGCATGCCGCCCATCACCGCCATCATGACGAAATCGCCGGACTGGCTGTAATGCAGGCCGCGCGGATCGGCGAAATTATTGACGAGCGCATAGAGCGCGCCGGCAAAGCCCATGAAGAAACAGGACAGCGTGAATGCGATCCAGATGTGGCGCTCCACCGGAATGCCGAGGAAGCGGGAGCGGCGCTCATTCTCGCGGATCGCGATCATGGTTCGGCCGAACGGCGAGCGCAGGATGAATCCCATGACGCCGACGGCGAGCGCGAAGCAGAACAGGACGAAGTAGTAGAAGTTGTTGGCGTCGGTGAGAATGTCGAGCTTGAAGGCGCCGAGATCGATCGGCTGACGGGCGAAGCCGCGCAAGCCGTCGTCGCCGCCGGTCAACGAGCTCCACTGGAACGCGATGTAATAGAACACCTGCCCGAACGCGATCGTCACCATGGCGAAATAGACGCCGCGCCGCCGCACGATCAGTAGCCCAAGGATCGCACCGCAAAGGCCGCCGAGCAGCATGCCGGCGATGAGGGCCAGCGGCGTGGAGAGCGCGAGGAATTTCAGCGTCAGGCCGGCGCCATAGGCGCCAAGGCCGAAATAGGCGGCGTGGCCGAACGACAATACGCCGGTAAATCCCAGCAGGAAATTCAGCGACATCGCGGCAAGGCCCAGCACCAGCACGCGGGTCGCGAGCGCGGTATAGCCGCCGAGCGGCGCCATCCAGTAGGGCGCGAGCAATAGCGCCGCCCAGATCGCCACCAGCACGATCAGCTTGCGGGCTTGTTCGGCGTTCAACTCATCATTCCTTCTTCGCCGAACAATCCGCGCGGCCGCGCCAAGAGGATCACCGCCATCATGACGTAGATCACGGCCTCGCTGGCCGCCGGCAAAAACACCGCCGTGACGCCTGACGCCACGCCGATCAAGAGGCCGCCCACCAATGTTCCGGGCAGGCTGCCGATGCCGCCGACGATGATGGCGATGAAACTCGGCATCAAAAGCCCTGTGCCCATGGTCGGTTCAAGACCCAGTTGGCCTGCCGCGAGCACGCCAGAGAGGCCCGCCAGAAAAATCCCGACCGCAAAATTGAGCGAGCGCAGCATCCCGACATTGATGCCGAGCGCCGCGACCGTCTCGAGATCGAGCGTGCCGGCGCGGATGCGCACGCCGAGGCGGGTGTAGCGCAACAGCAGGAACAACAGCGCCACCGCGATCATCACCACCGCGACCATGAACAGCCGATAGCCGGTAATGAAGAACAGATCGTTGCTCAGGGGCTGCGCTAGAAAGGCCGGGATAGTGACCGGCTTGCCTTGCGGGCCCCAGATGAAACGAGTGCCGTCCTCGATCATGAACGCCAAACCGAAGGTGAGCAGCAGGCTGTAGAGCGGATCGCGCCCGTAAAGCGGCCGGATCAGCACACGTTCGACGGCAAGGCCGATGACGGCGGTCAGCGGCGGCGCCAGCAGCAGCGCGCCCCAAAAGCCGACATAAGGCGTTATCGTGTAGGCGATGTAGCCGCCGATGACGAGAAATCCGCCATGGGCGAAATTGATGACGTTGCTCAAATTGAGGATCAGCGAAAGCCCGAGCGCCATCAGCACGTAGAAGGCGCCGATGATGAGCCCGTTGGTGACATTGAACAGGAGAAGCTGCGTCATCATTCACCGGAGAGAAAAGTCATGATTAACCGGAAAAATCATGGGCCTGATCCGGAATGGGTTTCCCGGATCAGGAAAACGGATGGTTTTTAGGATGGCCATTGAACATTGCAGCCGGTTTCGCTGACCGCGGGCGCGGTCTTGTCGCCCGGGACGACTTCGTCGACGCGGAAGAAATCTTCCGGATCGTCCTTGCCCTTTGACTGCGCCTCGCCGACAAAGGCGGACGTCATCAATTGATGATCGCCTTTGCGGTAATAAACCTTGTTCGGCTGCAGCTTGACGTCGTCGGGCAACTCAAAATCCTCCAGCGCGGTTGCAAGCTTGACCGCATCGAGGGTCTTTTCCTTGTTCGCAATCAGGGCAAAGGTCATTGCGGAGGTGTAGCCGAACCAGTGCCGCGCGGTCGGCACGTTGCCGTTGTTGACCTTCCTGATGTCGGCAACGAATTTCTCGACCCCGGGAACGCCCGGCTGCTTCCAGTACCATTCGAACATCCAGACGCCGATGCGCGCCTCCGGCGGCAGGGCTGCCAGCGATTCCAGCTCCTGCTGCGTTCCCGCGACATGGATCTGCTTGTCGAGGCCGAACTGCACGACCTGCTTCAAGCAGTTGATCATGTCGGCGCCCTGCACCAGCAGGATCATCACGTCCGGACCAGCGGCACGCGCCTTGATCAGATAGGCGGAGAAATCCGTGGTGCCGAGCGGCGTAAGCTCGTTGCCGGTGACGGTGCCGCCGAGCTTCTTCAAATCATCGGTGCAGGCGTCATAGAGCGTGTGGCCGAAGGCGTAGTCGGGCGTGATGAAGTGCCATTTCTTGCCGTACTTGCTGTAAAGCACGCTGGATACCGAATTGGCTTCCATTCGCGTGGTGTTGCAGACCCGGAACACATTCCACTTGCAATCCTTGCCGGTGATCGAATCGGTGTGGCCGCCGGAGACGATGTGCAGGATCTTCTTTTCCGCGGTGACCTGGGCGATCGCGGCAGCGATGCCTGAATTGACGTCGCCGATGATGAAGTTGACCTGATCGCGTTCGATCAGCTTGCGCGCCTTTTGCACGCCGGTGCCGACGTCATTGGCGGAATCTTCCACCAGCAGTTCGACCTGACGTCCGAGAATGCCGCCCTTGGCGTTGATCTGCTCGACCGCGAGCTTGGCGCCCGTCACCTCGTTGCCGGCTGGTGCGGCATAGACGCCGGTCAGAGGATCGACCATGCCCATCCGGATCGGCGTCTCGCCGCGCGCTCCGATGATGAAGGGTGATGTCACCTGAAATGCGCCAAGCGTCGCCGCGCCCTTCAGCAGCGTGCGACGATCGAATTTCGAATTGAAAATGTGCGTCATGAGTTTTCTCCCTGGTTGGTTGCGTTTCTTCTTGTCGTCATTGCGAGCCAACGGGTCGCGCGAATGCGCGCCCCGTTGCCCGCAATGACGGTCCCAAGTTTCGCCGTACCTGCGTGTCAGGCCGGGGCCGGCCACTGGATCTTGCAGCCGGTCGCCTCCACGGGACCGGCGGCTTTCTCGCCGGGCACCGGGTTCTTCACGGTGAACATGCTGTCCGGATCGCCTTGCGGCGGATGCGCCTCGCCGACGAACACGGTGCTCATCAATTCGTGGTCGCCGGCGCGATATTCCGGTGCCCCCGGCTGCAGGGCAACCTCCGGCGGCAATTTGAAACCGGAAAGCGCGTGCGCCAGTTTTGGCGCGTCGAGCGTCTTCTCCTGATTGGCGATCAGCGCCAGCGTCTGGATCGAGGCAAAGCCGAACCAGTTGCGCGCAGTGGCCGCGTTACCCGTAATCTTCTTGATCGCGGCATTGAATTCCGCGACATGCGGCACGCCCGGCTGATCCCACCACCATTCCATGGTCCACCAGCCGACACGCGCGGCATCGGGCACGGCGCGGATGCTTTCCAGCTCGAATAATGCGCCGCCGACCGCCATCTGCTTGTCGAGGCCGAACTGCACGAATTGCTTGAGGCTCGACACCTGGTCGCCGCCGCCCATCACGTTGATCAGCACCTGCGGGCCGTAAGCCTTGGCCTGGATCAGGTAGGATGAATAGTCCGGAGTCCCCAGCGGGACGAGCGAGCCGGCGGAGGTGCCGCCCGCGGCCTTCAGGACCTTTTCGAAGCCGGCCTGAACCGAATGGCCATAGGCGTAGTCGGGGGTGAGGAAATACCACTTCTTGCCGAACTTCTCCATCAGCGTGGTGGCGATGGCGTTGGCGTCCATGGTGGTCGAGTTGCAGACGCGGAACACGTTCCACGAGCAGCTCGTGCCTGTGACCGGATCGGTGTGGCCGCCCGAGACGATATGCAGCACCTTCTTTTCGCTGGTGACCTGCGCCATCGCGATCGCGATACCCGAATTCACGTCACCGACAATGAAGCTCACCTGGTCGCGTTCGATCAGCTTGCGCGTCTTCTGGACGCCGGTGCCGACGTCGTTGGCCGAGTCCTCGATCAGAAGTTCGACGGGGCGGCCCAGAATCCCGCCCTTCTTGTTGATCTCTTCAACCGCGTATTTGGCTCCGACCACTTCGTTCTGCGCGATCGCGGCATAGACGCCCGTCAGCGGATCGACCAACCCGATCCGCACCGGCGTTTCGCCTCGAGCCTTGATAAGGAAAGGGGAAGAAAACTGCGCTGCAGCAATCGCGGCGCTGGATTTTAGAATGGTCCGCCGATCGATCGACCAGGGCCGTTGCGAGATAGCCATGTTATCCTCCCAGTAACGGAATTTTTGTTGGACTTTTGTTGGCCCGGCATTTCTGCGATGCCGTTGGAGAGGCTAGCGTAACTGCTCCCGCTGGCTTTTGCCAATATTAACCCCTGCGACCTTCGGCCTATTCCGCAAGCCCGGCTTTGCGCGCGATTGTCGGGTGGGCTGGGCGGCGCCGGATCAGCCGGCGGGATGCGGCTTCTCACCGGTACTGCCGAAGCGCTTCTTTGCGCGTTCGCGCAACTGCTGGAAAATGACATAGAGCATCGGCACCATGAAGATGCCGATCGAACTTGCGGCGAGCATGCCGCCAAACACCGCGGTGCCAACCGCCCGGCGGCTTAGCTCCGCGGCTCCCGTGGCAATTACCAGCGGCAGCAAACCGAGGATGAAGGCGATCGAGGTCATCATCACGGCGCGAAACCGCATCTGCGCGCCAAGTACAGCGGCGTCCCCGATCGCGACGCCGCTCTCACGCTGCTCCTTGGCAAACTCGACGATCAGGATGCCGTTCTTGGCGGCCAGCGCGATCAGCACCACCAGCCCGATCTGGCCGTAGAGATCGAGGTTCAACCCGGCAACCCTGATGCCGAGGTAAGACCCGAGCACGCCGACGACGACCGACAGCAGCACCGGAATCGGGATCGTCCAACTTTCATAAAGCGCTACCAAGAACAAATAGGCGAACAGCACCGCGAGCGCGAGGATGATGCCGGTTTGGCCGGACGCCTGTTGCTCCTGATAAGCGGTGCCAGTCCATTCGAAACTGTAGCCCGCCGGTAGCGTTGCATTGGAAATCTCCGTCATGGCGGCGAGCGCCGTCCCCGAAGAGATGCCGGCCGCCGGACCGCCGTTCACTGTGACCGAGCGGTAGTTGTTGTATCGGGTGATGACCTGAGGTCCCGTCACGATCTTGAGGCTGGCGATGGATCGCATCGGCACCATCTGGCCGGTGCCGTTACGCACATAGATTTGCCAGATGTCCGAAAGGTCGCCGCGATTGGTGGCCTCGCCCTGAACGTTGACCTGCCAGGTGCGGCCGTAGAGATTAAAGTTGTTGACGTAGATGCCGCCGAGCGTCGCCTGCAGCGCGGTGAACACATCGCTTATGTTGAGACCGAGCGCCTGCGCCTTGGCGCGGTCGATGTCGAGATAGATGGACGGATTGGTCGCTGTGAAGGTCGAGAACACGCGCGTGAGCCGCGGGTCGCGGTTGGCGGCGCCGATCAGTCCGCTGGTGACGCTGCCGATCGCTGCTGGGTCCTGTCCCTCCAGCGCCTCGAGCTGGTACTCGAAGCCGCCGCTCGTCGAGAGCCCGATGATCGGCGGCAGATTGAACGGCAGCACATTGGCCTGCCGGATCTGCGCGCCACCGCCGAACGTTTGTCGGATCAGCGCCTGCGCCGAATCCGCCGCCGCCTTGCGGTCGGCGAACGGCTTCAGCCGCGCCACCATGAAAGCGTTGTTCGGCTCGGATGCGCCGTCGAGGAGCGAAAAGCCGATGATCGAGAGCGTGTGCTCGACCGCCGGCATCTGCTTCAGCAACGCTTCGACCTGCTTGGTCACTTCGCTGGTGCGCGCCACCGACGCGCCATCAGGCAATTGTACTGAAATGAAGAATGCGCCCTGATCTTCTTCCGGAAGGAACCCTGTCGGCGTTAACAGCGAAACGCCGAATATGCAGCCTGCGAACACCAGCACAAGCACCAGCGACAGCGCGGCCATTCGCACCAGCCGGCGGACGCCGCCGGCGTAGCGGTCACGCACCCAGTCGATGCCGCCGAGCACGCGCCCCATGATGCCGCGCCGTGGCCCGGTGTGGCGCAGGAACACCGCGCACAGCGCCGGCGACAATGTCAGCGCATTCAAGGCCGAGATCATCATCGCCGCGCTGATCGTCACCGCGAACTGCCGGAACAGCGTGCCGGAGATTCCGGGAATGAAGGCAATCGGCACGAACACCGACAGCAGCACCAGCGTGATCGCGATGATCGGCGCAGTGATCTGGGTCATGGCCTTCTTGGTGGCTTCGGCCGGCGAAAGATTCGGTTCCTCCTCCATCACGCGCTCGACGTTCTCGACCACGACGATGGCGTCGTCGACCACGATGCCGATCGCGAGCACCATCGCCAGCAGCGACACCGTGTTGGCCGAATAGCCGAGTGCCAGCAGCACGGCGAAAGCGCCGATCAGGCTGACCGGAACCGCAACCGCCGGGATCACGGTGGCGCGCAAATTGCCCAGGAACAGAAACACCACGATCACCACGAGAACGAAGGCTTCGCCGAGCGTCTTCAGCACCTCTGTGATGGTGTCGGTCACGAAAGTGGTGGAATCGTATTGCACCAGATAGGTCAGGCCCGCCGGAAACCGCGCCGACAGTTTCTGCAGCGTCGCCTGCACCGCCTTCGCCGTGGTCACGGCATTGGCGCCGGGCGAAAGATAAATGCCGATCGGCACCCCGGCGCGGCCATCGATCCGCGACTCGCTGTCAAGATTCTGAGCGCCGATTTCGACGCGGGCGACGTCACTGATGCGCAGCACCGAGCCGTCCGGATTGGCCCGCAGCACGATATTGCCGAACTGAGCCGCGGTGGTCAGCCTGCCCTGGGTCTGCACGTTGAACTGAAACTGCTGCTGGTCGCTGATGGGCCGCGCGCCGATGCGCCCCACGGGCGCCTGCACGCTCTGGGCGCGGATCGCGGCGATGACATCGGAAGGCGCAAGGTTGAGGCTGGTGAGCCGCTGCGAATCGAACCAGATCCGCATCGAGTAATTCAATTTTGCGAACAGGCTGGCTTGACCGACACCCGGGGTGCGGGAGATCGCGTCGAGCACGTTGATAATGGCATAGTTGGTGATGAACAACGGGTCCTGCTCGCCATTGGCACTGTAGAGCACGATGAACTGCAGGATCGCCGAAGACTTCTTCTGCACGACCAGGCCCTCCTGCTGCACCTCAGGCGGCAGTTGTGACAGCGCGATCTGAACGCGGTTGTTGACGTTGACGGTGTTGATGTCGGGGTTGGTGCCGAGCGCGAAGGAAACCGTGAGCGTGTAGCTGCCGTCGTTGCCGCTGGTGGATTTCATGTACAGCGCGCGATCGACACCGACCACCTGCGCCTCGAGCGGCTGGGCGACGCTGGCCTCGACTACCTCCGCGGAGGCGCCCGGGAATACGCCGGAGACCGTGACCTGCGGCGGCACGATGTCGGGAAATTGCGCCACCGGAATCTGCAGCAGCGCGAGCGCGCCGGCGATGCTGATGACAAACGCGATCACGATCGCGAGGCGGGGACGGTCGACGAAAACCGCTGAAATCATGGGTTCTTGCCCGCCGGTTTCGCCGCGCCGGCGGCGCCGCTATCAATTGGCGTGCGGCCGTCACTGGCGGAGGCTTTCATGCTGGACTGGATCAGCGGGCTCGCCGGCCCGGGCGAGACCGGCTGGCCGGGACGCACCCGCTGCAGGCCCTCGACGATCACCTTGTCGCCCAACCCGAGCCCGTTGATGACCGCGGCTATCGTGGAGGTGGATTGCCCGAGCTGGATCCGGCGCTGCTCGGCCTTGTTGTCCGCGCCGACCGTGAAGACATAATCGCCCTGCTGGTCGGACAGCACGGCGGAGCGTGGGATCGCCAGCACCTCGACCGGCTGCACGCCCTCAACCATCACGGTGACAAATTCGCCATCGGTAAGTTCGCGCACCGGGCCGCCTGTGGTGGAAGGATCATGCAGCGTTGGATTGGGGATGACGCCGCGTACCAGGAAAGTATCGGTGCTTTGCGCGATGGTGTTATCGACGAAGTCCAATTTGCCGGTCTGGTCATAAGGGCGGCCGTCTGGCAGGCGTATCTTGATGACCACTGCGTTGAAGCCGCCGCGCGTCGCGTAGCGCTCGCGCAACTCCAGCCCCGCGCGCACCGAAACCGGAAAGATGACGTACATCGGGTCCTGGCTGACGATGGTCGTCAGCACACCCGACCCCGGGCTGACCACGTTGCCTTCGGTCACCGCGGTGCGGCCGATCTTGCCGTCGATTGGGGAGCGGATATCGGTATAGTCGAGGTTGATCTGGGAAGTTTGCACCTGGGCCTGGGCGGACTGCACCTGGGCCTCCAGGCTGCGCTGGTTGGCGATCGCGGCGTCGTAGGTCGATTGCTGGCCGGCGGGCCCGCCGAGCAGGGTACGGGCCCGGTCGGTGGTCAATTTGGCGTTTTCGAGCGTCGCCTGTAACTGCGCCACGACCGCCTGCTTCGACGCAAGATCGGCCTCGAACGGACCGCGCTCGAGGCGATAGAGTTCATCTCCCGCCTTGATTTCGTTGCCTTCCTCGAACAGCCGCTTCTCCAGAAACGCGGTGACGCGCGCGACCACGTTGACCCGGTTGACCGCCTGTACTCTTCCCAAAAATTCACTGGTCTCGGTGATCGGCCGCTTTACCGCTTCGACCACGCCCACCGCCGGCGGCCCGCTTGCGGCGGGCTGCGCCCTGATTGCGGCAGGCGCGGCCATCGCGATGGCGCTGGCCGTCAACAGGCCGATCGGCACTTTTGCGAGAAGCATCTTGCAGGCCCTCACAGGCATCAGGCGCATATCCTACCATGGCCGGGTATGGTCGATCACCGGGATTGAATCTCAGCCAGCTAGGAACAATTTGCGCGCGGCGTGCCGTCGGTTCGGCCGCGCCAGGTTCCGCGCGTCATCGTCCAGCCATGGGATGGGCGGCGCTTGCTGGTCGTCAATGCCCGGCGGCACGCTTGGCTGCGTCGTTGTTGAGCACGATCAGGGCATCGACGGCGACGCCGGTCTTGGTATTGATCAGGAAGGGGTTGACGTCGATCGACGCGATGCGGTTTCCCGCATCGGCCATCAGGTTGGACAGCCCGACCAGCGCCTTCACGGCCGAAGCCTCGTGCAGCGCCGGCTTGCCGCGATAGCCTTTTAGTTTCACGCCGGCCTTGGTGCGGCCGATCAATTGCTTGGCCTCGTCCGCATCGAGCGGCGCGCCGGCGAGCGCGACGTCCTTCATCAATTCGATATCGACGCCGCCGGTGCCGAACAAGACCACCGGTCCCATTTCGGGATCGAGCGAGGCGCCGACTACAAGTTCAAGATCGGCCCTGACCTGCTGGGCGATCAGGATGCCTTCGAGTTTCGGCTTGTTCTTCAGCTTCTTCACTCGCGCGGTGATGTCGTTGAAGGCTTTCTTGACCTCGGCTGCGCTGTTGAGGTTCAGCACCACACCGCCGATATCCGACTTGTGCAGGATATCCGCGCTGACGACCTTGGCGACGACTGGAAAGCCGATCTTCTTGGCGATCTTCATGGCGTCGGCCGCGCTCGAGGCGATCTCTTCCTTTGAGACCGGGATGCCGTAAGCCTTGAGCAGCCTTTTCGACGCGACCTCGTCAAGCGCCGCGCCGTTGGCACCTTTAAGCGCCTTCTCCAGGAGGGCGCGGGCGGAAGCCTTCGAGCTCGACAGGAGGTCCGGCACTTCCTTGCGCAAGGAGGCGTATTCGATCAGCGATTTGATGGCGCCGACCGCGCGGTCCATGCCCTGCATCACCGCGATGTTCGGCAGCGACTTGCGCAAGCCCTTGGTGAACTCCGTAAAACCGATCGACATCGCGCTGATATAGATCACGGGCTTGGCGGCCTTGCCGGCCATTTCGTTGACGATGCGCAAATTGCGTTCGCGCAGTTCATGCGGCGCCTTCGGCAACTCCGCGTCGATGACGACGATGTCGGTGTCGGGATCGTCGATCATGATCTTGATCGACTGTATATAGACCGACGGATCGACCACGGCGGCAAATCCCGCATCCAGCGGATTGCCGACGATCGAGCCCGGACCGAGCATTTTGGCGAGCTTGTCGCTCGCGTTCTCGCTCAACGGCGCGAAATTCAGGCCGGCCGAATAGAACGCGTCGATCAACAGCCCGCGCTTGCCGCCCGATAATGTCACCGCGGCGAGGCGATTGCCTTTCGGCGGGTCGGCGTGAACGAAGCACTCGGTGGTTTCGATCAGTTCGTCCAGCCCGCGCACGCGGATCACGCCTTCGCGCGTCGAGATCGCGTCGAAGGTCTCGATCGAGCCGGCCAGCGCCCCGGTGTGCGCCATCGCCGCCGCGCGTCCGCCCTCGGAGGCGCCGAGCTTCAGCGCGATCACGGGCTTGCCGACCGCCCGCGCCGCCTTGCAGGCCTTGCGGAAAACTGCGGTGTTACGCACGCCCTCGAGATAGACCACGATGACGCGTACGCTCGGATCGGCCGCGAAGTAAGTCATCAGGTTGGGCGTCTCGAGCCCGGCTTCGTTTCCGGTCGTGACCATGTAGCCGACGCCGACGCCGCGATCCTCCAGCGCCTGGCGGATCGCCATGACGATGGCGCCGGATTGACCGGCGATCGCCACCGGTCCTGCTTCCATCGTCACCACGCGGTCGTCGATATTGGTGAACAGCTTTTCGCCCGCGCTGAGGTTGCCAAGGCAGTTCGGCCCGGTGACCGCAAGCCCGGTCTCGCGAATGGCCGTCTGCAGCTCGTCCGCGAGCTTCTGGCTCTCCTCGTCCTGCAATTCGGAAAAACCTGACGTGACGATGGTCGCCGAGCGCGCGCCGGCGGCGGCCGCGTCGCGGATCACCTGCACGGCAAAGCGTGCCGGCACCAGCACCAGCACGTGGTCGGGTTTTTCCGGCAGGCTGGAAAAATCCTTGTAGCAGGTAACGCCCCAGATCGTTTCGCGCCTGGCGTTGACGGGATAGATGCTGCCTTCGAACTTGTACTTGATCAGGTTGTTCCAGATGCGCTCGGCATAGTTGCCCGGCTTGTCGGTCGCGCCGACCAGCACGATATTGCGCGGATGCAGCATCGCATGAACGTGCTTGACGATGTCGCTTGCCTCCGGCGGAGGCGACCATTTGCCTGATGAAGCGGACGCATTACTGACCTGAGCTTCCATCGAAATCGTACCCTTACGCTGTCGCTTCCTCACCGCCCGCGGTCAGCACCGTGGTGCCACTTTTTCATTGCTTTTATTGAGAGTTAAGGACCGTGGCAACTCGCGAACGAGGGACGCAGGCCAGCCATTCGGCAAGTCTAAAAGGCCGGCCGCGGGCGTGAAGGCGACGCGATCCCGGCGAGCAGGACGGCCAAAATGCCGGTTAAGAAGATGCCGTCGAATGTGCCGGCGCCGCCGATCGAGGCGACGGGAGCACCTAAGCCAGAGATCTTGTCGAGGTTGAGCAGGTCGGCGCCGATCAAGGTCCCCATCGAGCCGCCGATATAGGCGAGCGGGGCGGCGTATTCGCGCGACAGGAGGAATGCAAGGATCGCCGTGGTCACCACAGGCAGAAATACCGGCACGGCAATGCCGACCCCCGGCACCGGCGTTGCCATGGAATGGATGACGAAGGCGATGATTGCCGTTGCCAGCGTTGCCTTGAGCCAGAGCTGATAGCGCAACACCAGATAGGTGGACATCAGCGTCGGTATAACCGCGCCGCCGACATTGACGGCGAGCACGGTGCCGGGCCATGAGGTGACCAGTGGCACCACATAGCGCATGCCGTAGAAGTCGACGATCTGCGCCGACCTGACCGGCCCCGGCAGGATGGTGATGGGGATGTTGAAGTAGCTGCCGATCAGGGAACCGAACAACAGCATCAGCGCCATGCCCGGTCCGACGCCAAGGCGCATATAGGCGTAGCGCAGGATGCGAAGCTGAATCAGGATGATCAGCCCCGCGAACAAAATCACCAGGATCGAAAACAATCCCGGCGTCAGCGGCAGGTAATGAACCTGGTAGCCCATGGTCTCGCTGCTTCAGTTTCGATCGCGTTCGGTTCGAAACATCTCACGGGATCGGCAGAATTTAAATAGTCCGGCGCCTGTCCAATGCAAGATCAGGAATCCGGCCCAATCATGGTGGCGTGCAGCAGGTAACGTTCGGGTCCCGGCGTCAGCGCATCAAATGGCCAACAGGTCGACAGCACCAGTTCATACCGGTCGGTCAGGGGATCAATACCGGAATTGTCGAAGCGCACGATCAAGGTGGCATCTGCACGGAAGCGGAATCTCTTGCCGTCGCCTCGCGTGATCGCGATCTCGTCGCCGACGGCGACATTCTTCAAGAAGCGGAAATGGGTGTCGCGATGCGCGGAATAGACGGCGACGCCGCGTTCGCCGGCTTCGGGTGTCAGTTCGACATGGCCCGGACCAAAAGCGAGCGCCTGGCCGCTCGAGCCGGCGAGCACGACGGCGCTGGCGTTGAGCCGCTTCACCTCGATGCGCGCGACCGGCCAGGTATCGGCCCAGGCCCACGGTTTTGTTGGGCGGCCGGTCGCGATGGTTTCCTCAAATGCGCGTTCCAGCAGCACCTGTGCGAGCAGGGCCTTGGCGTGGATGTAGGCGCCCTGGCCGAACAGGATGAGGCCGGCGAGTGCGAAAAGGAGAGGGGGTGTGATGCGGGGCATCCTTTGTGTACTCCCGTCTTTCCGGGATGGTGCGCTAGCACCAGACCCGGAATCTCGAGATTCCGGGTTCGTCGCTTCGCGCCGCCCCGGAATGACGTGTTGGAAAAAATCGCGCGCGCGGCCCTGGGGGGATGGGAGGCCGCGCGCGCTTAAAAAGAGGAGGTGGGGGCGCCTCCTCCTTTCATCCGGCGTCAACGCGCAAACAGTTGACGACGGTTGAACACAGCCAGGAACAGGCTGAGCGCGAGCAGGATTATGCCTGCGATCATCTTCAGTTCAGCGTCGGTCGCCGTTTTCGGCAGCATGACCGTGGCAGGCTGAGGGGTGACCACCGGAAGCTGACGCTTCATGGCCACAAGCTGCGGGCGTTCGTCGCCCGCATCGGCGCGCCGTTCGGTGGGCTGCGATGGCAGCCTCGGCTGCTCGCCGAACACTTTTGCAAAATCCCACCCCGCAGGCAGGTTGAGCGGCAGTTCGGTGAGCTTGAGTGGCTCGCCGTCGGGACGGCTCGGTGTCTTGTCGACCGCGACGAGGCTGGTCAGTCGGGTCACCAACTGGTGCTCCAGCGCGAGCTTGACGATGGTCTTGTCGGCGTCCTCCGGGCTCGCCTGCTGCGTGGTGCGCGCGACTTCGGCGTCGCCGATCTTGCGGCGCGCCCAGAGCTTTGACAGGCCCTTGCCTTCGGCGGCATTCGCAAGCGGAAGCGTCACGACCCACGGCCGGTCGCCGATGCGTCCCTTGATCTCGACCGAGCCGGCAAGCTTGTCGAGCCTGGCCGCCAGCACCAGCGGCTCGTCGCGATAGACGTCGGGGATCACCGCCGGCGTGACGTCGGCGTGGCTGTCGGAGAATTTCGCGGACAGCCCGGTCACCGCGGGATTTTCGAGCTTGGCAAACAGGCCGCGCATGCGCTCCTCGACCTGATCGATCGAGCCGATATGGGTGAAGGCGCCGCGGCCGAGTTCGGCGGCGCGCGTCATCAGAAAAGTGTTCGGCGCCGAACCGATGCCGACCATGAACACGCGCGAACGGCCGCGCATCGCGGTGATGGTTTCGAACAGTTGCTGCTCGTTGCCGATGGCGCCGTCGGTGAGGAACACGACCTGACGAACGGTGTTGGCATCGCTGCCGGCGTTGTCGGTCAGTGCTGCCTGCATCGCCGGCACCATCTCGGTCCCGCCGGCGGCCTGCAACGCAGTCACGAACGAGGTGGCGCTGCCGATATGTCCGGCATCGGCCGGCACGGTGGCGGGGAACAGCACGTCCATGGTGTGATCGAAGCGGATCACGTTGAAGCGGTCGGTCGGTTGCAGGCGCCCGAGCGCGTAAATCAGGCTCGCCTTGGCCTGCACGATCGAGGTGCCGCCCATCGACCCGGAATTGTCGATGACGAAGATCACCTCGCGGGGAAGCGGCTTTCGTTCGGCCTGCTCGACTGAGGGCGGTGTGACGAAAGCGAGCAGATAGTCGGCGTCGCCGACGTGCTCGCGGAACAGCCCGACCGATGGCGCGGCCTCAGCCGCCGGCTTCCAGGTCAGCTCGAAATCGCGATCCGCCGGCTCCACGCCTTCGGCGAGCTTGATGATGCGCGTCGCGCTGTCAGGGCTTTCCATCTTGATCGCGTGATGATGGCTTTTCACTTCGCCGAGCGGAAAGCCGGCTTGTAGGCGAACCGTGATGGCAATCGGGTTGACGGGGAGATTTTGCGCGGGATCGAGCACCGGCGGCGTGATGCGATCGCGGTCGGGGACGGGATCCGATTTGGTCGCGCCCCAGCCGCCGCCGTCGGCACGGAAGTCGACGCTCTGCACGAGAGGCGCGGGATTGTAGCGGGGGCCGACGACCATCGGCACCCGCAGCGAGAATTCATTGCCGGACTGTGCGACCGGCTCCTGGTATTCGATCTGCACCAGCACGGTTTCGTTGGGGCCGATATTGGCGAGCGAATTGGTGAAGATGTTCTCCCGTTCCTGTTCGGTCAGCGCCGCCTTTTGCCCGTTTTGGCGCGCCTGCTCATAGATGACACGGGCCTGTTGCCGCTCCTTGATGTCGCCGACGATGACGCGCTCGCCGACCACCATCTTCAGCGTGTCGACGGCGGCGCCGGCCGGCAGCGGATAGACATAAGTGGCCTCGACCCAGTTCGAGGTCGGGTTGCGGAAAATCTGCGTGACACGGGCGCGGACGGTCGGGCCGGACACGGTGAGATCGACATCGATGCCGAGACGGGTCGCGTCGGCATAGCCGTCGTCGGTCTTGAGCAGCAGCGAGCCGGAGCGCGCATCGGCGGGCTTGACTAAGCCTGCGGGCAGGCTCTGCGCCGACCACACCGGCTCAAAGCTCAAGAACAACGCGGCAAATCCAACAATGGCGATGGCAATGCCTTGCACGGCAACAAACAACAAAACTGTCGCAATTTTCGATAGAACCGAAGGGCGATTATGGGTCTCGATCTCATCACAGGTCGTCATTTGTTCAACTCCCGAGGGACGATGTCGTCGCCTCAAGTTGTGCGGAAGGACCTGCCTTTACGCGAGCACAATGATCGGCATTGTTCAGCCGCGGGCCGTTACGTCCCGCCGCGGCGGAAACGGCTTTGTGCGGTTTTGTGCTGGATTGTGTGTCTGATACAATGACGGGAATGAAGCAGGGGGCGACGATGCCGACGCCGGACAAGCAGCTTTCCGCCGAGCAAAGCCGACAGATTGCCGAAACCATTCGCGAGGAAATCGCGCGTCGCCGCATCTCCCGGCAGACGCTCGCCGAACAAGCCAAGCTCAGCCTTTCGACACTGGAGAAAGTGCTCGGCGGACGGCGGCCGTTCACGCTCGCCACCACCGTGCGGCTCGAACAGGCGCTCGGCGTCTCCTTGCGCAATGGGATGGACGCTCAGCCGGCTGCCGCACAAGTCAATGGCGACATCGCGCCCGATGGCTTGGGGGCCTATTCGCGCCGCGCGGTGATGTGGCTCGAAGGGATCTACATCACGTTGCGGCCCTCGTTCGGCGACAAGGAGGCGATCTACGCCTACCGCACCGAGATCGCCTGGGACGCTGCGGCTTCAGTGCTCGCGTTCCGCGAAGGCGAACGGCTGGACGCGGCCTACACCCAGTTCGGCGAGGTCGCGGTGCCCAACCAGTCCGGCTTCATCTATCTGGTCACCAACCGCCACGGCCAGCACCGCCTGATCACGGTGTCGCGTCCGACCATCTCGGGCGAAATGTACGGCATCATCACCACGCTATTGGCGGGGCGCGGTTCGCTGCTGACGCCGATTGCGGCGCCGATCGCGTTTTTGCCGGTCAAGAGTGTGCCAAACCCGAGCGTGGGACGAATTTCGCCAGGTGACGCCAACTACGCGGTCTATCGCGGGCACCTGCGCCGCACCATCGATGAGCCGTTTGCGCTGTTTTTGCCTGGATGAGGAGAACTTCCCAATCACCACGCTGGGACGCGTCAGAAAGGAAACGTCGGATGATCACGCTTTATCATTGTGACGCGGCACGCTCGTTCCGGCCGCTGTGGATGCTGGAAGAAATGGGACTGGCCTACGAGCTCAAGATGTTGCCGTTCCCGCCGCGGGTGCTCGCGAAAGAATATCTCGCGCTCAATCCGCTCGGCACCATTCCGTACCTGATCGACGGCGAAACCAGGATGACGGAGTCCTGCGGCATTTGTCACTATCTCGGCACCAGGCATGGGCCGACGCCGCTGATCGTCGGCCTCGACGAGCCGGCCTACGGCGCTTTTTTGAACTGGATGTATTTTAGCGACGCCACGCTGACCTTTCCGCAAACGCTGGTGCTGCGCTACAGCCAGCTCGAGCCGGAAGAACGGCGCAATCCGCAAGTCGCGACCGATTACGCCAAATGGTTTTTCGGCCGGCTGCGGGCGGTCGAGGCGGCGACCGCCGGAGCCGAGACGTTGTGCGCCGGCCGCTTCACCGCGGCCGACATCGTCATCGGCTATGCGCTGCGGCTCGCCGACGATATTGGGCTCGCCAAAAATTTCGGGCCGAATGTCGCGGCCTATTGGGCGCGACTGCAGCAGCGCGACGGTTTCAAGCGCGCGGTCGCCGCGGAGCAGCGGGCCGGGGTCGAACAGAACGTGGCGACGCGCGTTCGCGCCTGATTTGGTGAAACCGTCATTCCGGGGCGATGCGAAGCATCGAACCCGGAATCTCGAGATTCCGGGTCTGGTGCTAACCACCATCCCGGAATGACGCCTTCCCCTTAAGCCCGCCGCCCCGTCCCGTCGTTCAACAAGCACGCCACCTGATGCTGCGGCCCGGCCTCCCATCAACATCGGCCTATCCACCTTGCAGCGGTCTATGGCGTAGCGGCAACGCGTGTGGAAGGCGCATCCCGACGGCGGATTAACCGGGCTCGGCACGTCGCCATCGACCAGCGGTTTCAGCCGTTTCAATCTGGGATCAGCCACCGGTACCGAGGCCAGCAGCGCCTGGGTATAAGGATGACGGGGATTTTTGAACAGCTCGGTCTTCTCCGCGATCTCGACGATGCGCCCGAGATACATCACCGCGACGCGGTGGCTGATATGGGCGACGACTGCGAGATCATGGGCAATGAACAAATAGGAAAAACCATGCCTGCGCTGCAAGTCGATCAACAGATTGATCACCTGCGCCTGGATCGAGACGTCGAGCGCGGAGACCGGCTCATCGCAGACGATCAAGTCCGGTCCGAGCGCGAGCGCACGCGCGATGCAGATGCGCTGGCGCTGGCCGCCGGAAAACTGGTGCGGATAATTCCGCATCTGATCCGGCCGCAAGCCCACCTGCTCGAACAACTTTGCGACGCGCGCTTCCCTTTCGCGGCCGGACGCCAGGCCATGGACGCTGAGCGGCTCGCCGACGATATCGCCCGCGGTCATCCTCGGATTGAGCGAGGCGAACGGGTCCTGGAACACGATCTGCATCGAGCGCCGATGCGTGCGCAGCTCGGCCTTGCCGAGATGGGTGATGTCGCGGCCCTTGAGGCGGATGCTGCCGCTAGACGGCTCGATCAGCCGCAGCACGCTGCGCGCCACCGTCGATTTGCCGCAGCCGGACTCGCCGACCAGTCCGAGGGTCTCGCCGGCGGCAAGCGAAAAGCTGACGCCGTCTACCGCATGCACGGTGCCGGCACGCCGGCGCAGGACGCCGCTACGCACCGGATAGTGCTTGACGAGATCGGTGACCTCGAGCAGCGGAGGCGTGTCGGTCATGGCAGATCAGCCATTTCCGCGGCGCGCCAGCACGCCGCCCAATGACCGCCGCCCCAATCCTGCAATGGCGGATACGACTCGCGGCAGCGCGCAATCGCGAGCGAACAGCGCGGCGCAAACGCGCAGCCCTCGGGCAAGCTGATCAGTGACGGCACCGTGCCCGGAATTTCCGTGAGCCGCGCATCGGCCTTGCCTTGAAACGAAGGCACGGCGGGTATCGAGGCCATCAGGCCGCGGGTGTAGGGATGCCGGGGATCGGCGAACAGGATCTCGACGTCGGCCTCCTCGACCTTCCTGCCGGCATACATGACAATGACGCGCTGCGCGGTCTGCGCGACCACGCCGAGATCATGGGTGATCAGGATCAGCCCCATGCCGAGCTCTTGTTGCAGATCGAGCACCAGGGCCAATATCTGCGCCTGAATCGTGACATCGAGCGCGGTGGTCGGCTCGTCCGCGATCAACAGCGCCGGCCGGCACGCCAGCGCCATCGCGATCATCGCGCGCTGACGCATGCCGCCGGAGAGCTGGTGCGGATATTCCAGCGCGCGGCGCGCGGGTTCGGGAATCCGTACCAGACGCAACATCTCCACCGCCTGTTCCCACGCCTGCTGCCGTGTCATGTCCCGATGCAGGCGGACCGCCTCGGTGATCTGGTCGCCGATCCGCATCACCGGATTGAGCGAGGTCATCGGCTCCTGAAAGATCATCGAGATGCGATTTCCCCGGACTTGGCGCATTTGAGCTTCGTCGAGCCCAAGCAGATCGGTGCCCTCGAGCTTGACCGAGCCGCCGACGATCCGGCCCGGCGGATCCGGCACCAGACGCATGATCGACAGCGCGCTCACGCTCTTGCCGCAGCCGGATTCACCGACGATCGCCAGCGTTTCGCCGCGGCGGACGCTGAACGAAACGTCATCGACCGCCCGAAACAATCCCGAATTGGTGAAGAACACCGTTTGCAGGTTCTTTACTTCGAGAACCGTCTGTCGCGGCGTAACCTCGCTCATCAGCCGCGTTGCCTCGGATCGAGGATGTCGCGCAGCGCATCGCCAAACAAATTGGTGCCGAAAACCACAAGGCTGATTGCGATGCCCGGAAAGATCACCAGCCATGGCGCGACGCGGACATATTCCGCGGCCGATTCCGACAGCATGCGCCCCCAGGACGGATAGGGCTCGGGAATGCCGAGGCCAAGAAACGACAGCGAGGCTTCGGTGAGGATGGTGGAGCCGAGTTGGGCTGTGGCGAGCACGATCAGCGGCGCCAGCGTGTTCGGCAACACATGGCGCAGCGCAATCCGCGTCTCGCTCATGCCGATCGATTTGGCGGCTTCCACGAACGGCTGCTCGCGCAGCGCCAGCGTGTTGGCGCGGATCACACGGGACACGATGGGGATCAAGGGGATCGCGATCGCGAGGATCACGTTCGGCAGCGACGGCCCGAGCGCCGCGGTCATGACCAGCGCGAGGACCAGGAGCGGCAGCGCCTGCAAGATATCGGTGATCCGCTGGAACACCAGATCGACCCAGCCGGACAGATAGCCCGAGGTGAGACCGACGATGACGCCGATCGACGAGCCGAGCGCGGTCGAGCCGATGCCGACCGCGAGCGATATCCGCGCGCCATGAACGATCCTGGCCCAGACGTCGCGGCCGAAGGAGTCGGTCCCCATCCAGTGCTGCAATCCGGGATGCGCCAGCGCGTGCGCGGAATCGACTGTCAGGGGATCGTAGCGGCTGATCAGGTCGGCAAACAGCGCGGTCAGCACGAATGTCACCATGATGACGAGGCCGGCGGTGCCGAGCACGTAGCGCCGCGCGAAGAATCGCAGGCGGCGCCAGCCGCTTGTGGCACCTGCGCCGGCGCGTCTTAGCTCGCTATCGTAGTTGATCGTGGCCAATGAAGCCCTTTTTAGTCCGTGTATCTGATGCGCGGATCGAACACCGCATAGAGCATGTCGACCGTGAAATTCGCGAACACCACGACGACCGCGATGAACATCACGAGGTTTTGCACGATCGGATAGTCGCGCCAGCGGATCGCCTCGACCAGGAAACGGGCGACGCCGGGAATGTTGAAAACGGTTTCGGTAACGATCAGGCCGCCGATCAGGAAAGCAGCCTCGATGCCGACCACGGTGATGACGGGGAGAATGGCATTCTTCAGCGCATGGTTGAAATTGACCGAGGCCTCCGAGGCGCCCTTGGCGCGCGCGGTCCGGATGTAATCCTGCCGCAGGACTTCAAGCATCGAGGAGCGGGTGATCCGCATCGTCAGCGCCGAGCTGCGAAAGGCGACCGCCATCGCGGGCAGGCAATAGGTGGTGAACAACTCGCCAAAAGTTTTCGGGTCCGGGTTGAAGATCGGGATGTTGCCGAACAGCGAGACCGAGGCCATCAGGATCAAGAGGCCGAGCCAGAACGAGGGCAGCGACAGCCCGCTCAGGCTGACGACGCGCAGGATGTAATCGAGCCTTGAGCCCTGATGGACCGCGCTGATCACGCCCAAGGGTATGCCGATCGAGGCCGAGAACAACAGTGCAAGACCCGCCAGCCGCGCCGTGATCGGAATCCGCGGCAAAATCTCCTGCAGCGCGGGCTTCTCCGAGACATAGGAATAACCGAGGTCGCCATGCAGCAGCCCCCAGATCCAGTGCAGATATTGCAGCGCCAGCGGTTGGTCGATGCCGAGCTCGCGCTCCAGATTGGCCTTGTCGGCGGGATCGACGAAGCCCGCGGCGTCGAACAGAATATCGACGATGTTGCCGGGCACGATGCGGAGCAGGAAAAAGATGACGATCGAAATCCCGACCAGGGTCACGAGCATCAAGGCAAGGCGCCGCACGATATAAGCAAACACGTGGGCCTACTCCTGTTGGCGCGCATTTCCGCAAGACCAGATAGCGGTTTTGCGATCGGAATGCGCGTGAATTTACCGGTTCGGCGTCTATCGACCGCAGCCTACTTGTCCAGCCACACGTCCTCGTAACGATAGCCGTTGTAGGAACTGTTCACCATGATGGTAACGCCCTTGACGTAGGGCTGCCAGCACGTACCCGCGTGGATATGGAAGATGATCGGGCGCGCGACGTCCTCCTGAAGCTTCTTGTCGATCTCCCAGACCAGCTTCTTCCGCTTGTTGACATCGGTCTCGACCGACTGCTCGTCGAACAGCTTCTCGATGTCCTTGTTGCAGTAGTTGGTGTAGTTGCGCTCGGACCCGCAGGAGTAATTCTCGTAGAACGACTGGTCGGGATCGTCGACCGCGTTGCCGGTGAGATTGAGGCCGAGCGCATAATCCTTGCGCGCGACCTTCGGGAACCATTGCGCGGTATCCACCACGTCAAGCTCGGCGTCGACATAGATGGTCTTGAGCTGGTCGATCAGGATGACGGCGGGATCGCGGTAAACCGGAATGTTGCGCGTCGAGACCTTGACCTGAACGTGCTTGTCAGGGCCGTAGCCCGCCTTCTGCATCAGCTTGCGCGCCGCCTCCCGGTTGGCCTCGATGTCCGGG
>Ga0210406_10001905_pt1 | contig 24493 bp, 18 predicted proteins | sample IncBWC30MmetaG_FD_155454 | JGI IMG/M metagenome (GOLD analysis project Ga0210406, IMG submission 155454) | Forest soil microbial communities from Barre Woods Harvard Forest LTER site, Petersham, Massachusetts, United States - Inc-BW-C-30-M | ecosystem: Environmental > Terrestrial > Soil >...
ACTTGCTCTGCGGCGCAACGTAGCCGGTCACGTCGCAGTACCGATGAATGGAACTGGGCAGGCGAGCGGTAGTGCCCTGATAGCCACTGTTGCGGGTGTGCTCCAACCCGCCTGCCGGCACGTCAACCATTTGCGCCGACGAAATGATCGCCGGCCCTCCAGGCAGCGCTTGGAGATTGAAATTGGTCAGCGCGGCGCAACTCTGCTCGTCTTGCGAATTTGTTGTCGGTGCGGTTTCCGGCGCCGCGAGCGCGAATGCAGAGAAGCAGCTCAGAAGCAGAAGTCCGCAGCAACCTGCGGTGACCTTCATGTTGCGACAGGGCTGATCAAATGCGATCCGTGGCCTCCAAGAAAAAGCCCCAATGTAATCCCTGTTCACGGTGCGCCCCCCGTTTGCTGATAACAGTAATCCTACGCTTGCATCCGCTACGTCCAGATCGGCGCGAATGGCCGCTGTACGGCGGTCATTTTAGGACAGTCAATGACGGGTCATAGCCCGCTAAGCGGGAACGTACGTCAATCGAATCACACCGTCGCCAACGAGATCGCCGGCCACGAGGCGGAGCGGCGGCCGGGGGCCGGCGAAGAATGGCGTGCCGTGACCGAGCACGAAGGGGCGAAAATAGAGTCGATACTCATCAATAAGACCAAGGTCGGTCAGGCTTCGCGCCAGGTCCGGTCCGGCGACGTCAATCTCCCCGACGAGCCGAGCCTTGAGCTCGCGCAGCACGGTCCCGACGTCATGCTGGACCAGCGTGGCGTTGGGGCCGACTGTCTTCAACGAGCGCGACACAACCCACTTTGGTAGGCTTCGCCACGCCGCCGCGAAGTCGCGGTCTTCCGCGTCCCAATCGGGCTGGTCCTCGTCCCAATAACGCATGATCTCGTAAGTGCGGCGACCATACACACAGCCGGCCAGGTCGCGCACGTGCTCTACGAAGTGACGAGAGAGCGCGGGGCCAGGTGGCCCCATTTCCAGGTGGTCGACGTAGCCGTCCAAGGACTGCTGCAAACCGAATACAAGCTTTGCCATGGCAAGCATATTCCGTTTAATAACTCTAAATTGGCCGACAGTCGGCATGGAGGCATTCTCGCACACCACTTGTGACGATCAGATAGCAGCTCTCCTGCACACATTCACGACCGCATGAAGCGAGCTTCGGGGCCAGTTGCAATGCCAACCCGGCGGTGGAAATTGCGATAGAGTGCGCCGCATGGCAGTCGTTGCACGCATTAGGAGACATGGTGTGAATTCGAAATCCCTCATTGCCCTTGCCATGGTGTCGTTGAGTGCGGCCACGCCGGCGGTGCTCGCGGATTCCCCGCCGGTGTCCGGCATCCAAACCGCCGATATGAACAAGACGGCACGCGCTCAAAGCGATTTTTTTGAATACGCGAACGGCGCATGGCTGCGCAAGGTGCAAATCCCCCAGGACCGCTCGCGCTACGGTGTCGATGTCATGATGGCCGAGCAATCGCTGGTTCAGCTGCGCGAGCTGATTGAGGGCACGCGCAATTCGAGTGATCCCGATGCCCGAAAAGTGGCTGATCTATACGACAGTTTTATGGACGAGGCGCGTATCGAGCAGCAAGGTGTCAAGCCGCTGCAGCCCGAATTGGAATTGATCGACGCCATCAAGAGTGCGGATGAAATCGGGACCCTCATGGCACAGCTCGATCGTCTCGGTGTGGCGACGCCCATCGGCATATTCGTGGCGCCGGACGCGAAACGTTCCACCGACTACGCGCTGTGGTTTTCACAGGGCGGATTGGGGTTGCCCGATCGCGACTACTATTTGAGCGATGACGCGAAGCTGCTCGGTTTCCGCACGAAGTACCGTGAGCACGTTGCCAAAATGCTGACTCTCCTGGGAGACGCGCACGCAGGCGATGAGGCGGGCCGCATCCTGGCTCTGGAAACCGCCCTGGCCAAGATTCAGTGGACTCGCGTGGCGAATCGCGATCCGCAGAAGACCTACAATCCGCGCAGCCTGGCGCAGCTCAAGGAACTCGCGCCGTCCATCGATTGGCGCAGTTACCTGGAAAAAGGCGGCGTACCCGATCCGCTGCCGACGATGATTGTGCGCCAACCGGATTATCTGCAGGGCCTGTCGGGGCTCATCAAAAGTACGCCGCTGCCGACGTGGAAGGAATACTTCCGCTATCAGCTGCTGTCCGGCAGCGCTCCTTACCTGACGCGCGCGCTCGTCGACGAAGACTTCGCCTTCACGCAGGGTGTTTTGCGGGACACGCCGAAAAATCAAGAGCGCTGGAAACGCGGCTGCGAGCTGGTCGATCAGCTTATCGGCGAAGCATCCGGGAAATTGTATGTGGCGAAGTACTTCCCGCCCAAGGCCAAGGCGCGCATCGACGATCTCGTCGCCAACCTGTTGAAGGCCTACGCCCAGAGTGTCGATCAATTGTCGTGGATGAGCGAGGCCACCAAGGTGGAAGCGCGGGCCAAGCTGCGCAAGATCAACGTCAAGATCGGTTACCCAAGGCGCTGGCGCGACTACAGCAAGCTGGTCATATCCCCCACCGACCTGCCGGGAAACGTGAAGCGGGGTGTGAAGTTTGAAAACGATCGCAAGCTTGCGCAATTGGGCGGCCCAATCGATCGCGACGAATGGCAGATGACGGCGCCCACCGTCAATGCGTACTACGATCCGCAACTGAATGAGATCGTATTTCCCGCGGGAATCCTGCAGCTGCCGGTATTCAATCCGGATGCGGAGGGTGCGTTCAACTACGGCGCAACCGGGGCGACGATCGGGCACGAAATCAGTCATGGCTTCGACGATGAGGGCAGCCAATTCGACAGCGACGGCAATCTGCGTGACTGGTGGACCGCCGAGGATCACGCAAAATTCAAGGCCAAGACCGACAAGCTGGTCGCGGAATACAACGGCTTCGAACCGGTACCGGGTTTCCACGTCAATGGCGAGTTGACGCTCGGCGAGAACATCGCGGACATCGCAGGAATTGAGATTGCCTACAAGGCGTATATCGCTTCGTTGAATGGGCGCGCACCGCCGGTGATCGATGGCATGAGTGCCGACCAGCGATTCTACATCGGGTATGCCCAGAGCTGGCTCAGCAAGACACGCGACGCGGCTCTCATCGAGCTGGTCAAGTCCAATCCTCACTCGCCGGAAAAGTACCGCGTCAACGGTGTCGTCGTGCACATGCCGAGCTTCTACGATGCCTTCGCGGTGAAGCGGGGCGACAAGATGTATCTTCGGCCCGAGGACCGCGTAACGCTCTGGTAGGGGGGCTTCAGCTACAGCGGCTCATCAGCTCCGGGAGGTCGCGCATGCGCTCAAACGTGTAGTGCGCACCGGCTGCGATCAGCCGCTGTTGGGGAGTCAGAGCGCAATAGCCGAAAACCGTCATCCCGGCGGCGACGCCGGCCCGCACGCCGGTGGGCGTGTCTTCGATGACCGCGCAGGCCGAGGCATCGACACCCGATTGCCTCGCGGCGTGCAGGAACACATCGGGAGCGGGCTTGCTTTCGGCGACCTCGGTGACGCTGTACATCTTGCCCTGAAATTTTGGCAGTAACCCGGTAACGCCCAAGGTGGTGTTCATCTTCTCGTGAGTACCGCTGGATGCAACGCAGTACGGTATGCTCATGCCGGCCAACACCTCCTCAATGCCGGGCACCGCCTTGAGTTCCGATTTTAGAGCCGCCGCGGCGCGCGCTTGGAAATCCGGGACGAACTCTTCAGGAACCGGCCGTCCCAATAGGCCTGCGGTCAATTCCAGGCACTGCGGCATGGATCGGCCGACAAATTGCTCGAACATATCGTCGAGGGAGACCGGAATCCCCATCTCGTTCAACATGCGGGCGAAGATCCGATTGGTGATCAATTCACTGTCAACGAGCACCCCGTCGCAATCAAAGATGACCAGATCAAATCTACTTCTACTCATTTTTCCGCCACGCGTTGCAATAACATATTGGTGTTCTTCCGGACATTTTAGTACAAACATGGACGGCGCATGGCGCGTACCCCATGGCCGCTATCCATTCCTCGGAATTCGAGGCTGTGGTAAAACGCGTTGGCATCTGCCGCGGTTAAGTAAGTCACTCTTGGAGGCGGTCATGGCGCGTTACACCGGGGGCTGTCTATGCGGCGCACTGCGTTACGAGGCCACGGAGAAACCGACTTATGAAGGTCACTGCTATTGTGCGGACTGCCGCAAGGCATCCGGCTCCGGTTTCATTCCCTTCATGTCGTTCCCACGAGGCGCGGTGAAATTTAGCGGCAAAATCCTCAAGCACCGCTCCAAGGCGGCCAGCGGCCGTGTAGCGGTTCGCAATTCCTGCGCGGTCTGCGGCGGGCTGGTATTTGGCGGTGAAATCGAGGATTCAACGTCCTTTACGATTTACGCGGGCTCGTTGGACGAACCGATGGCATTCCATCCGAGGATGGCGATTTTTACCCGCAATCGACCGCCGTGGGCCGTCATCCCGCCAGGGTTGACGATCTTCGAAGGGCTGCCGCCATAATTGTGTGAAATGGCGGACCTAACGCGACACCCAACTCAAACGCGGAATCGTGCGCATCATGGAGGTACGACCCTGCCGGTGATTCCGGCTAGCATGACGGCTCTGTCCGGGAGCTTGATAACCATGCGTCGACTGCTTGTGCTGATTCTCATGTTGATGTCCGTACACGCGCATGCGAGCGACTCGACCGCTCTCACGCCGAAACAGCTTACCGATCTGCCGGTGAAGGACTGGGTCACGAACGGCGGGAACATCCATAACCAGCGTTATTCTCCTCTGACGGAAATCAATGCGGCCAATGTGGGAACGCTGCGAGCCGAGTGGCAGACGCACTTGCATGGTTCTGGAGTCGGACCGCCATTTTCCGGCGAGGCTCAGCCCATCGTCAGAGATGGAGTGATGTATGTCTCAACCGGTGCGGATGACGTGTTTGCAATCGACGTCGAGACCGGCAGGCACCTGTGGGTTTATGAGTCGCACCTGGAAAAAACGATCTCGACGGTGTGTTGCGGTTGGCTGAGCCGCGGCGTCGCGATCGGCGAGGGGAAGATTTATCTCGGGCGCCTCGACGGCGCAATCGTTGCGCTGGACCAGCTCACCGGCAAGCCGGTGTGGTCGGTACAGGCGGAGCGCTGGCAGGACGGCTTCACGATCACGAGCGCGCCGCTGTACTACGACGGCATGATCATCACCGGGTTCGCCGGAGGGGAGCTTGCGGCTCGCGGCCGCGTGCGGGCATTCAGTGCCAGGACCGGAAAATCGCTCTGGACCTTCTACACGATTCCGGGACCCGGGGAGGCGGGCCACGAGAGCTGGCCGCAGGACAACCCCTTATGGCAGCACGGCGGTGCCATGGTTTGGCAAACACCGGCCGTCGACGCGAAACACGGGCTGATTTATTTTTCCACCGGCAATGCCGCTCCGGACTTCAACGGCAGTTTGCGCAAGGGCGACAACCTGTTTTCAGTCTCAATCGTTGCGATCGAGGCGAAGACCGGCAAGTACCGTTGGCATTTTCAGCAAGTACATCACGACCTGTGGGACTATGATTCGGCAAGCCCGGTCGTCCTGTTCGATCTGGTGTACAACGGCCAACTTCGCGAGGCGCTTGCGGAAGTCGGCAAGACCGGTTGGGTCTACATTCTCGATCGCGTGACCGGCAAACCGCTGGTCGGCATCGATGAAACGCCGGTCGCGCAGGAAGCCCGGCAGAACACCGCGGCAACTCAGCCATTCCCCGTGGGTGATCCGGTCGTCCCGCAATCAATCGACATTCCGCCGGCAGGTTTTCGACTCGTCAATGAAGGTCGCATATTCACTCCCTACTGGGACAGGGCCGTGGTCGCAAAGCCGGGTCCATGGGGCGGGACCAATTGGCCGCCCAGTTCCTATGATCCGCGACGTGGGGTTCTGTTCGTCTGCGCGAACGACCAAATGGGGCGCTTCATGGTGGGCGAATCCAAGGAGCCGAAGCCCGGCACCGGTTACACCCAGGGTGTTTTCGGTTTTTCCGACATTCCGCTCAACGGCATTTTCGCAGCCATCGACATGCGGACCAATCGAATCGTCTGGCGCCAGCGCTGGAAGGACAGCTGCTACAGCGGCTCGGCCGCCACCGCGGGCGATATTGTGTTCACCGGGCGCAACGATGGCCGATTTGTGGCGCTCGATTCGCGCAACGGCGATGTGCTGTGGGAATTTCAGACCGGTGCCGGCGTGAACGCATCCGCCAGCATTTTTGAGCACAACGGTCATCAGAAAATCGCCATCGTTTCGGCGGGCAACACCTTTGCGGGCAGCCCGGCAGGGGACAGCGTTTGGCTATTCTCGCTCGACGGAAAGCTACCGCCTTCCGATCCGCCGCAAGCCTTGGCCGCAAGGGCATCCGCGGTGTCGCTCAAGGGCGGGGACGTGACCGCCGGAGCGCAGGTATTTGCTCACGTGTGCGCCGCCTGCCATGGGGATGAGGGCAAAGGCGGTCACGGCGGTGGCCCGGACATCACCAAGGCCGTCGCGCTGGAGCTCGTCGCCAACACCGTCATTTCCGGGAAGAATAATATGCCGCCATTCGCGGCCGCGCTGACCTTCGCGCAGGTCCGGGATGTCGCGGCTTATGTCACCACTCAGCTCGGCAAGTAGGCCGAAAGTCCTGGCAGGGACTGCGTGGATCGCGTCGGCACTGGATCTGGAATCGGGTTGCCTACTGTATGATTCGCGCGTGCCGACTGCCCTCAATATCATCCGCCGATCATCCTTCACGGCGGTTCCCTGGAAGAATGGCGGCGGCATGACGCAGGAAGCCCTGCGCGTTCCGGCCCGCGGCGATCCCTTTCTGTGGCGCCTAAGCGTGGCGCACATCGATTCGTCCGGACCGTTTTCAGATTTCACGGGATACCGCCGCAGCATGGTGCTGCTGCGCGGCGCCGGTTTGACGCTCGAATTTGGCGATGGAGAGCGGCGTGACTTGCACCGGATCGGCGATTCGGTGGAGTTCGACGGGGCGATGCCGACTCACTGCGAATTGCTGCAGGGACCCTGCGTGGACCTGAATTTCATGGTGTCCAAGTCGCTGCGGGCCGACGCTCGCGTCGTACGCGTGGACCGCAGCCCAGCGGCGCTGGCAGCGCCGGAATCCGCTTTGATATTCAGCGTTGAGGCCCCATTGTTGCTGCACGGCGATGCGGGGCAGCCCGTGAGACTGGAGCCTTGGGATCTTGCCGTGTTTTCGCAGGGCACCGTCGGCCTCAGCAGAATTGAGCCTGAGCCGATATCGCTGCCCAGTGCCGTGTTTTTTGCCACGATAAGTCATTAAAATCGGAAGATCCCTATGGCCGCCAATCTGCACCCATCTTCCCCCGACGACTCCCTCGATGCGCTGCGCCGGACGATAAGAGATCAGGGAACATGGCCTGAAGATCGGGCGGTGAAGCGCCTGCTGCATAACCTGGAGCTCACCGGCGGTGCGCGCCACCGCGCGGTCACCGTCGCGATGGCGCTGGTTGAGGGTGCGCGCGCACGGCGTGCGGAGCGCCCGTTTCTCGACGCCTTTCTGCAAGAGTTCGGTTTGTCGAACCAGGAAGGCATTGCGCTCATGTGCATTGCCGAGGCGCTGCTGCGCATTCCGGACGACGTCACCGCGGATCGGTTGATCGCCGAGAAGCTTCAGTCAGGCGACTGGTCGTCTCACGCCGGCCAGTCGGAGTCTCTGTTTGTCAATGCCTCGACCTGGGGGCTGATGCTCACCGGGGGCATTCTCGAGTTGGATCCGTCCATCAAGACCGATGCCGGCGGGTGGATGCGAAAGCTGACTCGCAAAGCGGGCGAACCTTTGGTGCGTCTCGCGGTACGCCGCGCCATGCGCATCATCGGCGGCGAGTTTGTCGTGGGGCGCACGATTGAAGAGGCGCTGGAGCGCAGCGCCCGTGAAGCGGAAGTGGGTCTGTGTTCCTTTGACATGCTGGGCGAGGGCGCGCGCACGCTGCAGGACGCGGAGCGTTACCTCAAGTCCTACCAACACGCCATCGACGTCATCGGATCCACCGCCGCCGGTCGCGCCGTTCATGAAGCGTCGAGCATTTCCATCAAGCTGTCGGCCTTGGAACCTCGCTATGGTCTGTTGCAACGTGATCGCGTCATTCAACGCCTCGTGCCGCAGGTGCTCGATCTGGCGCGTCAGGCCGCGCGGCTTGGGATCCAACTGACCATTGATGCGGAGGAGGCGGACCGCCTCGATCTCTCACTCGACATCATCGAGGCTTTGGCGAAAGACCCGGCCACGCGGGATTGGCCGGGGCTCGGGCTTGCCGTGCAGGCCTACGGCAAGCGCGCCTTGGAGGTCATTGATTGGGCGGCTGCTGTTGCGCGGGGTTGCGGCAGACAAATGACGCTGCGGCTGGTGAAGGGCGCTTACTGGGATTCCGAGATCAAGCGGGCGCAGGAGCGCGGCCTTGACGGCTACCCGGTTTACACGCGCAAGGTCACCACAGATGTGTCCTACCTGGCCTGCGTGGGCCGCATGTTCAAGCACACGGACGTGATCTATTCGCAATTCGCCACCCACAACGCGCACAGCATTGCCGCGGTGCTGGAGCTGGCGCCGCCGAAGGCGAATTTTGAATTCCAGCGCCTGCATGGCATGGGCCGGCTGCTGTACGCGGAAGCGGCCCGGCAGGTCGCAAATTTCCCGCGCGTGCGTGTCTACGCTCCGGTGGGTGAACACAAGGATTTGCTGGCATATCTGGTGAGGCGCCTGCTCGAGAACGGCGCCAACACCTCGTTTGTGAACCGTTTCATGGATGAACAGGTATCGGTGGCCGAGATCGTCCGCGACCCCATCTCGGAGCTCGAGCGCTTGGAGCCGTTCGCGCATCCGCGGTTGCCCGTACCGGCCGCCTTGTATTCCGATCGGCGCAATTCCCGCGGAATCGATCTCGGCGACCCGCGCGAACTTCAAGCCTTACGCGGCGAGATCGCAACGCATCGCTCCAAGAAGTCTGCGGATACGCCGACTTCGGGCCCCATCATCAACGGTGTGTTGCTGTCCGGAGCGCCCCGACCGATCACCAACCCGGCGGATAGGCGCGAGCAAGTGGGCGTTTCTCGCGACGCCACCGCCGCCGAAATCAGGACGGCTTTCGATGCGGCCGCTGTGGCTCAGCCTGACTGGAACCGCGGCGGCGGCGATGCGCGGGCGAATTGCCTGGAGAAGGCAGCGGATATTCTTGAAGCCAATCGCGCGGAGTTTCACGGGCTGTTGGTGCGCGAGGCGGGCAAGACGATCTCGGATGCCATCGCGGAAGTGCGCGAGGCGGTGGACTATTGCCGCTACTATGCGCTGCAGGCGCGCAAGCAATTCGCGGCTCCGGACCGCCTCGAGGGTCCGACGGGCGAAATGAACGAGCTGACCTTGCAGGGCCGCGGCGTATTTGCCTGCATCAGTCCGTGGAACTTTCCGCTGGCGATTTTCGCGGGACAGGTCACGGCGGCGCTTGGCGCGGGGAATGCGGTGGTGGCGAAGCCGGCCGAACCCACGCCGTTGATCGCCGCGCGGTTCATTCGGCTGCTGCACGAGGCGGGCGTTCCGCCGCAGGCGGTGCACTTGGTGCCCACGCCGGGCCGGTTGTTTGGCGAAATCGCCTTGGCGCATCCGGCGCTCGCCGGCGTGGCCATGACCGGCTCGACGGCGACCGCCCTGACGATCAACCGTGCGATGGCCTCGCGCGAGGGAATCATCGTCCCGTTGATTGCGGAGACCGGCGGTTTGAATGCGATGATCGTCGATTCAACCGCGCTGCCCGAGCAGGTGGTCGACGATGTGGTGAGTTCGGCCTTCATGAGCGCCGGCCAACGCTGCTCGGCGCTGCGTCTATTGTTCCTGCAGGAGGAAATCGCCGACGCTGTGCTGGACATGATTGCCGGCGCCATGGACGAACTGCTCATCGGCGATCCCTCCGATCTTCAGACCGACGTGGGACCGGTCATCAACGCGGCTGCCCGCGACGGGTTGGCGCAGCACGTTGAGCGCATGCGCAAGGAGGCGCGGATCGTGAAGGCGTGCAAGCTCGGCGAAGCGCACGCCCACGGCAGTTTTTTTGCCCCGCATCTCATCGAGCTTGAATCCGCGGCGCAACTGACTCGCGAGGAATTCGGCCCGGTATTGCATGTGGTACGGTATCGATCGGATCGGATCAGCGACGTGCTGCAGGCCATTCGTGACAGTCGATACGGTTTGACGCTCGGGGTGCAAACTCGGTTGGAATCATTTTGGCGGCAGGTATTCGAAGACACGGCGATCGGCAATACTTACGTCAATCGCAACATGATCGGTGCCGTGGTCGGCGTGCAGCCCTTCGGCGGAAACGGCCTGTCAGGCACGGGTCCGAAAGCGGGCGGCCCGCATTATCTGTCGCGATTCGCAAATGAAAAGACCTTGACCGTCAATACCACGGCGACCGGCGGCAACGCGGCGCTTCTCAATCTTGGCAACTAGGTCCGGTCGCGCGTCCTATTTTCGGCTGGTCCCCGGCGACGTAAACGGCTTCCTCGGACTGGTGGTCGACAATCTGTCGGTTCTCGGCTTGCTCGCGGCGGTGTTGATCGGCGTGTATGCCGTGCCGGCGGATATTGTCTTCGGACGAATGTTCCCGGGAACGGCGCTGGGCGTGCTCGCGGGCGACTTGGTTTATACCTGGCTGGCGGTGAGACTTGCGCGCCGAACCGGCCGCAGCGACGTCACCGCCATGCCCTTCGGATTGGACACACCCTCGACCATCGGCATGGCGCTCTTGGTGCTGGGTCCCGCCTTCGCGAAGTTCCGCGCTGCGGGTCTTGACCCAACCGCGGCGGGTCTCGAGACCTGGTATCTCGGCATGGCGGCGACCGCCGCCATGGGAGTCTTGAAGCTGATTCTCTCCTTCGCGGGCAGGACCGTGCGGCGTTTGATTCCCATGGCCGGACTGCTCGGCTCGTTGGCCGGGATTGCGCTGACGTTGATCGGCTTCTTTCCCATGGTCGATTTGCTGCAATTTCCGATAGTCGGTTTTCTGACCCTTGGGCTCATCCTCTATGCGCTGGTTGCCAAGGGATCGGTGCCCTTGGCGATGCCGGGCGTACTGTTTGCGGTCATCGTCGGGACGACGCTGTATTACGGCGCCGGGCATTTCGGTTTTCTTGGCGTGCAGATTCCCGCGCCGCCGATGCCGGTTCTGCGCCTCGCATTTCCGCACCCGGACGCCGGGATTTTTCACGGCTTCGCCGGACTGTGGGATTACCTTCCGCTGATCATTCCCTTTGCGCTGCTGACGGTCGTGGGCGGTGTGAACAACACCGAGAGCGCCTGCGTCGCCGGCGACGATTACGACGTCCGTAGTATTTTGCTGGCAGAGGCAGCGGCAACTCTGCTCGCGGGGCTGGCCGGCGGCGTGGCGCAAACCACTCCCTACATCGGTCATCCGGCATTCAAAGAAATGGGTTCCCGTTCCGGATACACGCTGCTGACCGGAATGTTCATCGGCTTGGGAGGAGTGCTCGGATATCTGGCCAATTTGATCGAATTAGTGCCGCTCGCCGCATTGGCTCCGGTGCTGGTTTTCCTGGCGTTGAACATCACCGCACAGGCATTCAGCGCGGTCCCCGCGCGCCATGCGCCGGCGGTGGCCATCAGCTTCTTCCCGTCGATCGCGCGTCTGTTGACCATCGAACTGAGCGATCCCAAATTCGTATCGCCCGAGAGATTGGCGCAGCTGCTGGCAGCGCCCGAACACGGCCTGCCGGCCTTCGGCGTGATCGTTGCGCTCGGCAACGGATTCATCATTACGGCGACGATCTGGGCCGCATTCGTGGTTGAAATGACCGAGAACCGACTGCGATCCGCCGCTGCCTACCTGGCTGCCGGAGGGACCTTGAGCTTTTTCGGAATCGTTCACTCGGTGCGTCTCGATGGCAGCGCATATGCTTTGTGGCAGTTGCATGGCATCGCGCGCAACGTCGCCGTTCAATTTTGCGCAGCGTACTTCGTGCTTGCCGCGGCTTTATTGCTGCTGTCCCTGCAGAGCCGGCCGTCGAGGCCTACAGCCTCAGCAACTCGCTCATGAGTGCTTCGATTTCGGCAGCTTCAAAGGGCTTGATGATGGAACGAACATTCGCGGCCCAGTTTTCGACGGCGAAATCCAGGTCATAGCCCGATGCAAGGATGATGCGCGCGCGCGGCTTGAGCGCCAGGATGCTGCGTGCGAGTTCGATGCCGGACATGGCCGGCAGGCTCACATCCGTGATGACGAGATCGAATGGATCCGCCGCAAACGCCTTCAACGCCTCTTCTGCGGTGGTACATGACACGATTTGGCGCTGATCCTGCGCCAACAACTCGGACGTAATTTCACGCACGATGGCGTTGTCTTCTACATAGAGAATTCGAAGGGGCGCTGACATGGAGGTTGCTGTGGGCGCGATATCTTCGGAGACGATACTAGGATGGCGCGTTATCAACGAGTCTTTTGCACGAGCCATAGGCCCGGCTTGCCTTTTGGACCGAGGCCCAGGTGGACCAACGTTGACTTGCTTTCAAACAGTCGCGCGACCGGCAAACCCTCATGGCGCACGCGTCGCACGAAATCCTGCAGGGTCGCGCGAGATCGCATGCCATCCGCGCCCAACGCCGGCAGCCGGACTGCTTCCTCAAGGCCAAGACTGCGACGGCGCGACATCGATGGGAAAGAAGAAGTTTTTTCCGAAGCATCGACCGCAGGAGAGGGAGCGCGCAGGTCCAAACGTTGCCCCGGAGCCTGAATTTGGCTCTGAACGCGCGCCTGAACGGGGCGGTTCTGGGGCGGCGCCGCCATGGCCGAACCCAGGACGAGGAACGCTCCAGCGCCAATTCCAGTGGCCAACCCACGTTTTGCCAAGTACTTGCCCATGCAGCCAGTTGACCACGAAGCCAAGGTCGGCTGCATTCGGTGCACTGACCGATTGACCGTAGGAAACGTCTTAGCGATTCCGTATAGGCGCATTCCTACAAGCCATCAAGACGGTTTGTGCGGCGGTGGGTTGTCTTGCTTACGCGGGTTCGGCGGAGGCGGAGGCGGTGCTTGTTGCTGTCGCCTTTGCTCCTGCTGCCTGTTCTGAAGCTGCTGCTGTTCTGCTGCGTGCTGCTGCGCCAATTGCTGGGTCTGCGCCTGATGTTGACGCTCTAGTTCCTGTTGGCGCGCCTGGTCCGCTGCCTGCCTGGCGGCTCGTTGGCGCTCAGCCTCTTGTTGTTGTTGCTGCGCCAATTGCTGGGCTTGCGCCTGATGTTGACGCGCGAGTTCCTGTTGGCGCGCCTGGTCCGCCGCCTGGCTGGCGAGTCGCTGGCGCTCAGCCTCGTGTTGTTGTTGCTGCGCCAACTGCTGGGTCTGTGCTTGACGTTGACGCTCTTGTTCCTGTTGGCGCGCCTGTTCCGCCGCCTGCGTGGCGACTCGCTGGTGCTCAGCCTCTTGTTGTTGTTGCAGCCTCTCTCGTGCAGCGTTTTGCGCGACCTGCTGTTGCTGCAGCTCCTGCGAATGCTGACGCTCGAGCACCGAATTCGCAATGGCCGGCGATGGCGGGGCCGGTGGGCTTGGCAGCTCGCGCGGATGAGTTGCATTCGGCACGGATTGAACGACCGGCGGGGGCGGAGAAGGCGCCCGGGGCGCCCGGTCAAAGTTGGGCCGTTCGGTCGCCACGGGTGCGGGACGCTCGGGAGGACGTTCCGGAGGACGCGTCGCTGCGGCCGGCGCGGAGCGTTCCGCCGGCAGAGCGGCTCGCGGCGCCACGATTCGCGCGGGCGGTGCCAGTTTGACGGCCGCAGGCGCCGGCGCATTCTCGGACACCTGCCGAATCTGGTTGACCGAGAGCGGCTTGCCGCCATTGCTCTTGATGGCTTCTTGTCGACGCTCAAAACTCGGCGGCGCACGGGGCGGCTCGGTGCGTGCCACGACGGTCCTCGCCTGCACGACCGCGGGCGGTCTCAGAGTGGTTTCTCGACCGGAACCCAAAACCGCTTGTTTGGTGGGGACAGCGGCAGGCGCAAAGGTTGCCACGGATGCACCCCTCACCGTGCGCTCGTCCACGCGCACCACGTTTCTGCCTACCGGCTGCGCGGAGCTAAACGCCTGCGATGTGGTTGCGACCACCGCACCGGGAACACTGCGATTGACATAGGTGATGTTGTTGACAACGCGATTGTTGATGACCGTCGTGTTGTACACATTGTTGACGACAGTTACATTCACGTTGGTATTCGAAACATTGATGTTTCTGACATATCGCGGGCTCACCGCGTAGGAAGGCACGTAGACTTCGCGAGGACCGAGCGCGAACCAAGCCACGCCGGCGCCAATTCCAACCCACGCAACCAACGCGGGTGCATAGACGGGTCGAACGTACACCGCGCCCGGCAATCGCGGCGGCGCCGGAATCCATCCCCAAGCCCCGCGTACCGAGACCCAGCGGCCATAGTGAAATGGTGCGAAGCCCCACGAACTGTCGTCAACCCAGGTATAGCCCCAGGGCGCAATGTAGGCCCAATGGCCGGTGTGATAAGGAGCCCACCCCGGCTCCACGCCGCGCGGATACCAGACATTCCCATACTCAGGGTCGGCAGCCCAAGATCCGTGGTCATCGAGATCCTCGTAGCCGACCACATCAGGCGAGACATATCGAGCAGATACCGAGTGGTCCCAGCGCGCATCGCGCGCCGCACTCCACGCATCGAATGCATCTTGATCGGGGGCGTAGTTCTGCGCCGTCTCGCGCAATTCGTCGGTGCCGGCAAAGACGTCATATTCGTTCTCACCAACGGGGTAAGCCGTGCCGCCGCCGGTGACCTCACCCTGTCCGCGGCGAACGAGGACCGCCGTGCTGTTTCCATTTCCGTCGACGCTGATGCGATACAGGCCGGGACGCAGCACGCTGAAGGCGAGGTTGGGTGTGTCGATCTCGTACGTTTCGTCGTCATCGAGCCGCAGCACGCGCACCAGCAGCGTGCCCGAAGACAATTGGACTTGTGTCACGGCATCGGAAAGATTCAGCAGCGTCACCGCCGTATTGGCGGAAAGCCGCAGCGATGATCCGTCGAGCTGCAATTCAGCGCGGCTTTCGCGATCGGACCATAGCTGATCCCCGGTGGTCACGGGCCGATTGATGGGCGGTGCGACCCATTCACCGGTACCGCCGGGTTGAAAGGAAACGGAACCTTCCACGTAGGCAAGCCGTGCCACGCGGATCGGGGGATCGTTTTCATCCGCTGCCGCGAGGGATGCACCCAGCCCTGAGAATGTCAGGCATGCAATCATGACCCAGAGAGATCGCTGCGAATTAATAGCCATGGGATTGCTCCTCGAGAGTGCGCGCAAAATTAGTGTACAGCTTCCCACTTGGTGTGCGCAGCGGGAAGACAATTGCAGCGTTAGTAATGCTTAATCATTACCAACTATTCAGACAAGAATCTCTGCGGCGCCGGGTGAGCTGGTATATCAGATCAGCTTCCAAACTTAACGGCTGTCAGTGCGTCGAAGAGATTTCGGCCGGGATTCTTTTTGCAGTCCCCCATGAGTGCGGATTCGAAGGTGCCGAGTGCGCCGGCGTCAAAGATGTGGCCGCCGGACTTCGCGACGGCGAATCCGAACAACCACATCATGATGGTGTTCGCGCTCTCGGCGTCCGATTTCACGAGATCCAGGTGGCGGGTTGCAAAGGTTGCGCATTCCAATCCCGTCAAATCCATCGGATTCTTGGAGTCTGGTTTGACCACCGAGAGCGCATCCAACAGGCTTTCGGTAGGGTTGTTCTTACATTCCGCATCCAGCGCAAATCCGAAGCCGGCGAGTGCGTTTCCATACATGACGTGCGCTCCGGACTTCGCCACGGAGTACCCAAACAGCCACATCATCGTATTGATGGGATCCGAACCCGGGGCCGCGGTGGGCGGGGCCATGACTTCGTTCTGATACTTCACGCAGGTCAGCGTGGCGATGTTGACTTGCGCGGCGCGACTCATGCCGGCCCAACAGAATGCGCAAAGAAGCACGACACCGGACAATTTCATGACGCGGACCTCGAGGGTAGGATTCGTTTCACCAGCGCGGTGAAGCGCCCTGATTTTACCCAAGAACGCGCGGCATCGATATCCGGAGAGAAGTAGCGGTCCGCCGCGTAGAAGGGAACATCCCGACGAATGCCCGAGTGAACTTCTTCGAGGCGGCGGGATGATTGGGCGGGACGATGAAAATCGATGCCTTGAGCGGCCGCCAGCAATTCGATGCCGACCACGGCGGCGGCGTTGTCGACCATGACGCTCAAGCGGCGCGCCGCGTGGGTCGCCATGCTGACATGGTCTTCTTGATTTGCCGACGTGGGAATCGAATCGACGCTGGCGGGCGTCGCGATGGTTTTATTTTCCGATACCAGAGCGGCCGCCGTCACCTGGGCGATCATGAACCCGGAATTCAGGCCGCTGTTATTGACCAAGAACGCGGGCAGTCCGCTCATTTTGGGGTCCACCAACACGGCCGTGCGGCGCTCCGAGAGGCTGCCGATCTCCGCAATCGCAAGGGCAAGCGTATCGGCGGCGAATGCCACCGGTTCGCCGTGGAAATTGCCGCCTGACAGCACTTCTCCCTCTTCCGTGAACAACAACGGATTGTCCGTCACGGCATTGGCTTCGATGCTCAAGGTCACGCTGCAGTTGCGGATCAGATCCAGACACGCGCCCATCACCTGCGGCTGGCAGCGGAAGGAATACGGGTCCTGCACACGCGTGCAATCAAGATGCGACGCCCGAATTGCGCTGCCCGCGATCAATTCCCGATACTCACGCGCCACGGCGATTTGCCCGGGCTGCCCGCGGACTTGTTGGATGCGTTCATCGAAGGGCGAATCGCTGCCCTTCAACGCATCGACCGACATCGCTCCGGCCACCACCGCCGCGGCGAATACATCCTCCGCGCCAAACAGTCCGGCCAAGGCCAGCGCCGTCGAGACTTGCGTGCCGTTGATGAGCGCGAGTCCCTCTTTGGCCCGCAACTTGATCGGCTGCAGTCCCGCGATGCGCAAGCCCTCGCTCGCGGGCATCGCCTTGCCGCGCACACGCACCTGACCTAGGCCGAGCAGCACAGTGCTCAGGTGCGCCAGTGGGGCCAGATCTCCGGACGCGCCCACCGATCCTTGCGCCGGAATCAGCGGATACACCTCATGCTCGAGCAAGGCGAGCAACGCATCCATGAGCCCCATGGTGATGCCGGAGTGACCGCGGGCCAATGCATTGATCTTCAGCGCGAGTATGAGCCGAACGACGGGGTCGGGCAGAGCCTCGCCCACACCCGCTGCGTGTGAGAGCAGCAAATTTCGCTGCAACAGCTCGAGTTGTTCGTTGGGAATGCGCGTATGGGCGAGCAGGCCGAACCCGGTGTTGATGCCGTAAGCCGCATCGCCGGCCGCGACGATTTTATCCACCAATGAACCGGCCAGTGCAATCCGGCCAAGGTCCGGCGGCGATAGTTTCAGAACCGTCGGCTGCTCATAAATGCGCCGCAAGGTCGATAGGGATAGCGTGCCGGCCTCGACTTCCAGGGCGTCCCTCACGGCTGCTCGATCATCGGCAGTCGCAGTCCCTGTTCGCGCGCGCAGGCAATCGCGGCTTCGTAGCCGGCATCGGCATGGCGCATGACCCCGGTTGCGGGGTCATTCCACAATACGCGCCGAATGCGCTTCGCTGCAGGGTCGCTGCCGTCGCAGACGATCACCAGGCCGGCGTGTTGCGAGTAGCCCATGCCGACGCCGCCGCCGTGATGAATCGAGACCCACGTTGCGCCCGACGCGGTGTTGAGCAGCGCATTGAGCAGGGGCCAGTCGGAAACGGCATCGGAGCCGTCCTTCATCGCCTCGGTCTCGCGATTGGGGCTCGCGACCGAACCGGAATCCAAGTGGTCGCGTCCGATCACGATGGGCGCGGAAAGCTCGCCGCTCTTGACCATCTCATTGAATGCCAGACCCAAGCGATGACGTTGGCCCAAGCCCACCCAGCAAATGCGCGCCGGCAGTCCTTGAAAGTGAATTCGGGAGCGCGCCATATCGAGCCAATGATGCAAATGCGGATCATCGGGGATCAATTCCTTGACCTTGGCATCGGTCTTGTAGATGTCCTCGGGGTCGCCCGACAGCGCCACCCAACGGAATGGGCCGACACCACGGCAGAATAACGGCCGTATGTATTCCGGCACGAAACCGGGAATGTCGAAGGCCTGTGCGACCCCGGCATCGAACGCAACCTGCCGGATGTTGTTGCCATAGTCGAACACCGGAATTCCCATGCGCTTGAAGCGCAGCAGGTATTCGACATGCTTTGCCATCGACAGTGTGGCCGCCGCCGCCGTGCCGGCAGGATCGCCGACGCGCCGCTCGTCCCACTGCTCGACCGACCAGCCTTGCGGCAGATAGCCATTGACCGGGTCATGCGCGGAGGTTTGATCGGTCAGCGCATCAGGCTTGATGCGGCGCTCGAGCAGCGTGTTGAGCACATCGACAATATTGCCGAGCAGCGCGACGGATATCGGCTTGCCGTTCTTTTTCGACGTCTCGAGCATCGCCAGCGCGTCGCTCAAATCCTTCGCCTGTGCGTCGATATAACCGGTTTCGACGCGTTTGGCGATGCGGCTCTGGCGGCACTCCACGGCCAGGAGCGAAGCGCCGGCCATGGTCGCGGCCAGCGGCTGCGCGCCGCCCATGCCGCCCAGCCCCGCGGTGAGAATCCATTTGCCCGCAAGATTGCCGCCGAAGTGGCGCCGCCCCATTTCGGCAAAGGTCTCATACGTGCCCTGCACGATTCCCTGGCTGCCGATGTAGATCCACGAACCCGCGGTCATCTGACCGAACATGGCCAATCCCTTGCGATCAAGCTCGTGAAAATGTTCCCAGGTCGCCCAGTGCGGCACGAGATTGGAATTCGCAATGAGCACGCGCGGCGCATCCGCATGGGTCGGAAATACGCCGACCGGTTTGCCGGACTGCACCAGCAATGTTTCCTCTTCCGTCAGAGTCTTCAGCGTCTCGACGATTCGGTCGTAGCAATTCCAATCGCGCGCGGCGCGCCCGATGCCGCCGTACACCACCAGTTCGGCGGGATTTTCCGCGACCTCGGAGTCCAGGTTGTTCATCAGCATGCGAAGCGGCGCCTCTGTCATCCAGGTTCGAGCGCTTAGCGTGTTGCCGCGCGCCGCGCGGATGATTCTTGGGCGTTGGGGGGCGAGCATGCGATTTCCTCTAGGGGCGAAAACGGCCGGACATTTCACAGCGGGAACCGGGATAGTGCAAGCGGGCGACCGTAAGCTGTATAGACAGGTACAGTCAACCAGCGGCCAAGCCGTTCATTACGCGGGGAAAACTCTCCCGCAATCGATCATCGGCGCCGTGCCTGCGGTCTTTGACCACCCAACGGCCACCGACCATGACATCGCGGATGGCCTTGTCGGCACCCGCAAACAACAAACGGTCCAAAGCCGTGTCGGCTGCCGCGCCCGCCATGGCCGGGTGCGTGGACTCCAGAACCAGCCAATCCGCGCGCCGTCCAACCGCGATCGTGCCCACCGGCTGCCCGATCGCCTGCGCGCCGTGAAGCGCGGCGGCGCGCCACAGCCGGGTGCCGACATGCGATTCGCCTTTCGTTGCAAGCACGACCCGGCGCTTCTTGCGCAGCCGCTGCTGATATTCCAGCCAGCGCAATTCCTCAGCCGGATTCACGGTCGATTGGCTGTCGGAGCCGATGCACAGGCGCCCGTTCGATTCCAAGAATCGCGTGCTGTCGAACAGGCCGTCGCCCAGATTGGCCTCCGTGCTGATGGAAACGCACACCGTGGCAGCGGCTGCCGCAATCCCGCGAAGTTCTTCCGCCGTGGCGTGCGTGGCATGCACCACGCACCAGTGCTGCGTGAGGAGCGCATGATCCAACAGCAATTCGATGGGGCGGCGGCCCGTCGCGCGCTCGCAGGCACGTACTTCGAGCGATTGTTCGGCAACATGAATGTGCACCGGCATGCTTGAATCGATGGCGCGCAAGGCCAGTGCGGCCTCGCGAAGATGATCGAGCGGCACCGCGCGCAGACTGTGGAATGCGGCACCGGTTCGCACGCCGCCGCCTCCACTGCCACTGCCGTTACCGCCACCGCCGTCACGCCGCTCAGCGCCGATGCGATTTTCGATGGCCCGCAAGAAGGCATCGGTTTCCAGCGCAAAGCGCGCCTGCTCAGCCCTTAGCGGCGCCCCGCCAAAGTCGCTGCTTTGATATAGGGTCGGCAAGAACGTCAAGCCGATGCCCGCCAGGGCGGCCGCATCGCCGATCGCCTCCCACAGCAGATTCGCGCCCGTGTAGTGCGCGCCGCCGCTCGGCCGGTGCAGGTAGTGAAATTCCGCAACCGAGGTATAGCCGGCCTTCAGCATTTCGACGAACAGCTGTGTCGCCACGACCCGCAATTCTTCGGGCCCGATGCGATTCGCGAGTGCATACATGGCCTGGCGCCAGGTCCAAAAGCTATCGCGTGCAGACGATCGGTATTCAGCGTTGCCGGCCATGGCGCGTTGGAACGCATGGCTGTGCGCGTTGGGCATGCCGGGGATGACGATGCCATCGACGCGCTCGATCGCCGATTCGGAAATCCGCTGCAGCTCAGTGGGCCGCTGTGGTTCTGCAGCCGCGCTCGCATCGATCGCGCTGATGATTCCTTCGCTCGAAACCGTCACCCGCACATCGCGAATCCAGCCTTGCGGCAGATAGGCGGACTGCAAACGATAAATAGCCATCTTGGGTATCATAACGTTGTGCTCGAAGCCAAGGATATCGATTGGGACCAGCTGTGGATCGGCGCCAACATCGCGACGATGGCGGGCACTGCGCCCTACGGCAGCATCGAAAACGCCGCGCTGGCGATAAAAGGCGAACGCATTGCCTGGATCGGCACCGCCGCGGAAGGACGGCGGCGGGCCCAAGCGCGGGGGATGCCGGTCCGCGACGCGGCGGGGTTGTGGGTCACGCCCGGACTGATCGACTGCCACACGCACCTGGTCTACGGCGGAAATCGCGTAGAGGAATTTGAGCAGCGCCTCGGCGGCATGTCCTATGAAGATATTGCGCGTGCCGGCGGCGGCATCCAATCAACGGTGCGGGCGACCCGCGCATCCTCGCGCGATTCGTTGTACCAATCGGCCTTGGCGCGCCTCGAGTGTTTGATGGCGGAGGGCGTCACCACCATCGAGATCAAGTCAGGCTACGGGCTGGAACTGGCCGCGGAGCGCCGCTTGCTCGAGGTCGCGCGCGATCTGGGCGAAAATATGCCGATATCGGTGAAGAAAACCTTTCTCGGTTTGCATTCGCTGCCCCCTGAAAGCGCCGCACAGCGTCAACGGTTTGTGAGCGAAGTCAGCGGTCCCTGGCTCAGCGAGCTGGCCGCGGCCGGATTGGTGGATGCCGTCGACAGCTTCTGCGAAGGCATTGCATTCTCCGTGCCGGAGACGGAGCAATTCCTCGAGGCCGCAAAAAAACTGGGGCTTCGCGCGCACGTGCATGCCGGTCAATTGAGCGACATGGGTGCGCCGCAATTGGCAGCCAAATACCATGCGCTGTCCGCGGATCATCTCGAGTACGTCAGCGCTGATGGCGCGCGGGCCATGGCGGCCGCGGGCACCGTGGCCGTACTGCTCCCGACCGCCTACTTCACGCTGCGACAGACCACGCCGCCGCCCATCGCATTGCTTCGCGAGGCAGGCCTGCCGCTTGCCGTCGCCACCGACAGCAATCCCGGGACCTCGCCGTGCACCTCGATCCTGCTCGCGATGAGCATGGCTTGCACCCTGTTTGGTCTTACGCCCGAAGAGGCATTGGCCGGCGCGACGCGCAGCGCCGCGCAGGCACTGGGTGTGCTCAAGGATGTAGGCACCATCGAAGTTGGCAAGCGCGCGGATCTGGCGTTTTGGCGTATCGAGCGGCCGGCACAACTCTGTTATGGGCTGGGCGGTAATCCTCTCGCTGCGGTCATGTATCGGGGAAGGGTAAGAAGCCTCAAGGAGACGAAGAAACAGTTTCCGTGAGGCTTCTTACACTTCCCGACGAATGCTCGTACCGCTCGGCATCACGATGTCGAGGGGCGGATGTTGGGCGGCTCTCGAGGGGGAGGGAAATTGCGCCGGCGACGGCATAACATGGTTCATGGCCAGCCGATCCCGCCCCGGTAGACCCCCGCACGACGATGTGTTGACTCCCGCCGAATGGCGGACGGTGCACGCCGTCAAGCATGGCCTGACGAGCCGACAGATCGCGGAACGCCGGGGGATCAGCATTGACGCGGTCAAGTATCACGTCGCGAACGCGCTCGCAAAGTTGGGTCTCGCCAATCGAAAAGAATTGCGGCATTGGCACCGCGCGCCCAAAGGCAGTGCTCTGGAGGAGAAACCCGTGAATGCGCAGATCAATCTAGGCTCAATCGCGCAGATCGCAAGATCCGTGCATGACATCAAACAAGCGGAAGATTGGTACAAAAGCGTATTGGGTCTGCCGCATCTCTATACATTCGGCAAGCTCGCGTTCTTTGATTGCAACGGAACGCGGCTGATGCTGAGCCAGGAATCGGCCGCAGTTCCCGAATCGATTCTGTACCTGCGCGTCGGCGACATCGCGCAGGCCTACGAACTCTTGAAATCCCGCGGCGTCGAATTCATCAACGCTCCCCACATGATCCACAGGCATGCCGACGGAACCGAGGAATGGTTGTCCATGTTCAAAGATCCGGAAGGGCGGCCCCTGGGGCTCATGGCGCAGGCGAGACCTTAGTCGGAGTGGGACCGGCGGCACGGGCATTGCGCCGGATGATTTGCGGCGGCTGACCCAAGGATCGTAAAAAGGCCTCGCGCATCCGGCGGCGATCGACGAAACCCGTCTCCCGCGCAACCACCTCAAGCGGATGAATGCTGCGCTCTATCATCAGCCGCGCAGCTTCGACACGAAGTTTCTCGACAGCCTTGGCGGGAGATTGTCCCGTTTCGGCTTGAAAGGCACGACTGAACTGACGCGGGCTCAAATTTGCAGCCTCAGCCAATTTGTCGACTGACAAGGAAGAGCCAAGATTCTTCTCAGCAAATGACAGCGCGTTTTGAATACGGTCTGACTTCGCTGATAGCGCCAGTAGTTCCGAATGCTGCGATTGACCGCCGGCGCGTCGATGATGCATCACCAGCTTCTTGGCCACCGATTGAGCGACTTCCACGCCTAAATCCTTTTCAACCAGGGCCAACGCGAGATCGAGACCGGCGGTGGCGCCTGCCGACGTCCATATGGGTCCATCGACGATAAAGATTCGATCTTCCTCCATTTTTACTTTGGGAAAGCGCCTTTGCATTTCCCGGGCGTAATACCAATGGGTGGTGGCGCGGCGGCCATCCAGCAAGCCTGCCTCCGCCAGGAAAAACGCGCCGGTGCAAATGGATGTGACGCGCCTTGATACTTTCAGCCCACGTCGAATGAATTTGAGCAGCCCGGGCGTGGCCTGCGGCAAGGCATCTTCGGTTCCAACGACGATGAGCGTGTCGAATGCCCGGGCGCTGAGGCGCTCGGTTTGCAGCGTCACCCCCAAAGAAGAAAGGACCGGTCCTCCATTCTCGGAAAGCACGCGCATCTCATAGACGGCTTTTCCGGCAACACGATTTGAATATTCAAACACCGCTTGTGCGGCAAGCGCCATCATCTGGAACCCTTCCGAGACCACGAAACCGATACGCTGCATCGAAATTTCCTTGGAAGTCGTTATGTCCTAAAAATGTACTATATACGTCATTTAAGACATCCGCCAGCCGGCTTAGAGTTGCTCCATCGCCGCTGATGGCGGGTCAATCAACCAAAGGAGCAAACATGTCCACTCAAAGCAAAGGCACGGCCCTGATCACGGGGGCCTCGTCAGGCATCGGCGCCGTCTATGCCGACCGCTTGGCGCATCGCGGTTACGACTTGATTCTCGTTGCGCGCAATCGCGGCAAGCTCGACGCACTGGCAAGGCGGCTGACAAACGAAACCAGACGCGCGGTCGAAGTACTGCCTGCCGATCTGAGCGACACAAATGATCTGGCGCGCGTCGAAGGCGTGCTGAAAAAGGACGCCGGCATCACGCTGCTGGTCAACAATGCAGGCTTTGGCACTGTCGCGCCATTGCTCGACGGCGACGTGAATAAAATGAGTGAGATGATCGCGCTCAATATCGGCGCGCTTACCCGGTTGACCTATGCGGTAGCTCCAGGATTCGTGGCGCGCGGCGCCGGTACCATCATCAACATTTCTTCCATTGTGGCGATCGCGCCGGAATTGATGAATGGTGTGTATGGAGGCAGCAAAGCTTACGTACTTGCCTTCAGCCACTCCTTGCAGCACGAGCTCGCTTCCAAAGGCGTCCGCATTCAAGCGGTCCTTCCGGGTGCCACCGCTACGGACTTCTG
>Ga0210406_10001906_pt1 | contig 24491 bp, 22 predicted proteins | sample IncBWC30MmetaG_FD_155454 | JGI IMG/M metagenome (GOLD analysis project Ga0210406, IMG submission 155454) | Forest soil microbial communities from Barre Woods Harvard Forest LTER site, Petersham, Massachusetts, United States - Inc-BW-C-30-M | ecosystem: Environmental > Terrestrial > Soil >...
GGTGCGCCCAGACGTGGCCATCCCAGAGGTAGCGCCACACATCGTCATCAAAAAGTTGAAACCGTTCGAAATATACGGATTCTCCCCGCACATCCGCCCGGATGCCCGCCAGCAACGCCCGGAAACTCGCGTCGTAAGGGCAACCTGCAGGAAGCAGCGTCAAGCGAAAGAGAAAGGCGCCAACGGCGATTATCAGTAACATTGCGCGCGACGTTTCGCGAACACCACGCACAAGGAAGAACGCAAAAGCGTAAAGCGCGAAGAGCGCGCCAAGCAGCGCCAGGAAGTTCAGGACTGGCCGGAGTCCATTTGTGGCGTTCAAGCGCAATAGCGCGAGGTAGGCACATTCCGACACCAGGAGCAGTGCCCCCATAAGCCACAGACGCGCCTGCTTGCTTAGATTCCAGGAGTCTGTCCGCGACAATTCTTGATCCCCCGGCGGCGAGTGACTCGCTCCAAAAGTGGATTCGTCCGCCGTTTCAAAATGTCCTGCGCGTGGACGTCAGTTACAGCGAAAAGCCCCGTTTATCGCTTCCGTACCGAAGGCCCGGTCGGCAAGCCCGCCACAACCGAGCCGGCCACTGCCAGCCCACGGCGTTGGTTTGCTAGGTCTTTTCTCGCTCCAAGCGCACCTCGATGACCTTGCTATCGCTCGACCGGATGGTGACTTTCACCAGTTGATCCTTTTGAAAGTCATCGAGTTTCAGGTTCTTACGCCCTGCCAATTCGGTTTTTTTGTCGGCCTTAAACTCCGTATGCTCATTGACGCCAAATTGCACCTTCTTGCCGTTCTTGTCTTCGACTACCAATGTGTGCGAATCCGTATGAATATCCAATATTTTTCCGACAAAAGACCGCGTGACTTCGAACGGCGCTGGGGTGTCGTTCCCGTAGGGCTGCGGTTGCTGGCGAGGTTGAGAGCCACTTCCTTGCGCCAGCGTTGATGCAGGGGATGCAAGGAGTATCAGCAGAGCAATCAATTTCGTTGCTTTCATTTCGTAAACCTCCAGGAGGATTGCGTGGAGAGTCATCTTCATATGATGCACCAAATTCGGGGGGGGCTGCGAGACGCCGGCGCGCTTTCCGCAATCCAACCGCCTCTTCGTCCTCGTCAATTTCCAGCAGCGATAATCCCATCCGACAACCCCCCCAAAAAATGCATCGCAGTCTGTTCTGCTTCGCATAGAGCGTATAAACAACGGCCAGGAAACTCCGTACCGCTCTCCGTACCTTTGAAACTTTGTCTTACCCGTATTTCGGGGTGCTTAGGCGGTCCCCGTCGCTCTCTAAGTTGTTCAGCGTATTGGTTAGCTGGCCTTTGACACGGTAGAGGTCTGGGGTTCGAGTCCCCACGAGCCTACCATCGTTTTCACTTAGGAAAAATCGCCAGAAAACTTCACCTGTGATATTTCACCTGTAAATTGGGTAGCGAGGGTGAACGAGCTTGATTTCGTTCATGTGTAGTGGAAGGACCATATCCGGCGTGAGCTGAACTCAGATAAATTGCCGATCCTCATCCGGCCGCGTAGGCACGATGCGCTTCCGCCCTAAGAGGCACACAAGCGTTTATCGTGGCGCCATGGCCTGGCTCCGACTGGATGGAAAGCTCGCCGCCCACCAATTGTAGTCGCTCCCGCATACTAATGAGTCCGATGCCGCGATGCTTGAAGGCGTCTTGCGGGTCAAAGCCAACCCCCAGATCTTTCACGGTCAGTTGTATCTGTGCCGATGTTCCGCTCAGTTCCACTTTAAAGCGACGCTCACCGCTGTGCTTGATCGCGTTCTGCAAGGCTTCCTGTAAAACCCGGAACAAACAAAGAGCAATTTCTTTGGGCAGGCTGCGCGGTATCCCTGCCTGGCTGAATTCAATCTCTACCTGCTGTTGCTCGGACAGCTCTTTGCAGAAGCTGCCTGCTGCCACGCCAATGCCCAGGTATTCGAGTTTTGAGGAGTGTAGACGGTGCGATAGGGCCTGAACGTCCCTTCCCAAATCGGTGAGCTGCTCACAAACTGAACCAATGTGCTTGCGGACATTAGCCTCGGAGCTGGGTGGATGTTGGGCCCATTGTTTCAACTGGACCGTCAACAACGCGATTCGCTGATTGATGTCGTCGTGGAGCTCTCTCGCGATCCAGGTGCGCTCCTCTTCATGGGCCTCAATCAACCTGCGGCCGACGCCTGCAAGAGCCTCTTCTGCTAGTTTACGCTGCGTGATGTCCGCCACCATTCCTATCGTCCGCAACACCTTTCCTCGCTCGTCGAAGAAGGCTCGCGCGCTTTTCTCCAACCAAACCATCGAACCATCGGGACGCAAGATGCGATAGCTAATGTGGGTAGTCGGGTTCTCGGGACTAACTTGGTCGACCGCACCGACAAACAGTGCGCGATCGTCTGGATGGACTCTGGCCAGCAGTTGCTGCCGAGTAGGCTGCTTCGCCTGGTCGCTTAAACCGAGGACACCTACGTGCTGCGTGGATCGCGTGACCGTGTCGGTTGCAACGTCCCACTCGTAGGCATACATCTTTCCTGCTTGAGCTGCCAAACGAAACCGCTCCTCGCTTTCCTTGAGCTCTCTGGAAGCGATCTCGCGTTCCTCTACGAGGGCCGCGAGAACCATGAAGGGCAGTGCAGCGAGAACCAAGAAAAGCTGTAGTGACAACATGCCCTTGAGCGAGCCTTGATCGGCGAAGGGACCGCGGACATGGATTGCACCCCAAATCGCTATAAAAGAAACCAGCACAGTCGAACTGCTGATACCAATGGACCCGAATCGCAATGCGGCCCAGAGTAGAAATGGAATGAGAGAATAAAGCAGTGCTGGCGAGTAGCCCCTCCCCGACGCTTCGAAGATTAAATAGGTCAGAAGGATCAATCCTGCGATTAGCGCGACTGCTTCAAGATGGTATGTACGTGGCTTTCTCACGAATGCAGATCCTTCACTAGCCCAACTCAGAATGGCTGGTGTGAGAGTGACGAAAGCGAGTGCCTCAGAGAGAAAACAAACTTTCCAACCTTCCCAATAACTCCCCTCGATGCCATATGCAGAAAAAAATGCTGCTAGGCATGGCGCAAGGATCACTGCGAAGAACGAATACTTCGCGATGGCCGTTACACTATTGAGCCGGGGTATCCCGTGGAAGCAATACCTGACGCACAGTGCGCTAGTGAGGACTTGGACCGTGTTCGCAGGAATAAACCAAGCAATCGACCTGATTGGCACGCCTGCTTCCAGGTCGTAGAGAGCAAATGTCGCGAAGGCCGCGGGGATCAGGATTGGCCATATTTTCCTTGGTACCAGCAACAAGATTGAAACCAGGATGGCGCAACCTGGCCAAACCGGCCACTCTGTCCGTGGATTCAGGATCATTGCCCCTTCAAGTTTTGGGGCGAGATAAGATAAAGCGACTACCAGGCACACCAGGGCCGCAGTAGTGAGAGGCGAAGAGGCACTCGTGATGCTAGGAAACCGGCGAACATGTTCACTCCCCATGACATCCCGAAGGCTAGGTTTAACGCGCATTAGAATGGCGATCCGAGGGCCGATGTATGGTCGTGCCTAATTGCCGGAATACTAGGCTCGATACTTGGGACGCCCCTATAGTATTCATCTCACGTTCAACAAGGAAAAGCGATAAGGAAAAGCGATGAGAAAATCCCAACCGCTGCGTGCTCTTCAAATTGAAATTCAAAAGCACAATCTAACGACGTTCATACATGACAAGCACAAAGTCGTCACGCCCGGTTGTTCGTACTGCCGCAAGGACTTCGGAACCGTGGAGCAGTTCAAGCGGCACATCACCGAGGACGTGCTGCCGCCGGTACTGGATAAACTGTGGGGCACGAGAGTGTGAAAAACGCGTAAGCAGAGCCCGTAGTTTTGCGCTCACTTGGAAGCGGCAGCAGACGTTCCACCAGAGGCATCGTCAATCCTACTTCGGCTACGGATACCGAATCACCCCCTGCGAGCTGAATTTGCAAAGGGGAATGCGGGTCACTTCCTGATGGATCACGAGGTCTATATCGAGTACATGCAAAACGGCGAAGAGACGAAGCCAGAACCTTCAGAAGCCGAAGCGATGGAAGAGTTGGCTCGGCGGTCTTCGACGATGCCGCCTATAGGTATCGATCTCTGTGGTTTCGCCACAACTGATTTGGCGAATTCGGTGGGCGCCGAAGTTCAAGGCTGTCTTTATCAGTTCGGAAAGCTTCCCAATTTCAAGCGTCTTATGCGGGTAATCGTCGCGTGCAACTACGAGGAGACGCTTGGCTTCGACTCTGAATTCGCAAGATCGTGCGTGCGATTGCGCCCGGAATGGACGAACCACTTGTGGGAGCGCCAGGACACTCGAACGATTTTGTCGACTTACTGGATCGTTGTGGTTATGTAGAGCGCGCCCGGCGAAGTTGTGGTAGCGACACTTCCGGCCGCGATTAGCTTGCCTGTATCGGAGTCGATGGAAAAAATGGAGACGTTGTTGGAATCGACGTTGGCGCTATAAGCGAATTTCCCGGCGGGTTCAACGACAATGGGATAAGGATAAATTCCACCCGCAGGCAGCGAACCCGTGTTCGTCAGCAGCCCAGTATTTGCATCAATGCTAAGACTGTAGACCAAATTGTCAGAACTAACGTCTCCGACGTAGGCAAATTTTCCAGTGGGATCCACGGCCAGGGACATGGGGCCCGCTCCCGCGGGAGCAGTTCCCAGCGATGTTAGAGCGCCGCTGATAGCGTCGACCTTATAAATGGATACGGTGCTGACCTGATTCGCTACATAAGCAAACTTTCCTGTCGGATCAATCGTGACAGCCGTCGGATCGGCTCCTGCGGCTACAATTCCGATCGGGTTAAGAACGCCCGTAGTTGGATTGATGGTGAACATGGAAACGTTTTGCGAACCTTGGTTGGCTGTATAGAGAAATTGTCCCGAGGGGTCCACCGTAATTGCGAACTGAGTCGCACCAGATGTGACAGTGGAAATCAGAGTGAGCGCCCCAGAGCTTTGATTGATGGAATACTCGGAAATGTCTCCCGAGCCTTGGTTGGCCACATAGGCGAAACGGCCGGAGGGTTCAACAATCACGGCGACAGGAAGCGTTCCGGCGGCAACCGAACCTGCCGGGGTCAGAAGCCCGGTGTTGGAATCGGCGGTGTAAGCAGAAACCATGTTTGAAGCTTCGTTTGCAACATACACAAATTTTCCGGATGGACTTACCGCCAACCAGCGAGGACCGGGAGTCGAGAGGGGGGGAGCAAGGGAAGTGAATGCTCCGCTGGCCGGATCGACGCCGTATTGGGAGAGGCTGTTGCCGCCCAGTGAATCGACCGTGTAAGCAAATTTGGGTGCGTAGCTTACTGGCGTGGTTCCGGCCGTAAAGGCGATAGCAGCCGCCTGCTGGCGGGTGCGAATTCGATTAGCCACGGCGAGAGAGCCGTCGGTGGCAATCGAATAGACTTCTACCTCGCATGCCGTGAGAGCCGGGACAAAGGCAAATTTTCCTGAGGGATCAACCTGCAAAGCCCGCGGGTCGGAATCCACCGGGAAAGGAGAACCTGTGACCGGCGCGAGCGTGCCCGAGGCGGCCACCGATAAGGCCGAGATGCTGCTCGAGCCGAAGTTGGACACATACACCGTTTTTCCGTCGGGCGTGACGGCAATTCCCGAAATCTCCATGCCGGCGCCCGTTGGAAACGGGGAACCCGTCACTTGCGAAAGCCCTCCCGTGCCAACGGTGATCGAAAAGACAGAGACGTTTGAGGAGCCGGAATTGGCCACGAAGAGGAACCTACCGGCGGAATCAACCGCAACCGCCGAGGGAGACGTGCCAGGGGTAAAAGGTGATCCGGCGATCGGGCTCAAGGCTCCAGAATCCACGGCGATTATAAACGCGGAAATGTTGTTGGCCGCTTGATTGGCAACAAAAAGGAAATGTCCGGAGGGGTCGATGGCCAGCGCACTCGATCCGGGCCCCGCTGAAAAGGGAGAGGCGGCTAGAGGAGTCAACGCTCCCGTGGAACTGTTTATCAAATATGCGACAACCGTGCCGCTTCCCGAATTGGCTGAATAAAGGTAGGTACCGGAGGGATCCACTGCGAGGGCCAGTGGGTTTCCGTCATCCTTGAACGGGGAACCGGAAATGGGGCTCATGCCTGCGGACTGGTCAATCGCAAAGGCCGTAATGGTGCTGTCTTCCGAATTAGCGACATACACGAATTTGTTGCGTGGCTCGACCACGACGGAACCTGGGAACCCTCCAACGAGCTGATAGCCGTTGTGACGCAACTGGCCGGTGGAGGAATTGACGGTATAGGCGGATAACGTGCCGTCCACCATGTTGGGAACAAACGCCAAACGCGGGAAGTTGTTTGATAGCGAGCCGGTAAGGATGAGTTGTGCAGAACCATTGACGGAACCGGACGTTGCCGTGATCTTTGGCCTCCCAACCGCCAAGGCGCTGACGTCTCCAGAGCCGTTAACGGATGCCGACGTTGTATCCGAGGAACTCCAGGTCACGGAAGAGCTGACGTTACCTGTGCTTCCGTCGCTGTAGGTTCCGGCCGCGCTCAGCTGCAAGGAACTTCCAACTGCGAAGGATTGACTTTGCGGAGTGATCTGGATGGAGCGCAAGGTCCTTGGTGGAGGGGTGGGTGTCCCGCTGCCTCCACAGGCGGACAGGTTATAAGTAACAAAGGCGAGCAACATCTGGCAGAGTAGAACCTGGACCTTTTTGAGATGCTCCATTTGCCGTTTCTTCCTTTTGTGTTTTGGTTGGAGTCGTGAATTCTGGGCTACCATAACGACACGGCCGAGCGACACACAAGCGACAAAGCACGACACAGAGGCAATTGTCCCGAGATGTCGCGCTAATTCCCTAGAGAGACCTGCTACTAAAGATGTGGCCTGAATCAGGACAAACCTGAACGAGGCAACTGGGCGGCTGCGGCAATTGGTTCCTCTGTTCGCTGCAACCGCCCAAAACCTCAGAAGTGAAAACGAAAATATAGCTTTACTGCAACGTTACGAGAACCTGAATGATACTGGTGCCTTCACGCAAAGGTTCGAGCGCTTTGCCAACGACCGCGCCGAGCATGCGACTCCGGTCGGTGCCCTTCATCGCGTAGCCTGGAGTGGAAGAGGCCACAAGAAGGTCGCCTGCGACGACCGGCCCGTTTTCAGCGTTGGCCGTACATAATTACTCCGCTTTGACACACTAGATCTCTGGGGTCCGAGTCCCCACGACTATTTGATTGCGATGGACTTAACCAAGTTTTCGCCACCTGTTTTTAGCCGCTCCGTACCGCTAAAGTTCGCAAACACGAGTTCCGTGCGTTGATTTGGCCGGTTTTCGTGCAACCTGACTTGACAGTTTGCGCGCGCGAGTTGATGTGCTTCGGTCCTTGCGTTTCAGTCTTGTAGTTTGTTCAAGAGCCTGTCGCGTTATGTGCATTGCGAGCATTCCGTCCATCGGACTACTATGACCCCCATGCTGGAAAGCATCGGCCATTATCAGATCCGGCGCAAGATCGGCCAAGGTGGAATGGGTGTGGTGTATGAGGGCTGGGATGATCGGCTCAAGCGAAGCGTGGCCATTAAGGCCATCCCGGAAGGAACGGAAAGCAAAGACGCGCACGGTCGGCTTTGGCGGGAAGCGCGATCCCTAGCCCGGGTTAATCATCCCAACGTATGTCAGGTATTCGACGTTCTAGAAGAGGGTGAGACTCTCGTCCTAATATTGGAATTGCTAAATGGCCAGTCGTTGGCGGAACGCCTTCTAACGGGCATGATTTCCACCTCGGAAGCGTTGGATATCGAACGCGAGATCCTGGGGGCGCTGCAGGCCCTCCACGATCTCGGCATCGTTCACCGAGATCTGAAACCCTCCAATGTGTTCCTGACCCGGCACGGCATCAAGCTGCTGGATTTCGGATTGGCGCGGACGACGGATACGACATTTTTGGGGGACCCGGATCAGACGAGAACAGCGGCGTCACTAACAGCCCCTGGCCTGCTCGTTGGTACTCCCCAGTACATGGCACCGGAGCAGGCCGGTGGTCTGCCTGTGGGTCCCCCCGCCGACATTTTCGCGGCTGGCACAACCCTGTACGAGATGCTGACTGGCAGGCGGCCATTCGACGGCACATCTCTGGTTGACGTGCTTTATGCCGTTCTGCATCAAAATCCACCGCCGCTGAGCGGGTCGCGCGAAATCGAGGCTTTGGACCGGGTGATTCGCCGGGCGATGGCGAAGCGTGTTGAGGACCGATATTCTTCCGCTCGTGAAATGCTCGGGGCAATGCAATCCATATTACTTTCGGGCAGCACAGCCGTTGCTTCGCGAACAAGAACTGTTTCCCGCATTATTGTCTTACCGTTTCGCGCGTTGAAAAGCGATGAGCAAACTGATTTCCTGGCCTGGAGTTTGCCCGAGGCCATCAGTAATTCCCTCTCGGGGATGGAAAACTTGATCGTGCGGTCCAGCCTGATGGCGGCAAAGCTGGAAAGTCCTCCGGATCCCAGACGCGTCGCAGTAGAAGCGGACGTTGACGCATTCCTGACCGGTTCGTTGGTCCGGGCTGGGGATCGGTTTCGGCTCACTTGCCAACTGATTGAAGCACCTGGTGGTTCGGTATTCTGGTCGGACTCAGCCGATTCATCCATGCAGGATCTCTTTGTGCTGCAGGACGAGTTGTGCGAGCGCATCTTGCAATCGCTGAAGTTACCGCTCGACGAGCGCGAACAGCGAAGCTTGCGGCGCGATGTTCCTGCAACGGCGAGAGCCTATGAGTGTTATCTTCGCGCCAACCAGATCGCCGTCATCCGCACTCTGGATAACATGGGCCTCGCTCGCGACCTGTACCTCCAATGTCTTGAGGAGAGTCCTGACTACGCGCCGGCATGGGCACGTCTAGGACGGGTTTACCATTTCCTGGAGAAATTTGACGAGGATTCAGGCGAGAATCTGAAGCGCACAGAAGAGGCCTTCAATCGGGCATTCGCTCTCAACCCCGACCTGCCCGTTGCACATAATTTCTATACCTCCGTGGAGTGCGACCAGGGCCACGCGCAAAAGGCCATGTCGAGGTTGCTTGGGCGAGCGCGCTTCCGCAGAAACGATCCGGAATTGTTTGCAGGCTTGGTTCAAGCTTGCCGTTATTGCGACGAACTGGAGGCTTCCGTTGCGGCACACCACCGTGGGCGCCATCTGGATCCCCACCTGGTGACCAGCGCCGCACATACTTATTTCCTTCTAGGAGACTATGGCAGAGCAATCGATTGCTATGGCAGAAAGGTTGGCTATTACTTGGATTGCGCTGCGCTGGCTGCGCAGGGGGAAGACGAGGCCGCCCTTGCACTTCTTCGGGAACGCACGGAATCGAGAAGCGCCACTGGCGCGATACAGGGAATCATGCGCTCTCTCCGCGCCTACCTTGAAGGTGACTGGAAGGAGTGTCTCAAGGTGCTTGAGGCAGGGGAGGCGGTTATCCTCAAAGATCCAGAGACCTCGTTCTATACGGCCCGTCAACTCGCGCGCATTAACCAGACCGACCGGGCCATCTCCGCTCTCTCCAACACAATCGACAGGGGATATCTGTGCGCAACCGCCATTTCACGCGATCCGTGGTTCGCATCTTTGCGACCTAGCCCTCGTTACACGGAACTCGTGCGCAAGGCCGAGCTACGCCGCAGTGAATCGCATGTCGCCTTCCTTGCAGCGGGCGGGGATCAAGTGATCAGCGTCATATAAAGCGGGAAAGCCATGAGTTTCACCTTCCGGATAATTGGACATCAGCTTCGGGCGGCATCCGCAGGAACTTGCCGGTAGGATTTTTGGGAATTGATTGGCGTTAAGCAGGAACTTTCCTCCGGAACGGCAGAATAGCCCGTGCCGTTCTAGTTCCCGAGCGGAAGTTTTTCATCTGTAATTCCACCCAGTAAGAAGTCCGGCTTGGCTCAAAGTACTAAGGCAGTACCCGACGCGCTCCAAGTTTTTTAGCCATTCCGTACCGCTCTCCGTACCGTTGAAACTTTGTCTTACACGTATTTCGGCGTTCTTAGGAGGTCCCCGTCGCTCTCTATGTTGTTCAGCGTATTGGTTAGCTGGCCTTTGACACGGTAGAGTCTGGGGTTCGAGTCCCCACGAGCCTACCATTCGTTTCAACACTTAGGAAAAACCAGCAGGATACTTCACCTGTAATTCTTCACCTTTAAATTGCTTCCATTTGGCTGGCTAGGTCCCTTTGGTTGACTTGCGGTTAGGCGATGGCCTTGAGAGGACTGGCGCCGACTTTCAACTAGATGAAACGCCTGCCGGCTGCTGGGGCAGTAGCGAAGGACACAACGCTATGCCGCGATCCAGAGGCAATTTGGCACGCTGGGGTAGACTCCGCCCCCAAGCCCTGGACCCGGCTGTAGAAATGATCCACCGAGAAACACTTCGTTTAACCTAAAAGCGTACTTCTGACAATTTTGGTTTGACAAGCGCGCAGTAACAGCTTAAATAGTGCAAGGAAGACGAGTTTATCCAGGGTGTGCTTGATGTTGACGAGTGCCACCGTCCACCCGCACGCATGGCTTGCAAGAGTTCACTCGCTTCGTCGTAAACGTGATTAGTCGTCGCGGATTCGCACTTTAGATTTGGCTTCGTTTGGACCAAATCTTCTCCCTCTGCACCTCAACTGTGTTGGCCAGGCTCGATTCCGCTTCGGGGAGGAAATTATGAGGGCCCTCACACGCCTCCTAAACGATTTAGAGCCAAAGCGATGCGCTAAGTCTCTCTTCCGCCTTGCCGCCATTCTGGCCGCGACTCTTTCCTTTGGTTCGTGCTTCGCTCCTGCCGTTCGGGGCATCGCTCCTTCTGATTCTTTGTCATTAGATGACGCCAAGGCCGGGTCACCCGAATCGGCGAATGTTGCGATTCCGGGGCCGTTGCGGCCCTTTTTACGCATGGCGGGGATCAGCCAGAAGGTCTCGCCTGAAGAAGTTATGCCTTTACTCGCTCGCAACGTATTTGATTTGGGCTATTCGGGGCGGTTTCCCAAGGAATTTCTTATACTCTTGACCCGCTATGTGCAGCAGGCGCGAGAATTGGAGGCTCTGGCAGGTCCCGACGGTGTCATTCGTGTTTCTACTTGCGAGGAAGCGAAACCCCTGCTGAAAATCCTGGGTTATCGAACCCGGGCGGACTGCGGGCAGCGAAGCACTTTTCTAGAGACCGCTGATCCACAAAGAGCATTTCTTACCATCGACTCGGGATTTCCCTTGGCGGACCTTGAAAAGAGTCTCCAGGAGGGCCAGGCTTTCACGTACTCCTTCTCGGCGACCCATGTGCCTGCGCTGCCTGTGGAGATCGACTGGACCAAGAAAGAAAAAAAAGTTGATGTCGTGGACAGGCTCCTAGGTGATCCGGAGTTGGCGCGCTTCTACTGGGCCTTGGCGCGGTTGGATGCCGAAACTCTATCTGCGTTGCGGCAATCGCACGTGATTAAAAAAATGCTCCCGCAGGCCGCGGTCTTGGATTTCTACGGCAGCCACATCTGCGTTCGATCTGGGCGAGTGGTTGTGCCTGGCGGATCAGCCGCGGCCCCCGCCTGGAAAGAACTAGTCGAGGCGAGTCCTGATTCTCCGGAAGAATTCATCCCTAAATTGCTCGCGAAGGATAGCGGCTGGCTTGCGGCGTATTTTGACGACCTGTCGAGTGTACCTCCGTCACAGCAAACTCATTTCACCGAACATGCCCGGCTGCGGCATTTTTATGAGATGTTCCGCGGAAAAGACTTTTCTGATGCTGGAACGGGCGTGTTTCGGCGCGACCCAGGTCTGTTGCTTCTGGTGACCCGCGTTCGGTGGGGGCCGAACGGCGATCCATACGTTCCTGGAAATCTCGAGGTATGGAAGAAAATCTTCCGACAAAAGACGGATTCCAAAATTATTCGCGACTGGGGCCGCAGGGCCGCACATTGGGACCACCCAGATCAATTGCTGGAAGCCCTGTTCGCGATTTCTAGCGTGCCCACCGACACAGGCCCTTTGCAAATCTACTTGATGCTTAGCGAACTCGACGCCAGGCGCTCTCTGGAGCATCGCCTTAGTCCCGAAACGGTGGCCTTGCTAGCCGGCAAGTTCTCTGAGTTCAGTGACCAGTACCTAGTCTTTTCAGAATTTCCAGATTTGGACGATGCTTCCATCTCCGCTTTCCTCCAGGTTGTGACTAGCCTGAACGGGATTCCAAAGAATACTTTAAGGGGCAACGCCTTCGGAACCTTTCAGGCCAGCGTCGGGCTCTGGCAGATATTTGCGCGTCAGGGTGAAATACCCGGCGCCGCGTTGGGCGATTCTTGGCAAAAGGTGATCAAGCCCTTTGGAAAGATCAGCTCCTCATCACAGCTTTTCGACGCAGGCCGCACCGCCCTGAAAGACCTGCTGCTCGCCGCAACTGGCAATGCTGATGCTTCTCAAGACAAAATCATCAATTTGCTTGCGGGTCCCCGCCAATCAACTCCGGAAGCCCAGCGCTTGCATGAACTGATCGCCAACAGAATCCGATCCGTTTTGGATGGACAGCGTTTGGTTTCTCTCGACACTCTCTTGGCCCTGGGTGACGGCCTGCACGAAGTCGAGCAAGGAAACTTCTCAGGCAACAGCTTGCTTCCCTTGGCCGGGGAACTCAGGGAATTCGAAATGCCCCAACCAATTTTCCGAAATAGCGAAAGAGGTGAATGGGCCGCGGGAATTTACAATAACCGTCATACGGAATTACAGATGCGAACGAACCTGGCGAAGATAATCAAGTCGCCGGGTTCTCCCGAACATCTCGCAGAGGCCCAGGGCCAACTCGCTTCCTTTCTTCGAGACACCCTCGTAGGCCTCAATTACGCCTACTATGAGCCTCCCGGCGCCCAGATTCTCCACCATAATCCTCTTTTCGTTCGCTCGCACGATTTTGCGGGAGAAACCGTTAGCGGTCTCGAACATCGACTGTGGCAAGCGGCTCAGTTGTTCGGCGCTGGTTCCCCCGCGGGCGGAGGCGCACATTTGGTCGGATCGCTTGCCGATTTACCCTATGTCCTTGCCACTGCGGAGCAGGATTTCATCGCGCCACAAAACGTGCAGGCCCTGATCTGGCGAGATTTGGTGCCTGGCCTTTTGACCAACGCCGTCGTACCCCGATGGTGGAACGTGAGCCAAAATGAGCTTCACGCTGTCAGCTTGTATCAACAGGGCGGCGAGGAACTTTTGGCCGCTTCCGCTCGCAATGGCGAAGTGCGGAATAAGGTCATGGGTATCCTGACCGATCGTATGATTCCGCAGCGCTCCGAACGAGTGGAGCAGGCTCTCCTTTCAGGGCATTTACCCGAACTGCTTTCGCAGTTGATGCCTGCGGACGCTTTCTATCTGGCGGCTGAATATCAACGGAGATTTCCGCAAGAGCCCAATTCGTTGGGACCAGCCGGGAATGAGCTTGCGACTCTCTCTAAGCGCTACCCCGACGAGGTAAACTGGAAGCGTCTGTCGCAAGACTTTGGAGTGCCACATCGCGTATTAGCGCAGAGTTACGCGCGTGACCTGCTGAATCTGCCGCCTTTCCCGGCTTTCATGGGCAACGCCAGCCGCTTGTTGGCGGAGACCTGGGACTCCAACAACCTCTACTGGGCCCGCCTAGCCGACGAAAAAGGTTATTCGCCTGTCATGCTAAACCGCCTGGTTCCTGAACTCACGCGTCGCATGGTCGAGAAGATTTTTGCCACTGATTTCGACGATTGGCCCGCGCTGCTGCGCGCCGCTCGAGAAACTGGCGAAGAGTTCCGGCAGGGCAAGATCGTTGTGTTGTCAAGAAGCGACAGTTTTTCCCAGCCCTAGCTCAGTTCTGTTATCTCAATTCTTCACGGGACCGTTGCGGCCGGAAAAAAAACAACACGGTGCGATATGCGATGCAAACCCACAGGAAAACGATATCTCTTGATCGTGACGCTTTTTTTTGGACTGCTGCCTGTTTCCACCTCTCGGACCAGTGCGCAGCAAGACACGACGCGCTTTCGCGTTGTGGTCAACCTGGTGCAGTTGAATGTGGCCGTGACTGACAGTAAGGGCAACTATGTACAGGGCCTTCATCCTGTGGATTTTGCGATCACCGAAGATGGCATTCCGGAGAATATTGCCACTTTTGAAGAAGGGAATGGTCCCACAGCCAGATTGGTAGACGAGTCTCCCTCCGCGCAAGGGCGTACTCGGAACGAAGATCCGGTGTCAGGCTCTTCCTTGGAAGACTCGCGCGAAACGCTCAGTTTGGCTGTTGCCGGCGCCAGTGTTTTCATTTTGTTCGATACCAGCAATTACATGTACCGGGGCTTCGTCTTCGCGCAAGATGCCATCGCCGATTTCGTTCGCTCTCTGGAAACCGCGGACAAAATAGCTTTCTATTCCTACAGCCGCGACCTTTACCGGGCCGCGGCTTTGACCTCCGACCGGTCCGAGGTGGTGCGCGGCGTGCGCACGAGCGTGGCTGGGGATGATGCGGCGCTCTATAACTCCTTGTTGTTGACGGTTCAGGATGCCGGCCAGTATCCGGGAAGAAAGGTGATCGTAGTGTTCTCGAACGGCCCCGACAATGCCAGCATAGTGCCCCCTGAGGATGTCGCCGAGCTCGCCCAATCGGCAGGCATTCCTATTTACATGATAAGCACCACCGAGGCGCGGCTTGAACCCGTTTCCACCGCTGTTTTCGACCGCATGAGCGCGGCCACTGGCGGCAAGGCCTATTTTGCCAAGAGTTGGCGGGATGAAAAGAAAGCGTTTGCGTCTATCCGGGACGATTTGGCGCATCTTTATTCGTTCAGCTATTACCCCAAGACGAATCCCAATCGTGGATGGCGCTCTATCAAAGTACAACTAGTGGGCGAGCACGGGAAGAAGTATCACATCCGGACGCGGAACGGATATCGTCCCAGACCGAACCGCTTTTCAGGGGGCAATGAGCCAGCGTCTAGTTCAGAGTCCGTTCCGAACTGAGTCGAGCTCAGGGCGCATCAGGGTTGGATTGAAGCCAAATTAAGCCCCGGAACAGAACCCGCAGCCGGCAGCGGTGCTTTTCGCACCACGTATGCGCATATGCGGCCCTCGGAAAGATCAACTCGCCTGCCTTCTGCTCATTGGTTCCTCTCCTCGTACGCAGCACCAACCCGATTATGCTGGCGATTACATCTCGTGGAGCGTCAATCATTCGATTTTGTGGATGATTCTGCACGGAATTGTCGACTGGTTCGACGAGATGGCATAATGCCGCTTTACGCGACAAACGCGCGGAGAGCCATGAAGATCGACATTGACGGACTGAGCGAAGACGAACTAATCGAGCTGAATCATAAGGTCGTCGCGCGATTGCGCTTCTTGAGAGAGATGCGGTCTCACGCCGCGATGCTCGATTTTCGGATAGGCGAAAAGGTGCGGTTCCGTCCCGACGGCCATTCGGAACTGACCGGAACGATCACCAAATACAATAAGCGGACGGTGACCGTGATTACCGAAGGCGGCCAGCACTGGAACGTGTCGCCAGGTTTTCTAAAAAAGGTTCCCGCGGCGCAGCAAGGCGCTTCTGACAGTGTAGTTGTGCAGATTTTCGATCATGAGAAATAGCAGATAATGAAACCGCCGACCCGCACCTCTAGGTAGTCCTTCAGACACAACCCACAAAGCTCTCACTGCCTGATAGCCGACCCAAAACCGTGGTCGACGCCAGGTATTGCCAGATCACCTTGCGATTGTGACGGCGGACCCGCGATCAGTGGATACGTTGATTGTGAGTTTGAATGAAGACAATTCGGCGATCACCATGCAGGCGAGTTGGGCGCTGGGCCAACTGCAGGACAAACGGGCGATTGAACCGCTGAGACAAGCCTACGCCAGGTGGAGTACCGGGCAAGTTCAAAACGAATCTGTTAAAAGCTTCTTCGTCCAAGCACTTCAGGAACTTGGAGTCACGGATGCCGTCAAGAGAACTACACGGATGCCAACACACTAGTTGCTGGCAATGGCACAAATCACGCGGCGACGGTTTGAGAACCGTCGCTACCTCTCTCCGGAACGGAATGCCGCGAGAAATGACTTGCATCGTGTTTTTCCAGGTGGATCCTTCCGAGCGGCTAACTTAAACAGCTGTACAATGGTTTTTGCCAAAAACGTACTGGCGGAGTTTAGTCGGCCAACGTTCCCGTCCTACTTCAACCTGGGAACATCCCGTGCTAAGAGATTCTTATTGCGTGCCGATGGTTTGGATCAAAGGGTTCACAACCTGAACTGCTCGGTACCGTTGTCCTGCTGCCAGATCTTCGGAGTAGAGGATCGACGCGCCTGAACTTTCAGCAGCCTGAAGAATAAGCGCGTCCCAAAAGGAAGTCTTATAGCGCAACTCAATATCGAGGGCCTGGAGAACAGACTCAGAGGTGTTGGTGACCACTTCCCATGTCGCGTAATCGCGAATCAGTCGGCGAACTTCGTCCACGGGTAGGGGGTGGTTGATTTTGCGCCGAAGATTGATGCACAGTTCTTGTAGAATCTGCGTGCTCAATACGCCCTGCCCCGAATCCCAGAGCTGTTCCAACAACATTTGAGCGCGTTGGTGTTTGACTCCCGCTGAACGGTCATGTGCATATACCAAAATGTTGGTGTCGACGAAGCACTTATCGCTCATGAAGTTCATCCCGTGAGCTCGGGGGCGTCCAGCGCAAGTTAAAGCCTTTGCGAAGACGGGCCAAGGCACTCTTGCGTGCCTGCTGATACCCCTTGCGTTCTCGCACTGCTTGTTCCAACCGAGTAGCGAGCAAAGCACTAATCGAGGTGCCTTCCTCGGCGGCGAGAACACGAGCTTCCCGCAAAAGTTCTGCTTCAATTTTTAACGTAATATTGGTTTTCATACTAGCACCTTTTTACGTGCAGCACTATTTTACGTGCTTATGCCTCGTAGGTCAAACAAAAGTCTTAAGGCTATCTCGCTGGTTGCGAGCGGAGCGGCGAAATCGCGTATGGCTTCCGTCCGGTTGAACTCCTCAGCTCCATCTGTAAGAGCGTGTAAAGGCTCTAATTGTCGTTGTGGGATCTTCACATGTAATTTCACCTGTAAGAATTCCGTCTTAGCCGTAGTTGAGCGTACTTAGGCGGTCCCCGACACCTTCTAAGCTATTAGAGGTACATAATAACGCCGCTCATTCACTTAGCAAAAATCATCAGAAAACTTCACCTGTCATTCTTCACCTGTAAATGGGTGGTAAGTTACTGCACCTTGTTGCCGGAAACAATTCCGCAGGCGGCTATAGGTCCCGCTCTCATTGAGAGCCGCGAAATTCCTGTACCGCTTGCCCACTTTTGCGAGAGAGCAGCGAGAGCGGAGAAAACTGCAGAGAACGCGTTGGTTCCGAGCCGGACACGTTCCATCTCCTGTTAGAAGGTGGGTTGTCTTCCTCCAAGGTAACGATTGATGACGCCTCTAATCACCATTTCAATATGCCTATTGGTCTCTCGAGGAGGGTTGCCCGGCCCTCATCGACGCTTTCACGTTCAAATTTCTCATCAGCCGCAGCAGCGAATTCGGGTGTATTCCCAGCGTCTTTGCCGCTTCCAGATAGCGGCCGTGCGCTTGTTGCAGCGCCTGTACGATCATCTGCCGCTTGGTTTCTTTCACGGAGCGGTGGTATTTCGCGGATCCGTCCGACGGCGCCCACCCCGCTTCCAGAATTGCCTCGGGCAGGTCTTCTGGCAAAACTACATTGCCCGATCCCAGCACCACTGCACGTTCGATCGCGTTTTCAAGCTCCCGCACATTGCCTGGCCAGTCGTATTTCATGAGGCAGGCTTTTGCCTCCTCCGACAGTGACTTCATCCTCGTCTTGCACTTCCGGCTCGCTTTCGCGAGAAAGTGTTCCGCAAGCTGCGGGATATCCTCGCTCCTATCGCGCAGCGCCGGCATTGTCAGTGTCACCACATTCAACCGGTAGTACAAATCCTTCCGAAACTCGCCCGTCTCGATGGCCACCGACAATTTCTTGTTTGTTGCGGCAATCAGCCGTGTGTCCAGCGGAATGGCTCGCGTTCCACCCACGCGTTCAAACTCCCGCTCCTGCAGTACCCGCAGGAGCTTTGCCTGTAGTTCCGGCGCGAGTTCGCTGACTTCGTCCAGAAACAGCGTGCCGCCTTCCGCCATTTCGATTCTTCCCTTCTTCTGCGCCGCCGCTCCTGTGAACGCTCCTTTTTCGTGTCCAAACAATTCACTCTCGAGCAGGTTTTCCGCAATCGCCGCGCAGTTAATCGCCACGAAGGGACTCCCGGCCCGCTTGCTGTTCCGGTGAATAGCTCGCGCCACCAGCTCTTTTCCGGTCCCACTCTCACCCTCGACCAGCACCGTCGCATCGGTTACCGCCACCCTGCGCACGAATTCGAAAACTTCCTTCATCCGCGCACTTATCCCCACAATGTTGTATTCGAGATTTACTTCCGCCCGCAGCGCCTGATTCTCTTCCCTGAGCCGCTCCCAGTGCCGCAAATTCTCCAGCGCCAAGGCCGCAATCGAGCCCACCGCCGTCATCACCTGCAAGTGAGACTCGTCGAATAGACCTTCAGGCGCTTCTGTTTCCAGATAGATCGCCCCAAGCACCTTTTCCGATATCATCATCGGCGCGCACAACACCGAGCGCGCGCTCAATTCTTCGCCCGCTGCGTCCCCAGCCACCAGGCCGGCCTTCTCTGCATACACGCGCCCCCCCAGCGCTTCCCTCAACGGGACGGCATGCTCCGGCCCACGCACGCGGTCCCACGCCGCTGTCGACTCCACTTCGCCGGTCTTATCGAAATACAGAACCGCGCCGAGCTCAGCTGGTACCACATCGAACAGAAATCCAAGCAGTTGCCATTGCAATGACTCGCGATCGCGAATCCCTCCGATGCCCGTTGCGATCTTCAGCAAGGACTGCAGGTAACGCGTTAGCTCCGGCGTTCCCGGCAGCTCCGCAAAAATCTCTTCCGGCCGCCTCGGTATCTTCCTTTCGTGCCTCAGCCGAATCGCTAAACCGGCAAATTTCGTCGTATCCTCGAACGATACTGGGTTGCTTCGGGAACTGGCGCTTTCCGTTTCCAAGAACACCAGCAACGACGAACCGACCGACAACTGGTCCCAGTGCTGCAGTTGCTGCTCTTCCACCGGCACGCCGTTTACGCACGTCCCGTTCCGGCTCCCCACGTCCCGCACACTGCAGTTCGCGCCTTCCCGTCTCACCACGCAGTGTCGCCTCGAGAGCGAACCGTCTTCCGCCCACAACTGATTGGCTGAATCCCGCCCAATCCAAACCTCGCCCTCGGGCAGGACACACACGGTTCCTTCCAACGGCCCTGCAACGCCAATCAACCTAGGGTTCATTTCTATCCCCACTCTGTGCTTATCACACGTTGCGGGCTCTAGGTCCACCAAAGCAGTTAACCTTTTCGCGGCCTCTCACTAACCAATGAGTTAGTGCAGCCGGCTGTTCCCGCGTTTCAGCTCGTTTCAGGCGGGACAGCTGAATTTCTAATCTATTTTTTTTCAGCACTTTACGCTCATTGCCCGGCGTACCTCGTCCGTTCTCTTTCCTGGCATGCCAACTGCATCGCTTCTTTGCGTCCCTGGTTATCAAAACCAGCGACATCAAAACGACGAAAGCAGCGGCCCATCAGCCCGTCTTAGCCGGCTCAGCCTTCTCTTCGCCGTTTTTAGAGGAGGTTTTATGAATCATCTACGCTCTGCTTTTTTCGGTTTGGGATTGCTTCTCGCGGCTTCCGGCGCTCAGGCGCAGGAAATCGCCGTCAAGGCCGACATCCCGTTTGACTTCGTCGTGGGGAATCAAAGGCTCCCTGCCGGCGAATACACGGTCGTCAATCAAGGTCCCGTCAACCAAGCGATCTTGATCCGCTCAGATGAGCGCAAGACCGCCCTTTTCTCATCGACGCAACCTTGCTCGTCCTTCAACCCCTCGGCCAAGACCAAGCTGGTCTTCCACACCTTAGCTGGCCGCTATTTCTTGTACCAGATCTGGGCCCAAGGCAATACCGCGGGCCGACAAATTCCAAAGTCCAGCGCCGAAGTCGAGCTCGCCAAGAACAGCGATGCAACGGGGGAGTTCGTCCTTGCCGCCAGGCTGGCCCGCTGAAGCGTCCGGCTGCTTGATCTGCGACATGCCTCAACAGCACTTCGCCCCTCACCCCAGGAAGAAGGCACGGTTAAACGACGACTCACACAAGACCCTGCCTTCTTCCTTTCTCTAGATTTCATTCGGCCGTTGTGACCGTAGCCAAATTCAGCCGCCGTTGCCCGAGCCAGCACATCCCAATTCAACGCTCGCGCCTCACCTACCTACGAATGTCTCTCCCCAAGTGCTCCTCCCACTTGATCCAGATCCGCAGTACTAGCCGGCTGTCATAGAAATTGTGACGTACTTTGTGCCGTAACCCTGGGCTTCCATGGACCAGAACGCACGTTCGAGCTGGCGTAGCTCCATGCGCAGAGCGGGAAGCCCATCGCCTATCAAGTCCTGTGCTTGGGTGCAGTTTGCTGCTCTTTCTTGCGAGACTGTGCTACTCGCGTCGCGGAATTGACACCGTAGCGCTGCGGGTCTGGCGAGCGATTAGAATTAGCTACGCTAGCTACTTTCCGTCGCAAAAATAAAACGTTGTAGCCAGTATTTATGGACTTTCGCTTTGTAGTGCGCTGTTGAAGTGTAGCTTTTTGTTTTGCTGCTGCGTCTGAAGAAATTAAGGAGGCAGCGTGATCCAACTTCGACGCCGGCAACCAAGTTTGTGGCACAGCGGACTAGCCAAAGACATCGCAGATCTGTGGGAACCAGATTTCGCAATTGATCGCGTCAGCGGTTTTTTGGGTGTGGTTGAAGGCGGTGCAGAAGTCGCCATTCTTGATTTTTGGACCGGCGGCGACGATTTGCCGGCTCGCGCCGGTGTGGCAGCAGGTGTTTGTGCCGAGCATGCTGGTCATTTTGCTCGGGATGGTGCAAGCGGCGATCAATTTATTGCGGCCGGACTGGGTGCGGTTTGGTTCGGCGGCGCGGGTAGGGATTGGCGCGATCACGCTGGTTGTGGTGTATTTTCTGGTGTCTGGCGATCACCAGCGCACGATGGAGATTGTGAACCAAACGATTTTTTGTTCGCTTCTGGGCGCGGGAGTGATCGTGATTGCGCTCCTGCTGCGGGATGTGTGGCGGCTGGTGCTGGAACATGGGGCGGTCGCTTCGCGGGCGCAGGTATAGCAGGGTTTTGCGAGACGAATGAAACAAATCTAAAGTGCTACGTCAGCACACTCCGGTTCGCCAAAGAATCTTCACCTGTAATCTCTACCTGTGAAAGAGGTAAAACACGTGTGGAGAGTATGCTCGATACGATCTAAGTTGTTATCTTTTTACGTGGTAGGTTGACACTGTGGTGTGCTGGACGGGCCTACATTGCCTCAGAGCCCTTCCTCCTCTCGGAGAGGAACTGGGCGGTCGTTTGTGGTTGCTCGCTCTTTCTTTGCTCTAGAGGGAACGTTCTCCCTGCAGTTCATTCGGACTGCAACCCTGCAAGCGCCTGAAAAAGCTTCGTCACGTCACTTGCATCGTTGTAAGGAGCAAGGGAAATTCGGATCCGTTCGCCGCGGGCCGAACATATAATCCTCCGGGCGCGGAGTTTCCCCACGGTTTCCCGTGCGCGTTTTCGGCCGTGTCCGAGCGAAATGATGTGAGGAGATGCGGCCACTCCATGGACATCATGAAACGGTTCCCAGCCATATTCGCGGGCGCCATCAACCAGCATCGCGGCCAATTGACGTGCATGCGCTTCGATGCGGTACTCCCCCAGGGACAACAGCTCTTCGATAGAAACAGTGAGACCCGCAAACGAGACATAGGACATGGTGGACTGCGTGAAGCGCCGAGCATCGGACGCGAAAGAAACTGATTTGGCATCGAAGTCAAAAGGATCAGGGACGCCCATCCAGCCCGGCAAAATTGGAAGCTGTTTCAATAAGGACTCAGACACGGCTGCCAAAGCGACGCCCCCATGTCCGCCCAACCATTTATAACCACTGGTAACCACCGCATCAGCTTCGAGCGTCGAGGTATCCACCAGCATTGCACCGGCCGCTTGGGTCGCGTCAACGATCAGGAATGCGCCCACCTTGTGAGCACTTCTGGCCACGCGACTAACGTCCACGAGTGTGCCTGTTGCGTATTGCACATTGCTAACGGCTATGACACCCGTGGTTTCGTCTATGGCGTTAATGATCGCGTCTGTCAGATCACGATCAGGAAGGTCATCGACAAAACGAACACGGATTTTTTCAAAATTGGACTGGCGAATCCACGGGCGAGTGACTGCGGGAAAGTCGGAGGAAACTGCAAGAATTGTGGCATTGGGTTTTAGACGAAATAGCAAAGGAAATTGTCCCAGCAGTTCGCTCGCACCCGCAAGAATGGCGATGCGTGATGGCTCGTTATGAAACAGCCTGCCGGCAACTCCCCTAAGGGCATGCCCGTAGTTGATCTCATCGCTGTCCGACATATAGAGATTGCCATGCCTCGCCACATTCTCAAGGAAGCTGTGCATCGCAGCGACTGCTGGCTGGCCAATCAATCCCAACGATGCTTGATTCAGATACACACTGTCGCGGAGGCATGGATATTGAGAACGGTCCAATAGAGATGAAGTCATTGTCGAATGTAGCTTCCTCCAAATAGCCAGCAAATCCCAACTTGCGGATCGCCGCCCGCCAAACGACGGTTAAACTGGACAACCTGCATGGTAGGACAGGTGAGCCGATGTTCGATACGGCCCAGTTGTTCTCTTTCGTATCGGTAGGTTGACACTGTGGAGATGTGCTAAGAGCTATTCGCTGGGCGTCTTTTGCATTTTGCAAAAGATGGGAGACGGTTTTTTGCTTACTTTTGGGGGTTCTCTTCCAGGTCTTTGTAAACCACATGCCCTTGCTGACTGCACGCTTTCTGTTCCGCTATCGAGACAGGTGTGACTTTTTCGTTTGGCAGCACGGAGTCGCACCGCATGCAATTCTCGAAGCCAGGCGCTGAAATAGGAAGACCACGCTGACGGTGTCGGCTCCCGCATTCTTTATATCTACCCCTGTGTTTGCGGGAATGAGCACCGTTCCTCCAGCATGCGGGTTGTGTTCCTGGTCTCCCAGATGAACGTGAACGGTTCCTTTTTCGATATACACAAGTTCATCCTGAACGAGGTGCTTGTGCATTGGAAATTCGTCTCCGGAGTGCCATGTCCCCGGTTCCCATAACAAGGTGCTGAGAACCATTGTTTTTTTGGGCTGACTTTCAGGATGAAGTCCACGGGAGGAGGCTCTCGCCAAATCCGCCACTCACCCTCATTTTTCTCCAGCAGGAGTGGTTTTGGAGAGAGGCCTGTGACGTGGTTGCGGAACTGGATTGTGCTGATCGAGTTTGAAAAACTCAAACCGCAACGAGCATCACAGTCACCGCCCCCAAACGTTGTCCTAAGTGAGCTGGAGTTCATGGCATGTCAAAAGACAGAGCCCAGTAGCAGAGGAGGTGCCCGGACTACACGCGGTGAATCACAAGGCGGGGGAAAGCAGCTCGATACAAACGATCATCTAAGGTCAAGAGCCGGAATCCATTGTGCAAAGCGTGAGCTCCGATGAGGAAGTCGGCAAGAATGCGGCGCGCGCCGGAATCTCTCTGGTTTCTTCTGCGAGCCACGTACTGTTGGAAGGCGCGCCCTGCAGCGCGCCAAGTGGCTTCATTGAGATTCCAATCCACCGCAATACCGGTTTCTTTGCAGAAGGAATCAAGGAAGGCTTCCGACCTGGACGGGGCGGCAAGTAGCTCCGCAAAGACTGGTGCGGCAACAACGAGGCTGCCCCTCGCCAAAGCAGCGTCAAGCGCCGAACGTGCCTGAGTGTTTAAAGTGTCGTCCTCACTCCACAGTGCGATGAGGACGGTGCTGTCGATAGCGGTGCTCATTGTCCGCGCAGCTTACGAACCCATTCCACAACCGCCTTCTTCCCACGGGCAATACCAGGACTCCCGATGCCACGGTATTTTTCAAATGGGCTCCGGGTTTCGGTTTTCTCGCATTGGCTCATGGCCAACTCCTGTTTCAGTCACCGTTCCTGCTCGTTGTCGGCTGCCAATGCTTGGTGGTTTTGTTTTCCTCTGCAAGGTTTATTTTTTCAGTGTGCCTCTCACAGGCATCAGCATTTCTTTGACCTGCTAGTCGCCAGCATTGCGCTATCGCGGGCCTTAATAATGCGCTCCTGACGTAAACAGCGATAACGGTAGTTATTGGATGGGGAGCACACCTGAAGGCCAAAGAGTTCAGATTGGAATTAGCCCACGCCGGATTCCCAATGTAACCGCTTCGGTGCGGGTGGAAGCGCCAAGCTTGTCGAGAATCGAGCTGATGTGGAACTTGACCGTATGCTCGGAGATACCGAGACGAGCCG
>Ga0210406_10001908_pt1 | contig 24478 bp, 27 predicted proteins | sample IncBWC30MmetaG_FD_155454 | JGI IMG/M metagenome (GOLD analysis project Ga0210406, IMG submission 155454) | Forest soil microbial communities from Barre Woods Harvard Forest LTER site, Petersham, Massachusetts, United States - Inc-BW-C-30-M | ecosystem: Environmental > Terrestrial > Soil >...
TCCATGGCGCCGTAGAAGTCGCCTTCCTCGCGCACTTCCTGCCGGCGGACGATGGCTTCGGCCTGCGTGATGATTCCGGCGTTCAAATCGGCGTCGATCGCCATCTGCCTGCCGGGCATCGCGTCCAAGGTGAAGCGCGCGCTGACTTCCGAGATGCGCCCGGCGCCCTTGGTGATCACGACGAAATTGATGATCACCAGCACCGTGAACACCACCATGCCCACCGCATAGTTGCCGCCGACGACGAAGTGGCCGAAGGCGGCGATCACATGGCCCGCGGCCTGCGCGCCGGTATGGCCGTTGATGAGCACGATGCGGGTCGAGGCGACGTTCAACCCCAGTCGCAGCAGCGTGGCGCCCAGCAGCACAGTCGGAAAGGTCGCGAACTCGAGCGCCCGCCGCACGTAGATCACCGCCAGCAAGATCATCAGCGACAGTGAAATGTTGAAGGTGAAAAAGACGTCGAGAAGGAATGCCGGCAGCGGCAGCACCATCATGGCGAGCACGACCATCACCAGCACCGGCACCCCTAGACCGTTGCGGGCAAATTCGCCGAAAGTCGCCACTGCTGCGCGCGCGTTCATGAATCCAGGTACTCATCGCCGACCGTGGGATTGGGCCGCGCGACACGGGCCGCGACCGTCGGATTCAGCGTGCGCACGCGGAAGATGTACGAAAGCACCTGCGCCACGGCGACGTACAGTCCGTTCGGGATTTCCTTGTTCAGGTCGGTCGAACGATACAAGGCGCGCGCGAGCTTCGGCGCCTCGAATATGGGTACGCGATGCTCCGCGGCGATGCGGCGGATGTTCTGCGCGACCAGGTCGACGCCTTTTGCCAGCACCATCGGCGCGCGCATTTTTTTCGGATCGTACTTGAGCGCCACGGCGAAGTGCGTGGGGTTGACGATCACGACATCGGCCGTGGGCACCTTGTGCATCATGCGGCGGCGCGCGATGGTCTGCTGCATCTGGCGAATGCGTTGCTTGGTTTCCGGCCGGCCGTCCAATTCCTTGGACTCGTCGCGCAACTCTTGGCGTGTCATGCGCAGAGCCCGCTTGAATTGAAATATCTGCAGGGGCACGTCCACCACGGCCACCAGCGCCAGCGAGGCGCACAGCCAGACGAAGGCCCAGCTCAATAGTCCCGCGCCGCGCGCCACGGCCGCGCGCGGCGCCATGCGTGCAAGCGCCAGCACGTCGCCGAAAATCCAGCTGACGATCCCTGCGCACACCGCGCCGACCACGAGACACTTGAGCAGCGCCTTGGCCAACTCTGAGACGCCGTGCAGCCCGAACAGCCGCTTGAGGCCGGAGAGCGGACTCAGCCGGGAAAAATCCGGCGTCAGCGCCCGGGTGGTGAAATTCCAGCCGCCCAGGGCCACGGACGCCAGCAACACCATGGCGACCAGCGCGCCGAATACCGGCAAGATCGCGGTCACGGCGCTCATGCAGGCGTCGCCGAGCGAAGCGCTCATCGAGTCGCTGCTGCGCAACGACTGCCCATCGATCGACAAGGACCGGCGCATCATCTGCGCCAGATGCGCGGCGACCGTGCCGCCGATGGCCACCAGCGCGGCGCTGCCGCCGATCATCGTCGCGAAATTCGTCAGTTCGCGCGATCGTGGTATCTGGCCGCGCTCGCGCGCTTCCTGCAGGCGGCGTAGCGAAGGTTCTTCGGTACGTTCGCCGCCCATTTCGGATTCGGCCATCTAAGGCACCCCCGCGGCGGGAGAACCGACCAATGCCGTTACGGCCGTCAGTGCGCTATCGATCAGAGTGGAAATGCCCGACATGATGCCGTCGAGCCCCGCGAGCAGCACGAAGAAGCCGCTCATGAGCGTAATGGTGAAACCGATGCCGAACAGATTCAGCTGCGGCGCGGCGCGAGTCACGACACCCAGCGCCAGGTTGACGATCACCAGCGCGATGACGGCCGGCAGCGCGATCAAGAGTCCGGTGTCGAATACATGCGCGCCCCACAGCACCACCGACAAGAACAGGCCCGTATCCATATGCGCGCCGATCGGCAGGGTGTGAAAGCTCTGCGCCAAGGCACCGAGCAGCATCAGGTGGCCGTTGATCGCCAGGTAGGTCAGCGTGCCGAAAATCATGAACAGCTGGCCGAGCACCGGAACCTGCGCGCCGCGCTGGGGATCGACCAGCGTCGCAAACCCCAAGCCCATGGTGAGCGAGATGCTTTGGCCGGCGAAGACCAGTGACTCGAAGGCGACCTGCACCACCATGCCGATCGCCACGCCGATGAGCAGTTCCAGCACCGCGGCAAGCATCCCGGCGGCCGAAAAAATCGACAGGCCGGCGGGGACCTGGATCAGCGGACCCAGCAAGAACGCCAGCGATAAGGTCAGCACGATTTTCACCAGCCGGGGCACGACGCCCTCGCTCGCGATGGGCGCCGCGAGGACAAAACCGCCGATGCGCAGCACCGGCCACCACATGCGGCCGACCCACATCGACACATCCGCGGTATTCAGGGTCAACGGCTGCATGCGGCTACCCGATCATCGCCGGGATGTTGGCGTAAAGATCGCGCGTGAAATCGATCAGCACGCGCAGGATCCAGGGGCCGGCGACGAACAGCGTGAGTACCAGCATCAGCAGCTTGGGAATGAAGCTCAAGGTGGACTCGTTGATCTGCGTCGCTGCCTGCAGCATGCCGATCGCCAGTCCGGTGATCAGCGCGATCAAGAGCAGGGGCGCGGAAATCAACGAGGTGACCATGAGCGTCTTGTGCGCCAGATCCATGACGTTCTCGGGCGTCATTGATGAAAGCTCGACGCCAACGTGCCGACCAGCAAGGTCCATCCATCGACGACGACGAACAGCATGATTTTGAACGGCAAGGACACCAAGACCGGCGACAGCATCATCATGCCCATCGACATCAGCACGCTCGCGACCACCAGGTCGATCACCAAAAACGGTATGAAAACCATGAAGCCGATCTGGAAGGCCGTCTTCAGCTCGCTGGTGAGGAACGTCGGCACCAAGACCGACAGCGGCACGTCCTCGGCGCTGGCGAATTGCGGCTTGCCCGAGAGCTTGGAGAAAAGCTGCAGGTCATTTTCGCGGGTCTGCGCCAGCATGAACTTCTTCAAGGGCGCGACCGTGCGGTCGATCGCCACTTCGCCGGCGAGCTGACCGTCCAAGTAAGGCTTGATGCCGGACGCATAGGACTGTTCGAGCGTGGTGCCCATCACGAAGAAAGTCAGAAACAGGGCGAGCCCGGTGAGCACTTGATTGGACGGCGTGGTCGCCATGCCAAGCGCCTGGCGCAGTATCGACAGCACGATGATGATCCGGGTAAACGCCGTCATCGCCAGCAGGATCGCCGGCAGCAGCGTCAACAAGGTCATCAATATCAGGATTTGAAAAGTGAGCGAGTAGGTCTGCACGCCGTCGGCCGCCGACTTCAAGGCAATGGCGGGCAGCGCGGCCTGCGCGCCTGCGCCAAGCGGCAACAAGACGGCCAGCACCGTGCCAATCAAGCGGTAACGATGCCGATGCAACGCTTGGATCACGGCGTCCCGCCCCGCTTCATGATGTCCAGCAAGCGGTCGGCGAATGCCGGCGCGCGGCTGGCCTCCTTCAGCGAGATGGGCGTGGCCAAAGGCGTCAAGGCAACAATCCCGCCGGCGCCGACTCCGACCAGGACTTGTGCCTCGCCGATGCGAACCAGCACCACACGCTCGCGGGGTCCCAAGCTCAGCTGATCGAGCACCTCGCTGTCGACGGAGCCGCGCGGCGCATTCAGCTTGAAGCGCTTCAAAATCCAGCCGATCGCCAGGATCAGCGCCACAATGGCGATCAGGCTCAAGCTGAGCTGCGCCAGGCTGCCGATCGACAACGGCGAGGCGGGTTGCGCCATCGCCGTCATTTCGCGTGCTCCATCCTTTCGGTCTCGCTCACCACGTCGGTGAGGCGAATGCCGAACTTTTCGTTGACCACCACCACTTCGCCCCGCGCGATGCGCACGCCGTTCACCAAGACGTCCAGCGGTTCGCCGGCCAAACGATCCAATTCGACCACCGCGCCGGGCGCCAATTGCAACAAGTCGCGCACCGACATCTTGGCGCGGCCCACCTCGAGCGCCAGCGTGACGGCAACGTCGAGAATCAACTGCAGATTCATTTCCTGTCCGCCGGCGCCGGCGCCGTTGGGACCTAAGTCGCTGAATTGCGCGCGCGCAACGGCGGCGGCCTTCTGATCGGGCGGGCTCATACGGGGGCTCCTGGAAGAATTTTGAGGGCGTTGTGCCCCTGCGAAATGCCGAAGCGGCCGCGATACAGCGGCACGTCGCCGGCCATCAGGGTGACCTGCTGCGGCGCCTCAATGGGAATGATGTCCCCGGGCGAGAGCCTCACCAGCTCCCGCAAACTGATTTTCGCCTGCGCGAGAACCGCGCGCGTGTCGAGTTGCGCGTCCTTGATCGCGTTCGTGAGCACGGGCGCCCAGGCTTCCTGTTTGCGCGCGGGTTTGGGGGCGCCGTCGCCGGCAAGCGCCTCGCGGATGGGACTGAGCAAGGCCTCGGGAAGCAGCCAATCGATGCGGCCGCTGCGGGCGGCGAATTCCACGGTAAATTTGGCGACGACGACCGACTCGAGCGCGCCGCCCAATTGCACCAAACGCGGATTGGTTTCTTGCTTCACCAATTCCAGCTCCACCGGCGTTACGGCAGCCCAAGCGGCAGCCAAATCCGCCGCGAAGCTTCGCAGCATCAGGGCGAGAAATCGTTGTGCCGCGGGTGCGGTTGCCGCTTGCGGATCGGCGTTGGCGCGGCCCGAGCCGCCGAAGAAGCCGTCCAGCAGCGTCAGCAGCAGCGCCGGTTCGACGCTGACATAGGCAAATCCGGGCAAGGGCTTGAGGCGCACCACCGCGATCGTCGCCGGCACCGGCAGGGAGGCTTGCAGCTCGGCGCTCTTCACTGATTCCAGCGCATCGAAATGCAGGCTGACGTCGCGCCCCAGCAATCCGGCCAAGGAGGCGCCGGCGCGATCGCCAAAATTCTTGTTGATCTCTTCCAGCAGGGGCAGCTCGGTGCGATTGATGCGCTGCGCGGCGAAATCGTACGGGCGCACCGCGCCAGCCGCTTCCTTGCCGGTTTTCTCGAGCAGGGCCTCGACTTCTTCGTTGGAGATACGCGCCGGATTTTCCTCCATCATTGCACCACGAAGCTGGTGAACAGCACGTCATCGACGTCGGGACCGCCTTCCTTCTTCTGAACCGCACGAACTTCGACCAGCGCCTCCTGGCGCAGCTTTTCCTTGCCTTCGCGCGACATCATCGATTGGTAGTTGCGGTTGCTCATCAGCAGCAGCAAATTGTTGCGAATCAAGGGGATGTTTCTCTGCACGCTCTCGATGGCCTTCTCGTCGTGCGCCATGATCTCCATGGTGATCTGCAGAAACCGCACCGCCGAGCCATCCTCGAAATTCACGACTAGCGGCGGATCGATGGCGTAGTAGACCGATGGTTTGCCGGATCGGCCGCCTTCCGCGCCCTTGGCCGCAACCGGCACCGGCACGACCGCGGTGATCTTGCCGTCCTTGTCCATTTTCAAGTCCGGCAGGGGATGCAGCTTGGCGTTGATGAAGCCGCCGAGCACCACGGCAACCAGGGTGAGCGCGAAAATGCCCAACCCGTTCACCACGGTACCCATGAAACCGCTGGATTGTTTCGGCGGTGGAGGGGGAGGAGCGTCGTCAGCTGCGTCGGCCATAGTTCGGTTCCAAAGCGCGGGCACGTGCCGCACCTCGAATCGAGCAAGTTCTATGCCAGACGATTTCTAAGTCATTTTATTGATAATATTCAGCCAGTTACGGCTTGCCGTGGCGGCGGCGGCCCGCCCCGCCGACCGCCGATAAATTGACGCTTACCCGGTACTCACGCGCTGATCCGGCGCTTACCAGATACTTACGCGCTGATCCGGCGGCAAATACATTTTGTCGCTTGGTTGCAAACCGAACGCGGAATAAAAGCCCGGCTGGTTTCGCAGCGGCGCCGTGCCGCGCACCGCGGGCGGGGAGTGGGGATCGGTTTTGACGCGCTGGATCGCCTCCGCCTCGCGCACCTTGCCGCGCCAGACCTGCACCCATCCCAAGTACAGGCGCTGATCGCCGGAAAGGCCGTCGATGACGGGCGCTTCATTGCCGGCGAGGGAAATCCGATAGGCCTTGTAGGCGATCGCCAGACCGGAATTGTCGCCGATGTTCTCCCCCAACGTGAGCGCGCCGTTGACGTGATAGCCGGGGACCGGCTCGTAGGCGTTGTACTGCGCAATCAATGCCTTGGTCTTTTCGGCGAATTTGTCGTGGTCGGCCTTGGTGAACCAGTCATGCAGGTTGCCGTCGGCATCGAATTGGCTGCCCCGGTCGTCGAACCCATGGCTCATCTCATGGCCGATGACACCGCCGATGCCGCCGTAGTTCACGGCATCGTCAGCGTCCGCGTCGAAGAATGGCGGCTGCAGGATGGCGGCCGGGAAGGTGATTTCGTTGCGCGTCGCATTGTAGGAGGCGTTGATGGTTTGCGGATGCATGCCCCATTCGCTGCGATCGACCGGCTTGCCCAGCTTGGCTAGGTTGCGCCGATATTCGAATTCGTTGGCCCGAAACACGTTGCCGAGCAGATCGTCGCGCGAAACCTTGAGCGCGCCGTAGTCGCGCCAGCGATCCGGGTAGCCGATCTTCGGCAGCATCTTCGCCAGCTTGGCTTGAGCGCCCACCTTCGTGTCCGCGCTCATCCAATCGAGCGTGTCGATGTCGCGGCGGTAGGCTTCGCGCAAATTCAGCACCAAGGCCTGCATACGCGCCTTGTTCTGCGGCGGAAAATATTTCGCCACATAGAACTTGCCCAGCGCCTCGCCCAGGCTGACATCGAGCAAGGTTATGCCCCGCTTCCAACGCGGTTGATTCTCCGGCACATCGCGCAGGACCCCGCCCGTGAATGCGAAGCGTTCGTCGACAAACGCCTTGGACAAGTACGGCGCCGCGGCCGACAGCACCCGCCATTTGAAATAGGCCTTCCATACCCGCAGCGGCGTGCCCGTCAGCAGCTTGCCGAGATGCTTGAAATAGGTCGGTTGGTTCACGATCATGTAATCCACCCGGCCCTCGACGCCGGCGGCGTGGATAAAACGCTGCCAGTCGTATCCCGCCATCAGCGCGGGCAGCTCGGACAGCGCCGTCTTGTTATAGGTCTTGATGGGATCGCGGTCCTCCACCCGGGTCCACTGAATCTTGGCCAACGACGTTTCCAATTCGAGGATCGCCGCGGCGCTTTGCGCGGCCTTGGCCTGGCCGGCCATGCCGAGCATTTTCTCGATGTGCGCGCGATATGCGGCCCGCGCCTGCTTGAGCTTGGCGTCCTCCTTCAAGTAGTAGTCGCGGTCCGGCAGTCCCAATCCGCTCTGCTGGAGGATGACGGCATACTGCGTGGAATTTCTCGCATCCAGATTCACCTGCAGGCCGAAGGGCGCACCCGCACCGATCTCAATCATGCGTGCCATCACATTCGGGATGGCGTTCATGCTCTTGATCGCATCGATCTTTGCAAACTGCGCCAGCAGCGGCTTGATGCCCAACGCCTGCAATCGATCCTCGTTCGTGAAGCTCGCGTACAGATCGGCGAGCTTCTTCGCGTCCGGATCGCCATTGCCCGGCGCTTGATCGAGACTGTCGACGATCGTGCGCAGCTGTTCCTCGGTTTTATCCTGCAACGTCGAGAACGAGCCCACCGCGCCCTTGTCGGGCGGCAGCTGGTAATTGCGCAGCCATTTGCCGTTCAAATACTGATACACATCATCCTGGGGCCGAACCGCGCCGTCGACGTATTGAAGATCGATGCCGGAGGGCAACGTCGCGGGCGGCGGTACGGCCGGCGCGGACGGCGGCGGTGCTGCCGGCGGCGGCGGCGCCTGACTGCTGACGCAGGCGGCCAGGCTGGCCATGCAGATCACGATGGCGCAATTCTTCAACATCATCTCTCCTCAAAATTTCAATGAAACTCTCAAACCAGGACCCGCATCGTCGAGCACCAGATGCGCGCCGTGTAATTTGGTCACCGCCGACACCAGCGACAGGCCCAGCCCCGACCCCGGAAATTTCCGCGCCTCGTCCAAGCGTACGCGGCGGCCGAGTACGATTTCGCGCTTGTCGGCCGGAATGCCGGGCCCGTTGTCTTCGACGATGACTTGCGGCGCGCTGCCCGACCCGTCCAGCACGACCCGTATGCGGCCGCCGTCCGGCGTGAATTTAATGGCGTTGTCGAGCAAATTCGCCAGCGCGTGAGCCAGCAATTGCCGGTTGCCTTGCACCTGCGCGCCGGGCGCGACGGAGCTCTCGAGCACAATGCCGCGCTCCTCGCTCACCGGTGCATACAATTCGACCACGCTCCCGACCAGCTCCGACAGGTCCACCGGTTCGCGCGCCACCGTGCCGGTCTCAGCGAGCGCAATGCGCAGCAGCGCATCCAGGGTGCTGCGCATTTGATCGACTTCGACGCTCACCCTTTCGAGTACGCGCCGCTCGGCGGACCCCGGCGCCAGCGCGCTCATCGCCCCCTCCGCGCTCGCCTGCAGGCGATTCAACGGGGTGCGCAGGTCGTGGGCCGCGCTGTCGAGGACCGTGCGCATACCCAGGGTGAGCTGCTCGATCTTGTCGAGCATCGTATTGATCTCGCGCGCCAAGGTATTGATCTCATCGTCGGCATCGCGAACCGGCAGCCGTTGCGACAGGTCGCCGCGCATGATCTGCGTCGCCACGGCGGAAATTGCGCCTGCCTGCGCGAGAATGCGCCGGCCCATCCAGAAACCGCCGCCCAAACCCAGCAGCAGGGTCAACAGCACGGCGGCGATCAGGCCGCGCATCATGAGACTCTTGACGTCCTGACGTTCCTGAACGTCATGCCCGACCAGCATCTGGTAGCCGCCGGGCAGGGCAAAATAGCGGGCGCGCATTTCGTGCTCGCGCGTCTCGTCGCCGAACGGCACCGACACCTTGAACAGAAACCACTTTTCCTTCGTGTTGATTTTCGGCCAAGCCGGGACGTTCCCGGCCACCGGACGCAGCTGCGGATCCACCATGAGATAGACCGCGCCGCGCACGTCTTGATCCTGGGAGCGCTGCTCGACCAGTTCGATGAAGTCGCTGCGCGAGAGCACCACCATCTGCTCGCGCAGGCCCTGGACTTCCGCCTCGATCAAATTGTCGGTGCTGCCGTCGACGACGCGCGAAACGGCAAAATCCACCGCATAGATGAGCGCGGCCGCACCGATGGCAAACACGATGGAATAAACGATGGCGATACGAAACGGCGAGGTATCGAGAATACCGAGGAAACGCTGATCGGGACCCATGGGAGCCTTGGGGCCGCTATTCGTCTTCGCGCAAGCTGTAGCCGGCACCGCGCACGGTGTGCAGCAAGGGCTTGTCGAAATCCTTGTCGATCGCCTGGCGCAGCCGGCTGATGTGAACGTCGATCACATTGGTTTGAGGATCGAAATGATAATCCCACACGCCCTCGAGGAGCATGGTGCGCGTCACCACTTGGCCGCTGTGACGCATCATGAATTCCAGCAGTTGAAACTCGCGGGCGGTCAATTCGATTTTTTTGCCGTTGCGCATGACTCGCCGGGTCATGCGATCGAGTTCCAAATCCGCGAGTTTGAGTTTGGTGTTGGCTTCGGCGTTGCCCGCGTCGCCGCGGCGGGCCAGCGCATCGATACGCGCCAGCAGCTCGGCCATATGATAGGGCTTCGTCAGGTAATCGTCGCCGCCGGCGCGCAGCCCGGTAATCCGGTCATCGACGTCGCCGAGGGCGCTCAAGATGAGCACCGGCATTTTCCGGCCCGTCGCCCGCAGCGACTGCACCAGCGCGAGCCCGTCCAGCTTCGGCAGCATGCGATCGACGATGGCCAGGTCGACGGCGATCGAGGAGGCCATATGCAGACCCTCGACACCATTGCCCGCGACGTCCACCGTATGACCGGCCTCGCGCAGCGCCCTCGCCAGATAATCGCGCGCGACCTCGTCGTCTTCGACAATCAAAATGTGCATGGCTCGATATCTTAGACTAGGATGCCCTCGCCCGGGTTCACTCGATAGGACCCCAACCCAAGCGATGTATGCCCGAGATTGACACGATCAGGGTTGCGCGCCGGCGTGCGACCAGCGGTCAGTCTTGGACCTTTGGCGCGGTGCTTGCGGCAGCAGCCTGGACCATTCCTTGCCACGCGAGAGAGGCGCCGCTGTGGGAGCTCGGACTCGGCGCCGGCGCCATCGCGTTCCAAGACTATCGGGGTTCGAATACCACCCACGCCTATCCCCTGCCGGTTCCCTACGTCGTCTACAACGGCAAGTTCCTGAAGGCGGATCGCGATGGGGTGCGCGGCACGCTGTTCAACCAGGATTGGCTCGAGATCAACCTGAGCTTCAACTTGACCACGCCGGTGCGCAACGATCGTGAACGCAGCGGCATGCCCGACTTGCGCTCCACGGTTGAAATGGGACCCTCGTTCGATTTCCATCTGTTTCGCAGCGGCGATCGCAAGGTCAAGCTCGATTTGCGCATGCCGCTGCGCGCCGCGGCGACCGTTGAATCCTCGCCGCGCATCATCGGTTGGACGTTCAGTCCGAGATTGAACGTGGACCTGAAGGATCCCTTCGGACTCCCGGGGTGGAATCTCGGATTCTTGGCAGGACCGCTGTTCGCGAATCGCCGCTACCATGACTACTTCTATTCAGTTGCTCCTCAATTTGCGACGGCCTCGCGGCCGGAATTCTCGGCCCAGGGCGGCTACGCCGGCACCCAGACCCTGACGGCCTTGTCGAAACGATACCCGAAATTTTGGGTGGGCGCGTATATGCGCTACGACACGCTGGCCGGCGCAGCCTTTGTTGACAGCCCCCTGGTTCAGCGCAAAAGCTATTGGACCGGCGGATTTGGATTCTCTTGGATGATCCGCAAGTCATCGCAGGTCGTGGAAATACCGGACTGATATCGACGATGCCGCGTTTCTTAAAGGTCGCTTACGAATATTTCGCGCTCTACAGTTCGTTGACGCTGCTGGGCCTGATCTGCCTGGCCTGGTCGGTTTTCGCGCTGCCGCTCTATTTCATTTTGCCGGCGCGCATCGGCACCGCCGTCGGCCGGCGCGGCATCATGGCGGGCTTTCGCATTTATTCCTGGTCCTTGTCCATCACGGGAACCTACCGGCTGGACCTGAAGGCCATCGACACCCTGAAAGGCGGCCCGCCGGTGATTTTGGCGCCGAACCACCCGGCGCTGATCGATGCACTGTTGATTCTGACCCGGCACCCGAATCTGGTGTGCGTGATGAAGTCGGAGTTGATGAAAAACGTGTTCCTGGGTTCGGGATCCCGTCTGGCGCGCTATGTGCGCAATGACTCGTCGCGGCAGATGGTCAAGGAGTCCGTGGCGCACCTGCAGGCGGGCGGTGTTTTGTTGCTGTTCCCGGAGGGCACACGCACCACGCGGTTTCCGATCAATCCCCTGGTGGGCAGTGTCGGCCTCATCGCCAAACATGCCAAAGTGCCGGTGCAAACGCTGGTGATCGAGACCGATTCGCCGTTTTTGAGCAAGGGGTGGCCCTTGTTCAAGCGGCCCGAGCTGCCGATTACCTACAAAGTCCGGTTGGGTCAGCGCTTCGATCCACCCGCGGATGTCCCGGCCTTTACCGCGGAACTCGACCGATACTACCGGCAGGCTCTGCAAGGCGCGCTCCAGTCCCGCTGGCTCAAAACTCAATAATGACGCCATCGAGCACTCACCTTGTGCTCATTCCGAGTTACAACCCGGGCGCCAGGGTGTTTTCCACGGTGCAAGCGGCTCTGGATCAATGGGCGCCCGTGTGGGTTGTGATCGACGGCAGCACCGATCATTCCGAACACCGCCTGTCGGAAATGGCGGCCTCCGAGCCAAATCTTCGGGTCTGGGTGCTGCCGAAGAACGGCGGCAAGGGCGCCGCGGTATTGTTTGGCCTGCGGGAAGCCCAAGCCCTGGGGTTTACGCATGTACTGACGCTGGATTCCGACGGCCAGCACCCCACGGCCAGCATTCCGGCATTCATGCAGGCGTCATTGGCGTCTCCCGGTGCCATGGTGCTGGGGGAACCCGTCTTTGACGACAGCGCTCCCAGCTTGCGCGTCAAGGGTCGCAAGATTTCGAACTGGTGGGCCAACCTTGAAACGCTGTGGGCTGGAATTCACGACTCGCTGTTTGGTCTTCGCGTCTATCCCATCGGGCCGCTGCTCAGCGTGATGCTCGGACAGCCATGGATGCGGCGCTTCGACTTCGATGTCGAAGCGGTGGTGCGTTTGTGCTGGCGCGGTGTGCAGCCGGTCAATCTGGCGGCGCCGGTTCGCTACTTTAAGGCCGAAGAGGGCGGCATTTCTCATTTCCACTATTGGCGCGACAATGCGCTGTTGACATGGATGCATTTCCGGCTGTTTTTTGGATTCTTGCTGCGCTTGCCATGGTTGGCGGCCCGGCGCCTGCGCGACTGAGCGCTCATTCCGCGCTGCGGTCGACCGCCGAACCAGCCGCGCCCATGTCTCCTGCGTGTAACAATCGCGCAACGGCACATACGCCGCCGGCAATGCACCGAATGACGCGCCTGTCGCAGGTGAGTTGCCGCCCCGGCGCGCACCTATATAATGCCGCTACTTAGAATCCCAATTGAAAAGTTTACAACTATGTCCGACAAAGCGTCGCTCATGCTACAGCCGGCGCCGCTGACCGATGTCGGTCTACAGCGGGAACTTGCTGCGCTGTTCGTGCAAGCTCTCAATCTTGAGGTGAAGCCTCAGGATATCGATCCCGATGCGCCGCTGTACGGAGAGGGCTTGGGACTCGATTCCATCGATATTTTGGAGGTGGCGCTGATCGTCTCCAAGCAGTACGGCATTCACTTGCGGGCCGACAGCCAGGAGAATCAGCAGATCTTCCGTTCTTTGAGGCACCTAGCTGAGTACATTGCGGCACAGAGAACCAAGTAGCCATGGCTTCGGGACGTAGACTGCAGCTTGCTGCCGTCGTCTTGTTCTTCATCGCATACTCGGTACTGTCGCACTACAGCAATCTCAATCCGCAGGCGCACGATCTGCGCACGTTGCTCGCGCTTGCACCCATGCTGACTCTGGGTTTGGTTCTCCTCTGGCGCTCGAGCGGCGTCCTGGCGGCCCTGCTGGCCGCGGCGGCGACGGCCTATTTGCTGCGAACTTTCTGGCCGCTTTTCGCGCAAAATTTTTCAACTGTGTACCTGGTTCAGCAGGCGGGCTTTTATTCGATCATGGCCTTCACCTTCGGCCGATCGCTGCGCAAGGGCCGCGTTCCGCTCTGCACCGAGCTCGCGGACCGGGTTCATGGTCCGTTGAGCGCGCCCGAGCTGCGCTACACGCGCAACGTCACCGTCGCGTGGGCCCTTTTCTTTCTGCTGAACTTGGCGGCGACCTTTCTTCTGTATCGGTTCGCGCCGCTGCGGATCTGGTCGCTGTTCGTGAACTTCTGCTCGCTGCCGCTGATTTTGCTCATGTTCGTGGCGGAATACCTGGTCCGCCGCCGAGTTTTGCCCCAGGTACAGCGCAGTGGATTCATTGCCACCCTGCGCGTGTATTTTGCGGATTCGCCTTGAAGACCATGGACACGATCGCACTGCTGTCTCATACCTCGCCCACCGCCATCGTCGCGTATCGATCGGGCCTCGCGGTGACGGTTCAACAATTTCTCGACGACGCCAATCAGGCGGCGCGGGGATTGTCCGGCAGCAAACACGTGTTGAATATTTGCGCCGATCGTTATCAGTTCACGGTCGGACTCGCGGCCTGCCTCATGTCGGAGCGGGTCAGCTTGCTGCCTTCCACGCATACGCCGCAGGTCATCGCGCAACTCAAGGCCTTTGCTCCCGACGCCTGCTGTTTGACCGACGAGACGCGTTGCGACATTGACTTGCCGCAAATTTACTACCCGGACCTGTTCCGGCGGCCCTCGCCGCAGGCTCGCGCAGAGCCGCGCTTCGACGTGCCCCGCATCCCCTCCGCCCAGCTTGCGGCCATCGTATTTACCTCCGGCTCGACCGGCACGCCGGTGCCTTACAGAAAAACCTGGGGATTGCTCGCCCGCTGCGTTCAGAACGGCGCGCCGCGCTTGGGGCTCTTGGACGGGCGAAGCCATAGCCTCGTGGGCACGGTTCCCGGCCAGCATATGTACGGCTTTGAATCGACCGTGCTGCTCGCCCTGTTGAGCGGCAACGCCTTGAGCGCCGAGCGCCCGTTTTATCCGGCAGACGTCGCCGCCGCCGTCCAGAGGCTGCCGCGGCCCCGGGTGTTGGTCACCACCCCCATTCACCTGCGCACCCTCCTGACCTCCGCGGTTGAATTCCCCGCTGTGGACCTGGTCATGTCGGCAACCGCGCCGTTGACCCGCGAGTTGGCGCGCGAGGTCGAGGAGACGTACCGTACCGCACTGTTGGAAATATACGGCTCAACCGAAACGGGGCAGATTGCCATGCGCAGAACCGCGCAGACGCAGGCCTGGCGCCTGTGGCCGGGCGTTCACTTGAGCGTCTCGAACGACCAGGTCTATGCGCAGGGCGGTCACATCGAGCAGTTGACGCCGATGTGCGACGTCATCGAGATCACCGGTGAAGACGAGTTCTTGCTGCTCGGCCGGACGGCCGACATGGTGAATGTGGCGGGCAAGCGCAGCTCGTTTGGCTACTTGAACGCGCAGCTCAACGCGATCCCGGGTGTGATCGATGGGGCGTTCTTTCTACGCGAAGAGGCGACCGGATCCACCGGCGTTGCACGGCTGGCCGCCGTGGTCGTCGCGCCCGGAATGAGCGCCGCGGCCCTGACCGAACAGCTGCGGCAGCTGATCGATCCGGTATTCCTGCCGCGGCCGCTGTTGATCGTGGAACAGCTGCCGCGCAATGCAACCGGCAAACTGCCGCAGCAGGCGCTGCAGGGATTCGCCGATGAACAATTGCGGGCCAACGAATCGCCATGAAAATGCAAAGCACGCTGGAAATTGCCGCCGACCATCCGTCCTTTTCAGGTCATTTCCCGACATTTCCAGTATTGCCGGGCGCCCTGCTGCTCGACGAAATGCTCACTGCCATCCAACTGGCGCGCGCAATCGACCTGACGACGTGGCATGTCTCGTCCGTGAAATTTCTCGACGCCGTGCGGCCGCGCGATTGTCTGGTGTTGGAACACGAGGCCACCGCCCCGGGATCGATTCACTTCACGATCCGCGTCGACAACCGCAAAGTTGCCAGCGGTACGCTGCATGATTCGTAAAGCCGCCAATCTTCTGGACGATGAGCACACGGTGCACGATGGCCACAAGGCCGCTGAATGGGTCAGACATCGCGAGCGCGGCAGCCTTTGGCTGTTGAAAATCATGGCGTTTCTTTCCTTGCGCTGCGGACGCGGGCCGAGCCGCATCATTCTCTATGGCATTGCCATTTATTTTTTCTTGTTCGGGCCCAGCGCGCGGCGCCACTCGTTGCGCTATCTGCGGCTCGCCCTTGGCAGGGAACCGACGGCGCGCGACCGGTTTCTCCAAATATTGAGCTTCGCGACGACCATTCACGATCGGGTCTATCTCATCAACGGCCAATTCGAGAAATTCAACATCTCGATGGAAGGAGAAGACCTGGTGCTGGCGCATACGCCCGAGGGCCGCGGCGCCTTGTTGCTCGGCGCGCACATGGGCAGCTTCGAAGTCATGCATTCCTTGAGCCGGCGCCGGCATGGCTTGCGCGTCGCGATGGCGATGTACGAAGAGAATGCGCGCAAGATCGGCGGCATCCTCGCCGCCATCAATCCGAAATGGATCGCGGATATTGTCGCCCTGGGCCAAATCGATGCCATGCTCAATATTGCCGAGCGCCTCGACCTGGGCGCCTACGTCGGCGTGCTCGCCGACCGCACGCTCGGAGAAGAACCGTCGCAAGCCGTCACATTCCTGGGACGAACGGCCCACGTGCCCACGGGCCCCATGCGCGCGGCCGCCATCCTGCGCTGTCCCGTGTTTTTCATGGTCGGCCTGTACCGCGGCAGGAACGACTATCATGTGGCGTTCGAACCGGTCGCGGACTTTTCCGCCGCCAGCGTCGGCAGCCGCGATCTCGCGGTGCGGGTCGCGATCGAACGGTATGCCGCGGTGCTGGAGCGCTACTGCCGCAGCGATCCGTACAACTGGTTCAACTTTTTCGATTTCTGGCGCCCGCCCGGCGGCGGCCGGGAGCCTTAATGCTGCGCTTCCTGCCATTGGCGCTCCTGTGCATCTTAAGCGCGATGGCCAATACGGCTCGCGCCGCGACGGCCGGTTCCGGCGATCTCGATCAGGTCATGGCCTTGCTCGCGATGCGCCAGCACGGCCGGGCCGAGTTCATTGAACAACATTTCCTGGCCGTCTTGAAACGCCCGATCGAATCCTCCGGCGAGTTGCGCTACGACGCGCCGGATCGGCTCGAAAAGCGCACGCTCATGCCGCGCGCCGAAACTCTGGTGCTCACGGGCGGCGTATTGACCGTCGAACGCGCGCACAGCAGGCGCGTGACGGATTTGCATGCCCACCCGCAGGTGCTGCCCTTCGTCGAGAGCATTCGCGCGACACTGGCGGGCGATCGCGGCGCCCTCGAGCGTGTGTTTCGTTTGGAATTTGCCGGCAGCGTTTCGCGCTGGACTTTGACTCTGGTGCCCCTGGAATCAAAGGTCAAACAATCCGTCAGCCAGGTGCGCATCGACGGCGCCCGCGATCAGTTGTTGAAGGTTGAAATCCGCCAGCCCGATGGTGACCGATCGCTGATGACCCTGCGGCCCTCAAGCCTGCCATGAATGTACGTCGCGTGGGCGTACTCATCGTTTGGCTTGGTTGCGTCGCGTTCGCTGTCGTCGTCGTGGCACGCGCTCACTACATCACCGATCTGTCCGGGTTTTTGCCGGCCCATCCCACGCCCACGCAGCAACTGCTGGTCGATCAGTTGCGCGACGGCCCTGCCTCACGGCTGATTCTCATCGCGATCGAGCAGGGAGACGCCGCTTCGCGCGCGCGCCTGTCGACGGGCCTCGCGGAGCGCCTGCGCAAGGATCCGGCATTCGCAAGCGTCAACAACGGTGAGGCGGTCGCGGGGCAAAGAGATCGGGAGTTCTTGTTTCAGCACCGGTACCTGCTCAGCGAAGCCGTGGATGCCCAGCGCTTCACCGCGGCGGGCTTGAGCGCCGCCATCAGGGAGACCATCGACAATCTGGCCTCGCCCGCGGGTCTCTTGTTCAAGTCTCTGCTGCCGCGCGACCCAACGGGCGAATTGCTGAATATCATCGATCAATTGGCGCGCTCGCCCACGCCGCAAAGCCGCGACGGCGTTTGGGTCTCGAGCGACGGGAATCGTGCACTGGCGGTCGCGCAAACCACCGCGAACGGATCCGACAGCGATGCGCAGAGCCGGGCGATCGATGCGATTCGCGCGGCATTCGCCGCGGCGGCAGCAGAATTGCCGCCGAGCGACGCCAACAAGCCGCAGCTGCGCTTGAGCGGACCGGGCGTTTTCGCGGTCGCGGCGCGCGCCAAAATCCAGCGCGCCGCGGTGCGCTTGTCGATTGCCAGCAGCGTTCTCGTGGTCACCCTGCTGCTCGTCGTCTATCGATCGCTGTCGGCGCTCGGTTTGGGACTCTTGCCCGTGGCCACCGGCGCGCTGGTGGGCGTCGCCGCCGTCGCGCTGGGATTTGGCGCCGTGCACGGCATAACACTGGGCTTCGGCATCACCTTGATTGGCGAGTCGGTCGATTATTCGATCTATTTCTTCCTTCAATCGCGCCAGGCCCGCGCCGCAGGCGCCGCAGGCGGCAGCTGGCAGCAGCGGTGGTGGCCGACGATACGCCTCGGCATGCTGACCTCGGTGTGTGGATTCGCCTCGCTGCTGCCGTCGGGATTTCCCGGACTGAAGCAGCTGGGACTTTATTCCATCAGCGGCTTGATTGCCGCCGCATGCGTGACCCGCTTCATATTGCCAGCACTGTTGCCGCCCAACCTGACGGTTCGCGATGTGACGCCCCTGGGCCGGCGCGTCGCCGGGCTGTTGCAAGCGGTACACCGGTTTGGCCGCGCCGCCATCTTGTGGTGGGGCGTCGCACTGGTGGTGCTGGCGCTCGCGGTGCTGTATCACGACCGGGAAACGCTTTGGAATCGCGAGCTGTCGGCGTTGAGTCCAGTCTCGGCCGAGGAGCAGGTCTACGACGCGAAGCTGCGCGCCGACCTGGGCGCGGCGGATGTCCGCGATCTCGTGATCGTCTCGGGACCCGACTTGGAGTCGATACTGCGCAATGCCGAACTTGCCGCCCGCGCCCTCGAGGCGCTGGTGGATGAGAAAGTAATCGGCGGCTTCGAAAGTCCTGCGAACTATTTGCCGAGCATGGCCACTCAAGAGCGCCGGCGCGGCAGTTTGCCGGGTGGAGCGGATCTGCGCGCCAATCTGAAACAAGCCATTGAAGGGCTGCCGCTGCGCGCGGATTCCTTGCAGCCCTTTCTCGAGGATGCCGAAGCAACGCGGCACGCCGCGTTGGTGACGCCGCGCGACCTGGCGGGCACCTCCTTGAGCTCTGGATTCGATGCGCTGATCCTGCATCAAAAGGACCGGTGGAATGCCCTGTTGCCGCTGCGCAGCGCCACCGCCGGCGCGGATATCGACTTGGGCAAAGTTGCGGCGGCGCTCAAGGACAGCCAGGTGGAGGATGCTCGCGCGCTCGACCTTAAGCAGGAATCCGACGCGCTCTACGGCAGCTATCTGGCCGAAGCCATTCATTTCTCCCTGGCCGGGTTTCTGGCATTGACTGTTCTGCTGCTGGTCGCGCTGCGTTCGCCGTTGCGGGTGGCGCGTGTTCTGGCACCCTTGGTGCTCGCGGTTGTCACCGTCGCCGCGGGACTGGCCGTTGCCGGCGTGCACTTGAGCATACTGCACTTGGTCGGGATGCTTTTGATTGTGGCCGTGGGCTCGAACTACGCCCTGTTCTTCGACCGTCAGGCCAACGCGGCCGAAGGCGGCAACCAAGCGCTCACTCTCGCCTCATTGGTGATCGCCAACGCCAGCACCGTGATCGCTTTCGGCCTGCTGTCCTTCTCGCAGGTTCCGGTGCTGGTTGCATTGGGCACAACGGTCGCACCCGGCACATTTCTCGCACTGCTGTTCGCCGCGATCGGCTTTCGCGCCGCCGAAAGCGCGCATGCATAACATTTTCCGCGCCGCCGTCGAAGGCTCACGGGCCCCGACGCAAATGATCTGGCTGCCCGGCGCCTACCACTCCGCGCAGGACTTCGTCAACGAAGGCTTTGCGCGGGCCGCGGCGCAGCGGCAGATTCGCGTCGATCTGCGGTTCGTCGATCTGGACATGCAGCACCTGGATGACCGGAACGCGTTGGCTCGCTTGAGAACCGACATTGTCCTGCCGGCGCGCGATTCCGGCGCGGCGGTGTGGCTGGCGGGAATCTCGCTGGGCGGCTTGGTGGCGCTGGACTATGCCAGTTCTTATCCCGGCGAGCTCGACGGACTGTGCCTGCTCGCGCCCTATCTCGGAAACCGCATGCTGATCGGCGAAATCGCCGCAACGCCCGGGCTCGGCGCCTGGGACGCCGGTGAGCTTGCGGAACCGGACGCCGAACGCCGAATATGGCGCTATATCAAAACGCGCAGCGACTCGAGCAAGCTGTTCCTGGGCTATGGACGGGACGACCGATTTTCCGCGGCCCATGATCTTCTGGCCACGGCGCTGCCCACTGACTGGGTGAATGTCGTTGCCGGCGGCCACGAGTGGCGCACGTGGCTTGCACTCTGGGAGAATTTTTTGGATTCGCATTTGACATGAACCGCATTTGACATGAACGAGCGCGAGACTGCCCCTCGTTGGAAACCCTCGCCCCTGTTGCTCGCCTCGTGTGCCGTGCACCTGGGCGCGGCGGCGGCGTTGATTGTGCGGCCGCGCGCGTGGCCGTGGGGCTTGGGCGCCCTGCTCGCCAACCACATGGCGCTGGCCGCGGCGGGACTTTGGCCGCGGAGCCAGCTCCTGGGTCCGAATTGGACGCGCCTGCCGGCACGCGGCCTCGAGCGGGCCGTGGCCATCACCATCGATGACGGACCAGACCCCGAGGTCACACCGCGGGTGTTGGCGCTGCTCGAGGGTCATGGAGCGAGCGCCACTTTTTTTTGCATCGGCGAACGCGTGCTGCGCTACCCTGATCTTGCACAAGAAGTCGTGCGGCGCGGACACGCCATTGAGAATCATAGTCAGCGCCATCGCCATAATTTCTCGCTGCTCGGACCCAGCGCGATGAACGCGGAAGTAGCCTCGGCGCAAGAGAGCATTTTCCGCACTACGGGCAGCATGCCGAGATTTTTTCGCGCGCCGGCGGGCCTGCGCAATCCCTTTCTCGATCCCGTTCTCGTTCGCCTGAAGCTGCAGCTTGCCAGTTGGACTCGCCGCGGTTTCGATACCGTGAGCGCCGATGCCGATGCGGTTTTCCGCCGCTTGGCGAGTCCGCTCGAGGATGGCGATATCCTGTTGCTGCATGACGGCCATGCTGCGCGTACACCCGCCGGAAGGCCGGTGATTCTGGAAGTGCTGCCGCGCCTGCTCGAGACTTTGAGCGCGCGGCAGCTCAAATCCGTCACGTTGCGCTCGGCGTTGCCAGGACACGCATGAATCCCATGCTGCTCGCGGAGTTCACGGCGACGAGCTGCATCGGCACGGGCCTGCAGCCGACTCTGGCCAGCCTGGACAAGCTGCGCAGCGGGCTGACGCGCTGCGACTTTGAAACCGTCAAGATCGACACGCACATCGGCGAGGTGCCCGGAGTCGATGCACAGCGCCTGCCCGATGAACTGCGGCTGTTCGACTGCCGCAACAACCGCCTGGCCGAGCTCACCCTGCGTCAAGACGGCTTCTTGGATGCCGTGGATGCCGCGGCGGCGCGCTGGGGCCGGCGCCGGATCGGCGTATTTATCGGCACCAGTACCGCGGGCATCATGCAGACAGAATTGGCTTATCGTGCCCGCGATCCGGTCGGCGGCGCGCTGCCGGCTGATTTCGTATACGGCACCACCCACAACTCGTTCTCGGTCGCGGACTATGTTCGCCGGCGTTGCGGGCTCGAGGGCCCCGCCATGGCCGTTTCCTCGGCGTGCGCGTCGAGCGCCAAAGTGTTCGGCACCGCGAGACGCATGATCGAAGCGGGGCTCATCGATGCGGCCTTGGTCGGCGGAACCGACTCGCTGTGCCTGACCACCCTCTATGGATTCCATTCACTGCAACTCACCTCTCCCGCGCCCTGCCGTCCCTTCGATGCCGCCCGCGACGGCATCTCCATCGGTGAAGCTGCCGCCTTCGCGCTCCTCGAACGCGCGTCGGCCAGGATTGGCGGCGATTCCATCCTCCTCCAGGGCGTGGGCGAGTCCAGCGACGCCTATCACATGTCGGCGCCGCACCCCGAAGGATTGGGCGCAAAGCGCGCCATGCAAGCGGCGCTCACGGCCGCCTCATTGGAGCCCGGCGACATCGACTACATCAATTTGCATGGCACCGGAACACCGAGCAACGATCGCTCGGAGAGTCAGGCGGTCACGAGCATTTTCGGTCCGACGACGCCCTGCAGCTCGACCAAGGGGGCGACCGGTCACACATTGGGCGCCGCCGGCGCATTGGAGGCGGTGATCAGCGCACTCGCCATCCGCAATGGAATGATGCCGGGCGGCGTGCATACGACCCGGGTCGACCCGACCCTGACGGCGCACTATATAAAAGAGAATCGGCATGCGCCGCTGCGGCGCGTGCTCAGCAATTCTTTCGGCTTCGGCGGCACGAATTGCAGTTTGATTTTAGGCCGCGCTGGATGACGCTGCCTGGTTATGTCGCCGGGATCGGGGTGTTGGGACCCGGCCTGCAGAGTTGGCCGCAGGCCGCCGCCGTCCTGTCGGGCAGGCAACCTTACGCTGCCGAGCCCACGGTGCTGCCCATCCCCTCAATGCTGCCGCCCGCCGAACGGCGGCGCACCGGGAGAGTCGTGAAATTGGCCTTGGGGGTGGCGCTGGAAGCGGCCGCGCATGCCGATGCCGACCCTAAGCAAATGCCCAGCGTGTTTTCCTCCTCGGGCGGCGACGGCCACATCTGCCACGAAATCTGCCAGGCGCTCGCGCTGCCGACGCGTGAGGTCTCGCCGACGCGTTTCTCGAATTCCGTCCACAATGTCGCGGCCGGTTACTGGAGCATTGCGACCGGCTCGATGACCGAGTCGAATGTGTTGTGCGCCTTCGATGCCAGCTTCGTCGCGGGACTGCTCGATGCCATGACTCAGATTGCGGTCGATCGACAAACGGTTTTGTTCGTGGCCTATGACACCGAATATCCGCCGCCCCTGCATGCCAAGCGCCCCATCCCCGACGCGCTGGGGATCGCCCTGGTTCTCACGCCCGAGAGAACCGCAACCTCGATCGCCCGCATTGACGTTGCGCTCACCGACGAAGGCGCCGACAGGATGTCGGATCCCGGACTCGAGGCGTTGCGAAGCGCCATTCCTGCCGCGCGTGCGTTGCCGCTGATGCGGCTGCTGGCATGCCGCGCTGCCGGCCGGGTGGTTCTCGACTATCTCGATGTGTCCCGCGCCGCCGTGCAGGTCGAACCATGCGAATGAACCGGGCGTGGATCGAGGCTCGCATCCCGCATCAAGGCCGCATGTGCCTGCTCGATGAAGTGATCGACTGGAACGCACACCATATCCGCTGCCGTAGCGGCACGCACCGTGCGCTCGACAATCCGCTGCGCGCGTACGGGCGCCTTGGAATTGCCTGCGGTATAGAATATGCCGCGCAAGCGATGGCGCTGCACGGCGCGCTGGCGAGTGCCGCGGCGAGCGCGGCGGCGAGTACGGGCGCTGCGTCGCGGGTGGGTTTGCTGGCCAGCGTTCGCGAAGTGCGAATGCATGTGCTGCGGCTCGATGATATCGAATCCGATCTGTTGTGCGAGGTCAGTCACCTTGCCGGAGACAGCCTCACGGCGTTGTATGAGTTCGCGTTGCGCGGTGCGGACAGGTGCTTGCTCACCGGACGCGCATCGGTGGTGCTGGACGCGGGCGGGCGGTTGCGGTCATGAATGAAATCACCACTCGCGCGTTGGTTACCGGCGGCAGCGGCGGCATCGGCGCGGCCATTTGCCGAGCCTTGAGTGCACAGGGGCACTTCGTCTACGTGCACGCCCATCGCGGCATGGGCGCCGCCGAATCGATCGCCGCGCAGATCGTCGGCGCGGGCGGCCAGGCGCGCGCCCTGCAATTCGATCTGACCGATGCTGCGGCGGCTCGAACAGCCCTCGACGACATTCTCGAGGCAGGTCCGATTCAAGTGCTGGTCAACAACGCCGGCATTCATGACGATGCGGTTTTTCCCGGCATGAGCCCGCAACAATGGCATCGCGTCATCGACCTGTCGGTCAACGGATTTTACAACGTCACTCAGCCGCTGATGCTGCCCATGATACGCACGCGTTGGGGACGGATCATCAGCATTACGTCGGTCGCTGCGCTGCTCGGCAATCGGGGCCAGGTGAACTACGCGGCCGCGAAGGGAGCGCTGAATGCAGCCACCAAGGCGTTGAGTCTCGAGGTCGCGAGCCGCGGCATCACGGTCAACGCGGTCGCACCCGGCATCATCGCCACCGCCATGGGCAAAGCGGCGTTTGATGAGGCCGCCATCGACAACATCGTGCCGATGAAGCGCGCCGGTTCGCCTGAGGAGGTCGCAAGCCTCGTGGCATACCTGGCATCGCGCGAAGCCGGCTATATCACGGGGCAGATAATTTCAATCAACGGCGGCATGGCGTGATTGAAAATGTCGCGCTTCACGCATAGGCATCGAGCAGGCCGATCGCACTTCGCGAAATCGCGGTAGAGGCTGGCGCGACGGGAGCCACGCCCTCGATCGAGGGCATGGCCTCGTAGGCCTGCGAGGGCGGCGAGCGATCTTGAAAGGAGCGGTGCGAGATGTCGACGCTCACCTGGGAAAATCCTTGCGAGCCCAGCATTTCGCGCAGTTTCGGCGAGCTCGATTCCAAGGCGTCGCGCGTTACCGCGCTGTGGCTGGAAAGCCAGACTTGCGCATGCCCGCCTTGCAGGGCGATGCGGACTTCGATGGGACCGAGCGCCGGCGGATTGACCTGCAGTTTGGCGCTCGTGAGGTTGCCGTCCATCATCACCGACACCTTGTCGGCAACGCCTTGTCCGAATCCCGGTGTATCGACGCCCGCGGCGATTTTGAACGTCGGCGCGGGACTGCCGTCGGTCGGCGTGTTCGAAGTCAACAGCTGCGCGGCACCGGCGCTGCCATCGTTCGATGCAGCTGACAAGGACAAGTCGGCGCTGGTGGTGTGCGAACGCTTGTCCGCCGCACCGGCGGC
>Ga0210406_10001909_pt1 | contig 24478 bp, 19 predicted proteins | sample IncBWC30MmetaG_FD_155454 | JGI IMG/M metagenome (GOLD analysis project Ga0210406, IMG submission 155454) | Forest soil microbial communities from Barre Woods Harvard Forest LTER site, Petersham, Massachusetts, United States - Inc-BW-C-30-M | ecosystem: Environmental > Terrestrial > Soil >...
CCGGTACGACTTGCTTAATTCTACACCCTGGAGCTTCAGCATTCCTCGTCAATTCACTTTTCGACTCGGTGCTTCGTCAGCGTGCGCGATCCATTTTCTGAATCCACGATGATCGTAGCATCCGCTATAAAGAAGGTCAATTGATGGCCTGTCGTCGTACCCTCAGAAGCGTCAAAAATCGTCGGCGTTCCGCCGCTCATTACGAATTTCCCCTCCGCCGCCGTGTATTCGCCGTGCTCTGCGGTCGCCCGCCGCTCGCCTTGCTTCACGGTCACGTTGCCGGTCGCCACCGCACGGCTGATCTGCTGTGGGCCGGGCACACCCGTGAGACCCTCGTTCGAACTGCCGCTCGAACTCGCGGTCGCTGCTACGCCGCCGGCGGCGTTCGCCCGGGTGAAGTACAAATCCAACAACGCACTGGTAATTTTCTCGTCCGGCGATTGCACCACAACGTTCTGCTCCAGCCGCGCGCGATTCTCCTGATCCCAGTAAGTCAATTTGGCCGACTGCGCATGCCAGAGTACCGGCGGCTTGGGCTTTGCCGCGTTTGTTGCAGAGCCCGCCGCGTTTGCCGGCGCCTGCGGAAACACCGACCGCACATTCCCCTCCGCATTCATCATCCGCTCGTTCTTCAGCAGTTCGATCGACTCCGCTTCCAACACCGAATCACCCTGCCACAGCCTCGCGTGCCCGGTGTAGAGCGCCCGTCCGCTTTTCGAATTTCCACTCAAGTGGTCTGCGCTCACATTCGCGGCTACCGGCGCAAGATGAACGGAACTGCCGCGCGCGGCCAAGTCCGAGGAGCGCACGCCGCCTTCGCCCTGCACGTCGCCGGTCGCCTGCCAAAACGTCAGCTTCTGCGCCGAAGTCAGAGTTGTCGCATCTCTCGCCGTAGCATGCCCCGTCAAGGTCGCCGTCTGCTGCGCGCGTTCGAATACCGCATGATCCGCCCTCGCCGTTCGTGCCCCTTGATTCAACTTCACGTCTTCGCTCAACTCCATGCGCGACCATCCACCTTGCTCCTGCAATTCCACAAAGCCATTTTTTGCGGTTGCCGTTTGCTTGTCGGCATCCGCGGCGCTGCGCTCGGTGCGAACATTTCCTTTTGCATCCAATCGCGAAGCTTTTCCATTCGGATCAAAGATCATTCCCAATTGGTTGGCTTGCAGCACCGTCTGTGACGGTTTCGTGCTTGCATTGCCCGCTTCATTCCATTCGATCCGTCCCGCACCAACCGTATCCGCGCTCGCCAGCTTCGTTCCTTTCGTATCACCCTTTTCCAGACCCTTTTCCAGAAACGTCAGCCGCAACTCATCCGTCGTCAGCCGTCGCGTGTCCCCGTTTTCTCCGGCGCGGGTTTCTCCGCCACGCGATCCTTTCGCGCCAGTGTTTGTCCGCGCATCCACGCTTCCCCGCAGCACCAGCAATTTGGGCTCATTGTGTCCGGGCAGCATCTCCATTGAAGCGCTCTGTGCCCTGAATGTCTGGCCTGTGTCGCCTTGCGCGGATTCCCCGCTCACTTGACCCTTGGCTTCAGCACGCTCCACCCAGCCCGCGGGAGCCAATGTCGCGGTAATTTCTTCTGCGGACAATCTCTGTTTTCCGGCGCCCTTGGCCGCGCTGAACTCCGGCAGCATGTCTGTGCCATTGGACTGCGCGATCAATCGCCGTGCGCGAAAATTTTCATCCAGTTCCAACAAAAGAGCCGCGGCCGTTAACCGCTCCGATTGCGTTTTCGCTTCTGCCGGCCCGGACAGATGTATCGTGCCGTTGTTCCGCGAAAAATCCATGCGTGTTCCGGTAACTTCGATCGGCTCTCGCTTGGGCGCCTGCGCGCTGTTTGCATTTACCGCGCCCTTTCTGCCAATCGCTGCCGGCTGGTCCAGTTTCAGCTTCACATCCCGTTGCAAACGCAGAGTCCCCTCTTCCGAGTTGTACGCCGCGCCAACAGCTTGTCCGCTGCCATTCGCAAATGAAAACTGCACAACCTCGTCCGTGGTCGCTTCCCCGCTGCTGCGGTTGAACGAAACACCCTTCGTTTCAATCTTCATGGTTCCGGGAGCGCCCGGTTTTCCGTCGGTAGCCTTCCATTCGTCGGCGCTCATCAGAATAATTTCCACGTCGCCCGCGCAGGACATGTCTCCGCTGTCCTTCGTGTACCGGCACGTGTGCGTTTCCATGGTGTCGTGCCGCGCTGCTTCCTTGCCGAAGATGGTGATTTTCACGCCTTCCAGATCGCTGGCGTTGGCTCCCTTGAAATCAATCGATTTTGACGCCTCGACGGTAAAAATCTTGTGCGTTCCTTCACCTTTTGAAAATGCCAGATGGCTCGATTGCCGCTCCACGTCCACTGGAGCCGACGGCGGAGCATTTTTGCGCTCGATGTGCCGCGTGTATCCGCGCTTCAGGTACAAGCCAACCGTTAGCCCGGCGAACACCAGGGCCACCGCCGCGCTCCAGCGCGCGTATCTTGCTGCTTCGCTCTTTCGCATCGTGTAGCGCCACCTTCGCGGTGGCATGGCTTCAGTTAATCAGAATTGGCTAAGGCTGTATACCTCACCGCATGTCGGTATGGATGGGTGGTCGATGATTCCGCCTCAATACTCAGACGCTTTCGAATCTTCGTTGGGTCGGCTGCAGTCAAGGTGGGTGAGAAATGGGGTTACCTTGACCGGACCGGCGCGATGGCGATAACACCCAGATTTGCAGGCGCGTTTAACTTTTCAGACGGTTACGGCTACAAACGCGATCCGTTGGTGTTTAAATGAATGCGGAGAACTTTGATGAAACGGCTTTGCGTTTGCTCCACCATTCTCATCACCGCTCTATTGCTTTGCGCTTCAGCGGTTGCGCGCTTCCACCACTTCGACCAGCCATTTTTGGTCAAACTCGGAACTTACTACGGGTTCATGGATGCTGGATGCCGAATGGTGAATTCGCTGCCCCTTCGGTCCCAGTCTCAAGTTCGACGATAGCAAGCGTGCATTTGGAAGAAACTACTCCTTTTTGGCTTCATCGATAAGACTGGTCAGGTTGTGGTTAAGCCTTGATTTGGCATGCTTCTTGGGTTTTCCGAGGGGTTGGTGGCGGGCTACGGAGAGAAGGATCACATCTTAAACAGGGAAACTTTGTCACCCCCCTGGAAGAACACGGCCAATCAATAGAATTCCTGACCGGCTTCTCCGAGGGACTTGCTGCCGATTCCATGCGCGTGGCGCATCCTGACGGACGGGTTGTTCTTGACACCACCGGAGCAACGGTTTGCCGGCTTGAAAATAAGTAGCGAGTAGGCGGCCGCGCAAGCGCAATTTCGGATTGAAAGCCGGTGAAGGAATTCCGCGACTTGTATGGTTATCTATATCTTGTTGAGAATGCTCCGGCCGTAGGCCGCTTGCATTCGGCCATCGATCCCTACCCCGCCGACTCCGCATTGGCCGCTGGCAGCGGCTCCAGAATTCCCACATTGGCCACCGCGACGCTGTCGCGGTTGGTATTTTTTGCCAGATACATTGCTTCGTCCGCCAGATGCAGCAATCCCTCTTTGGTGCGCGAGTCCACTGGGTACGACGCGACTCCCATGCTCGCCGTTAGCTTGATGTTCAATCCCTCGCCGGGCAGCCAGGTTGATTCGCGCAGCATCTTGTGCAGCCTCCGCGCCACCAGCATCGCATTGTCTTTTGAAGTTTGCGGCAGCAGCAGCACAAATTCGTCGCCGCCGTAGCGAAATGCGAAATCGATCAACCGGCAATGCGCCTTCAACGCGTTGCCGATCTCCCAAAGCAGCCGCGAGCCCATCAGGTGGCCCTGGGTGTCGTTTACCTGTTTGAAGTGATCGAGATCGATAAAAATCAACGAAAATTCGTAGGCGTAGCGCTGCGAACGGTAAATTTCCGTTTCCAGAATAAAACCCATGTGCCGCGCGTTATACAGCGTGGTGCAATCGTCGGTGATCGTCAGCTCGTGAATGCGCTTCACGTGCCGCGCATTCTCCAACGCAATTGCCGCAAAATCGGACAGCGCTTCGAGCAGCTTCAAATCCCGCGCATCAAATCCTTCCGGCCCTATGCAATTGATCAGCTCAATGACTCCCAAGCAGGTATCGCGAAACTTGACCGGTACCGCAACGATCGATTGCGTTTCCGTCTTCGTTTTCTCATCCACCTGCGAGAAAAATCGCGTATCCTTCGAAGTGTCCGGCACTACCACTGTTTCGCCGTGCGCCGCCACCCATCCGGCGATTCCCTGCCCCATTTTCACGCGCACATCTTTCAGCGCCGTCGAAGCCGTACCAACCGCCAGCTCGAAATATAATTCCTGCTTGGCCTCATCCAGCAGCAACAGCGACCAGTTATCCGGACGCAGAAATTCGTCGATCTTTTCCATGATCGTCCGCAGCACCTGATCCAGCTGCAGCGATGACGTCAGCGCTTTTCCGAGCTCCTGGAAGACCGCGACTTCGCCGGCTTCGCGTCGCTCCCCTGGGAGTCCCGGACTTCTGCGCCGATCAACGGCGGGAAACTGTTTGTTCTCCTCCACGCGTAGTGGTCCTGTCCCCTTCGATGAGCCGGCAACCGTACCTTCGTGCGGATACACGGCGCCGTTCGCAGCTTCCTGCTTTCTGCGATTCAACGCCAGTATAGTCGTGCGGCAAAAATGTGCGCAACCTATCCGTGGTACAGGCGTTGCCATCTCGCCATCCACGCCGCGGCTCCAAGATCCGCCCGCACTTCTTCAGCTCGCAATTTCCTTATCCGATTCTTTTTCAAGCGTTTGACACCGCCTTGGCAGCGCACCTATAGTGCGTCAGGGCAATACGTTTGCCCCATTTCTTCAGGCGCTTTTCCGCCCGAAGGAACCACGGTATTTCGCTAAAATCGGGCGCAGAATTGCACGCGCCAAAATCGAGGAACGGTTCGACGAATGGCCAAGGGCACGTTTGGGGAGCGTCTGAAGCGCGAACGAGAACTGCGCGAAGTCACGGTAAAGGAAATCGCCTCCGCCACGCGCATCGCTCCCAAATTCCTGGAGGCCCTTGAAAACGAGGACTGGAATAAGCTGCCCGGCGGCGTCTTTGGACGCGGCTTCGTGCGCAGCATCGCGCGCTACCTCGGGCTCAGTGAAGAAAATTTACTCTCGGATTACGACCTGGCGCGCGGCGAGACCTCCGTTCCTGCCGTGCAGAAAGCAGAAGAACGAATTCCCTCGCCTCCCAAATGGATTCCTGCGCTCGCTGCGGTGCTGCTCATTGCCGCGCTCGTCGGCATGGTATTCGGCGGCCGTTACGCCTGGCGGCGATACGTTGCGCATCGCAACGCAAAAAAAGCCTCTGCCGTAGTCAGCCTTCCGTCCTCAAATGCCGCGCAAAATTCTCTCGTCAACAGCTCGCTGGCATCCGCCGAAACGGGTGTGAAAGTCGCCGCTGACGGCCTGGCCGGATATGACGCGGAACTGCCCGCCGGACAGAATCTGCATTTCTCCGCGAACGATGAATTTGCGGTCACCGCCGCGGACTTTTCCGTGCTGTTGCTGGAGTTGAACGGCCAGAAAGTTATGCCCGCCCTCGCACCCGGCTCCTCCAGTACAATCTCATTGACGTCCAAAGACCTGAGGCAGGCAGCCGGTGGATCTACTAAGCCCTGAAGTTCTGCAGGAATTGCGTCGCGGCAACGCGACCCGTGAAGACAAGCTCGCCGTATGCACCGGCGGTTTCAAATTGCCGGCACCCGATCTCGCGGAAATTCTCAGCGTGCTGGCGCTCGATTCCGATGAACTGATCTCGACACGCGCGCAGGAGTCCATTCTGGCGCTTCCCATCGAAAATTTTGTGGAAGCTCTGAATCGCCAGCAAGCTCTGGAACCCTTGTTCGAATTTGCCGCGAGGAATCTCGCGGCCAAGCCCGGTGTTGCCGACGCACTGATCAAAAACAAAAATTGTTCGGCGGAGTACCTGGTCCCATTGGTCCAGCATCTTTCCGCGCTCGGCGTTCAGGCTTTGATGGATGAATTGGATCGCGTCAGCGATTCCCGCGAACTTGCGGAGGCGCTTGAGAAATCCAGTTCCATCACCCTGGAACAAAAAAGCCAGTTGAATGAATTGCTCAGCGACGCGATGCCGGACATCGCAGCGCTCACCGACGCGCTGGCGGACGCCGAGCCGGACAACGAACGCCGCAAGACGCTGCTGCAGCAGATTTCCACTATGACCGTTTCGCAGCGCGTGAAATTCGCGATGAAAGGCGGCTCCGAAGCGCGCCGCACACTCATCCGCGACACCAACAAAGTGGTACAGCGCGCCGTGCTGCAATCGCCGCGCCTCACCGATCAGGAAGTGGAATCTTTCGCATCCATGACCAACCTCACCGACGAAATTCTGCGCATGATTGGTAAAAACAGAAATTTCCGCAAGAACTATAACGTCGTGCGCAACCTCATGAACAATGGCAAAGCCCCGCTGGACGTTACGCTGGGACTTCTCGCAATGCTCAATCCGCCCGATCTCAAAAAACTCGGAATGAACAAAAATATCCCCGAAACGCTTCGCGCCACCGCCGTCAAACTCATGCGCCAACGTAACGAAACAAAAAAATAATCTCGCAGAAACTGAAACGCGACGCTCTTGCCGGCGCATCCACCGCCCGGTACTATTTCTTCGATGAAATTGATAGCCGCTATTCCTTTCAACCAGTTCCGTCTCGCGCTTTTCTGCGCAATTCTGACGATGTGGGCGGTCACGCTGAATTTCGCATTCGCAGCTCCCGCCGACCCGTGGACCGCCGCGCAAACCGTGCAACCCGCGCAGCTAGTCGCCGAACTTCAACTGGAAAAAGATCCGCACGTCCAGGTCATCTATGTCGGCCCGCGCACTCTGTACAGTGGCGGGCACATTCCGGGAGCGGTCTTTTACGGCCCCGGATCAAGCAAGCAAGGCATCGCCGACCTCAAGAAATACGCGGCAACTTTCGCAAAAAATTCCGATGTAGTTCTGTACTGCGGCTGCTGCCCGCTCGAGAAGTGCCCGAATCTCCGGCCAGCCTTCACCGCCTTGAAAGATGCTGGATTCGCGCGCCTTCGCGTACTGATTCTGCCAACCAGCTTCAACAGCGACTGGGTTGAAAAAGGTTATCCAGTCCAAAAAGACAACTAAATTCGCTCGGAGTTCACGATCCCAGCCGTGGGCGGAGCTTGTGAAAGCCGGTGGCTTCCTGATAAGCGCGCGCCAGTGCCAGCATCTTATTTTCTCCATATAGATTCCCGAGGAACGTCAAGCTCACTGGAGTTCCGGGACCACCGACATTTTCCTCCGCTCCTTCCACACTGGAGGCAGGGGGAGGCGCGTCCGCGCCGCGAAGACCGTTCGGCAGAATCAACGCCGGATGCCCGGTAAGGTTGGTGATCACTAGCTGCTGGCTGAAGGTCGGCGTTACGATTACATCGAATTCGGAAAATACTTTGCCGACTGCGTCCATGGCCATACGGCGCGCACGGCTGGCCTGAATGTATTCAACAGCAGGGAAAAAACGTGCCGCACGGAACGTGTTTGGCCAGTCGTCTGGCCCCTGTTCCGTAAGCAGCTTGTCCCGGCCAGTTCGCGTAAGTTCATCGAACGCAGCCGCCGCTTCCGATTCCAGCATCGCCACCATGGCGTCGTAAGGGAACTTCGGCATTTCCACGGGAACCAGGTTCACGCCCATGGTGCGAAGTTTTTCGAGTGCGGCATCGCTGTATCTGCGGTCATATGCGGCGCGATTGTGGAAAGCTTCTCGGCGTTTGCGATCCTTCTCGTGCTTTTCCTGTTCCTCGGGCGTAGCGGGCTTTTCTTTACTTTGCGATGGCGCTTCCTCCTTTTCCGGCTCGAAATCTTTTTTCAGGTAACCGACGCGCAGTTTCCGCCAGTCGAGATTGGCGTCCCAATTGAACGTCGCGTGCGCATTCACCGTCCGGTCCCGTCCATCCGGGCCGTGAATCGACTGCAGAACCAGAGCGCAGTCTTCCACGCTTCTGCAAATTGGTCCAAGCTTGTCCATGCTCCAGGAAAGCGCCATGGCGCCGGTCCGCGGCACGAAACCAAAAGTCGGACGCAGCCCGGTGCAACCGCATCGCGTTGCTGGCGAAGAAATCGAGCCGAGGGTTTCCGATCCGATGCTGAACGCAACGCAACCGGCGGCGGTAGCCGATGCCGGCCCTGCCGACGAACCGCTGGAACCCTGGCGAGGATTCCACGGATTGCGGGTGACGCCGCCGAACCAGTGGTCGCCCATCGCCAGTGCGCCGAGCGTAAGTTTCGCCACCAGAACCGCGCCAGCTTCATCCAACCGCTTCACGACCGTTGCGTCTTCATCAATCACTTGCTTCTCGAACCCGCCCGCGCCCCACGTGGTCGGATAGCCCTTCACCGCCAGCAAATCTTTTGCGCCCCACGGCAATCCGTGAAGCGGGCCGCGATACTTGCCCGCCGCGATTTCGCGGTCAGCTTCTTTCGCCTGATTGAGAGCGCTCTCTTCCGTCAGCGTGACCACGAATTTCAATTTCGTGTCGTAGTATTTCAAACGTTCCAGGTACATCTCAGTCAGCCAACTGGAGGATATTTTTCTGGTGCGAACCAGCTCCGCAAGCTCCCGTACGGTGGCAAATGCTAAATCGTCCAGGCTCCCGGACACCGCAATCGCGGGTGCATCCGACATGCGCACCGGCAATTTTTCCGCGTCGAATTTCGCATGCGCCGTGTCAGGAACAAACAGGAGCGACGGCTCCACCGAATTTGGTATGTGCAGATGAAAGATCGCTTCAAAACCTGCAAGGTGATCATTCAGGCTTTCCAGCATCATCTTTTTATACTCATCCGGAATCGCCACGCCGGCAATTTTAGCAGCCGCATCTATCATCTCTGCGGTGATAGCCGGTTTATTGTGCGCCTGCGCCCACAGCACTCCGGGCAACAGCGTCCCTGTCAGGCCCGCCGCCGAAAACACTTTCATGAACTCGCGCCGCTGCAACATTTGCCTTCACCTCTCGAAAAAACGAATGGCGTGTACGGTATCACAGGACCGGAATGGCTCGCAGCGGTAGGTGATGGTGCCCGAAATACTGAATTCAGACTCAAGTTGGGGTACTCTCTAAGACCAATGAGTGTCTGTTCTGGAGAAAAAATGAAATTCAATCGACGTGAATTCACGTTCGTTGGCATGGCAATTCTTTTTACCGGCATGCTCGCCGGCTCTTCCACAATGTTGCACGCGCAATCGGCGCTGCCAAAGCCGGACAAAGATACGGTGCTGAAAGCTTCAGACATCAAGCCCAAGCTTTTCCCCGAATCGGTTTTCTTCCGCGGGCAGACCGCTCCCGCACAAATGCGCAATACCGGCGGCATCCATTTCTCGGACGATCTCTATATGCTGGCGGGGTTGGTGGACAATTCAGGCTACTCGACCGGCATTCGCGAAAAATATCAGGCCTACCTCATCACCGAGGCAACGCTGCAATTCGGCGGGCAAACGCTGAAGCCCGGCGCATACGGTGTCGGCTTTATCGAAGGCGGAAAATTTGTAGTGCTCGATTTAGCCGCGAACGAAATATTTCAAGCAACCTCGCAAAAGGACACCGAGATGAAACGTCCGGTACCCCTGCAAGTCACGGCGCCTGAGGCAGGCAAATACCGCTTATACGCCGGACGCGAATTCGTGGAATTCAGCCGCGCGAAATAATTCTCTCGGCGGCACCATTACGCATACCGCGAAGAAACGACCATGATGGACATCGATTGGCTTCGAAAAGTCTGCCTGGGGTTTCCCGGTGTGACCGAGCAACTTCAGTGGGGCAACCACCTGCTCTTCAAAGTTTCCGGAAAAATGTTTGCCATCGCGTCCCTCGAACCCGCCCTAGTCTGTCTTACCTTCAAGTGTTCCGATGAATCGTTCGCGGAACTGACCGAGCGGCCAAAGATCATTCCGGCTCCATACCTGGCACGCGCAAAATGGGCGGCACTGGAATCTTCCGACGCCGTTACGCGCGACGAGCTGCAGGAACTGCTTCACACTTCCTATCAATTGGTGTTCGCAAAACTACCGAAGCGCGCACAGGAACGCGTAAAAAGCGAAAGCTCGCGTCCCAAACATAAGCGCAATAGTGCAACTGACGAGAAGAAAACAAAAAAATCCGCCCACCGCAAAAGCAAAAATTAAGCCGTCACTTTGTTGGGAGTTACTTTGGGAATGGCGCGGCGCAGCGGTTTCGCGCCGGATATCGGAAACGTCATGCTCCAAAAATTAATCTCGGTAGAGAGGAATTCCACGCCCACATAAGTTTTGCCGTCGCGCTTCCGCTGAATCGATGCCACACGGGCTTCCGTTTTTCGCGCGCTGCTTTCGTTCACCAGAATCAGCACCTGGCCCACGACGACCGGATGTTCGGTTTCAATCTGCGCCCCGTGCTGGCTGACGGCGTTGGACTTCACATGGACGCAGAATTTTTGTCCGTCCTCATTGTGTCCATGCAACGACAACGGTACGGTCAAAGAAACTCGTTGTGTACGGCGGCGTTCTTTACAACGAAAGTGCAGTAGGGACATAACGTGCGCCAGATACTCCTGCTGGCCTCAAAAATTAACAGCGGCTGCTGCCGGAGAGACCAAGCGGTAAAACCTCGCCTAAACTTACCGCGTTCTTGTTACCAGCCGCCAGCGGTCGGAAACCATCCCGATGTGCAGCCATGTTCTCAGCTGCCTTCGAAACGGACAATAGAGGGGTAGTACCAGAACCTCTCACCCAGCGAGTAGTACGCTAATACGTTGTTTTCGCGTCGTCAACGGCAAACTTCTGTTGTTGCACAACTTTAAAACAAATCCTCGCGCACCAGCACTTCTCGCAAATCTCTACAGCGAACCACTCACAACGCCGCATGCCAGCTGGGTCGTCTAATTAACACGGAGAAATCGTACTCAGTTTTCCGGCACTCACAATAATTTCCGCGCATCGTTTGGTCCTTACATTCGTTTCTGACCATGAGTTTGCGGAGGGGGGTTTTGCGAGGCCGGGCCCCGTTTGCGAAGTTCGCAGGCAGGCTTTTTGTTTCAACGCGGAATGATCGATGTCAGGGATTTTCTGGCGCACCCGGAGCGGGACCGGCTTCGATTTTGTCCTTTTCCAGCGTCAGGTGCGCTCCGCCCGGCCAAGTCCAGGTCATGCCGTGAATCAATCCGTCGGTGCCGCGTTCGAAATGGACGCGTGCATACTCCGCGCGCAGGAAAAAAGTGTCGCCATCAATCATCACCATTTCCCGCCAGAACGGATCGTTGCCCCAGTGCATGGCCAATTCGCCGTCACGAATCGCCAGGGTCTGCCGGTAAGGCATTTCGTTCGAATGGTAGCTCCCCAGGTACTGCCGCATGGAGCGTTCACCGAGGGTGAGCGCCGTTACCTCCGGCGGAGTGGACACGGTGCCACCGAATAAAACCGCCTCCAGATCGGCGGCAATGTAGTTCGAAAATCCCGATTGAATGTTGCCAAGCACGACCGCGTAGATATGCTCCTTGGGATAAATCGCGACGTGAGAAATGAATCCTTCCAGCTGGCCCGATTGTTCAATTAAGTCGCGCGAAGTGTATTTGCGTTTGCCCCAGCCGTAAGGATACTTGAGCTTGCTCACGTCAAACTGCGGGTTGGTGTCCACTGCGCGAAGCCATCGGTAAAGATCTTGCGCGTCAGCAAAAACCGATCCAGCGCCGTCGAGCGCGGCTTCGTTGAAAGGCAGCGGCCGCAAGCGAGCTTCCGAGGCAGTGGCGACGCTCCCGAAGGCGTTGTGGCCTTGCGGCAAATCGCGGCAAGCGGTTCCCAAATTTTCCATGTGCAACGTCGCGAAGAAATTCTTCCGCAGGAATTCTGCATAGGAGTCTCCGGTCGCCCGCTCGATCACCGCTGCCAGCAAAAAATAGCCTTCGTTGCTGTACTGCGATTCTTTTCCCGGCGCGAAAAGAGGCTTCGCGGCGGCCAGTCGCCGCAGCAAATCCTGCCGTGAGAGGCAGTCGCGGAAAACTTCCTCTGCGTCCAGCACTCCGACCCCGGACTGATGCATCAGAAGTTGTTCGATGGTGATCGAATCGCCACTGGGAATTCCCTGCACATATCTGCTCAGCGAATCCGAGTAGCGCAACTTCCCGTCGCTGACCAGCTTTTCGACCGCAGCGGCAGTGAGAGTCTTGCTGACCGACGCGATTCGAAAACGAGTGTCCAATCTGTTTAACGAGCCTACCTGAGGATCGGCCGCACCATAGGCCTTCTGAAAAATGATTCTCTCGCCCTGCGCCAGCAGCACCACACCGCTGAAATCTGCCTGATAGGACTTCAGCCATCCATCCGCGCGGGCCGCGACCGCCGCGGGATCCAGCGCTACTTGTGCAGAGCTAGGAATGGCCATGAACCATCCTAGAACCATCAGTAAGAGCAATCCCGCGAACTGAAATCGCGTGCGTATCCGCGACCTTATGCAACGGCATTCTCCCGGCAAATTGTGTTTCCAACATCTACGAATAACCAGATTACCCCACTACGGCACCGGCCCGTCGTACAGGTGTCAAAAAGAACCGCGATCACAAGGCTATGAGCGTTGTAACCGGATCGCTATTTGCAGTTTGACTACGAAGCCCCGCGCCGACGCTCGCACCCGCGAACCGTGTGCTAGATTTCAAAAATGGCGCATTCGTGCGCCCACAATTGTGAACAGTCAACTGCCAAACGATCCGCAACACCTGGCCGGCCCCGAACGCGTCAAGCGCGTCGAAGTGTACTGGCACGCGGTTTCCTACAAGAGCTTAGTGGCCTACTCACTGATTCTGGTTGCGTTGATTTTCGCCTCTATTTATTTCGTTACGCCGGGATTTTACGCAGCCGTGCTGAAGAAAGTTTCCAACGCGGTCAGCGGCACGGACGGCGATGTGGTGCCGCTGGCGGTGACGCAAGTCAAATTCGTAAATCTGGATGGGCGGGTTCAGGTCAAAAAAGTGAACTCCGTGCAGTGGGTGGACGCGGATTACCGTACCACTCTGGATAAGGGTGATTTGATTCAGACCGCGGCGGACGGAGCGGCGCGCATCACCTTTGCGGATACCACGTCGTACACGATTAAAGCCGACACCCTCGTAACCGTCGAAGAAAACAATGTTACGCAGGAACAGGCCACCACGGCTGTCCGTATCAATACTGGCGCCGTCGATCTTTCCACCCCGAATTGGAGTTCTCCGAATTCGCACGCAGCCGTCAGCGTTGAGGATACCGTGGCGCAGATCCGGCCCAACAGCCGCGCATCGGTAAAGTCCGATTCGCAATCGAAAGAAAGCGAAATCACCGTGGCCAGCGGCAGCGCGGAAGTCCGTCGCGGAACCGAAAAAGTGGAATTGGGACAATGGCAGAAGGCCAATATTTCCTCGGTCGGGCCGATCAGCAAGTCTGACGTGTTGGCGCCGCCCGATCTCTCGCAGCCTCTGAACCTGGCTCCCATCATCGTCGAAGTTCCCAAAGCGGCTTCCATCCATTTCGAATGGAAGCCGGTTAAGGACGCCGTTACCTACACGCTGCGCATCAGTGCCACCGCGATGTTCACCAAAATGGTGAAACAAGTAAGACTGTCCGGCCCGTCCGCAGAAATCAACGGACTCGATGCGGGTGATTATTTCTGGAACGTTATCGCCACCGATGCCAGCAAAAAGACCAGCGACGTCAGCGAAACTTTTAAATTCACGCTTGTCGCTCAGGGTCGCACTCAAGAAATGATGCTGGAAATCGGCGGTACCCAACTGCACGGACGCGTGGTGGAAATTTTCGGCAAGACCGAGCCTGGCGCGGCACTGATCATCAACGGCCAGCCGGTGCCCAGCATCGGCGGCGACGGCAAGTTTCAATATTTCACCGAACCGTTGGAGCCTGGCGAGCACACCATCGTGATCATCGGGCAAAACCGGCGCGGCGGCACCGCAAAGCAGCAAGTGACGATCGTTGTGCCCAAGTGAGTGTGGCAAAGTAAAAATTTTGCCGAACGGCGCGAACTTTGCGCCGAATGCGGTCTTCGGCGAGAATAAAGACTTGCACGTCGCGCAAAAATGTTTCATGCCCTTTCAGGGGCGACGCGGAACATGATTGCCGCGCGCGGAGCTGATGCGTCCGATTCGAAAGGACTGCGGGAATGAACAAGAACGGTTACAACATGAGGTCGGTGTTCAGTTTGTTTTCGTCCGACCTGGCCATTGATTTGGGGACCGCCAACACTCTGGTTTTTTCGCACGGCAAAGGGATCGTGGTAAACGAGCCATCCATCGTTGCCATCAATAAAGTCACTGGCGAGGTCGTCGCCGTCGGCCGTGAAGCCAAAGAAATGCTTGGCCGCACTCCAGGCAATGTCGTGGCCATCAAGCCCATGAAAGACGGCGTGATCGCGGACTTCAAAGTCACCGAAAAAATGTTGACGTATTTCATTCAGAAGGCCCACAACCGACGCGTACTGGTGCATCCCCGTATCGTCATCGGCGTTCCCAGCGAAATCACTCCCGTGGAGAAGCGCGCGGTGCAAGACTCCGCTTATCGTGCGCGCGCCAGCGAAGTCTATCTCGTTGAGCAGGCCATGGCTGCTGCGATCGGCGCCGGCCTGCCTATCGAAGAACCCAGCGGCAACATGGTGGTGGATATCGGTGGCGGCACCACCGACATTGCGGTCATTTCCATGAGCGGCATCGTTTACTCGCGTTCCGTGCGCGTCGCCGGCAATGAAATGGACGAAGCCGTCATGCAATATTTGAAGCGCAAGTACAACTTGCTTGTCGGCGAGCGCACTGCCGAACAGATCAAAATGGAAATCGGCTCGGCCTATCCGCTGGAAAAGCCGCTGACCATGGAAGTGAAAGGTCGCAACCTGATCGAAGGCGTTCCACGCACCGTCACCATTGACGACAGCGAAATTCGCGAATCCCTTGCCGAATGTGTTGCCACCATCGTCAACGCTGTACGCGTTGCTCTCGAACGAACTCCGCCGGAACTCTCTGCGGACATCAGCGACCGCGGCATCGTGCTTACCGGCGGCGGCGCGTTGCTGAAAAATCTCGACAAGCGCATCCGCGAAGAAACCGGCTTGCCCGTCTCGATCGCGGACGATCCGCTGGCATCGGTCGTTCTCGGCACCGGCAAGATGCTCAGCGACTTCAAACTTTTGCGCCAGGTCTGCATCGATTAGAAACAGTATTCAATTTTCAGTTTCTGTTTTCGAATTTCGCCGTACGGATACAAAACAGAGCCGCTAGCTCCCAGCCACTAGCCGCTCAAGAAAGATTCGAGTCGCCAATTTCGCGTTTCGGAAGACCAATGGCAGGCCTACCCTCTCGACATCGCTCGCTGTTCCTTTTAGCCGGAGTAGTGTTGCTGCAGGTCTTGATGCTCGCGGTACAGATCAAGAGCGATTCGCAGGGCCGCCTGATCCGCGTGTGGACCGTCTCCGCCGTTTCGCCGGTTGAACGCAGTGGCGCCTGGGGCATCGGAAAATTCCGCGACGCGTGGCGTCATTACTTTGCGTTGAGCGACACGGCGCGGCAGAACGAAGAGCTCATCCGCGAAAATGGCCGGCTCAAACTAGAAATCATGCAGTTGCAAAGTAAGTCCGCGGAGGCCGACCGCCTCGCCAGTCTTCTTAATTTCAAGCAGAAGCAGGCCAAAGTTCCCATGGTCCTGGCGCGCGTGATCGGCTCCGGCGCCGACGCCAACAGCGCTGTGGTTTATCTCGATCAGGGCCTGCACGAAGGCATTCGCAAGAATATGGGAGTGATCACACCTGAAGGCGTAGTCGGAAAAGTGATCGAATCGTATGGCGACACAAGCCAGGTCCTGCTTTTGACCGATCGCGACAGCGGCGTCGGCGCAATGATTGCCGATTCGCGGATCCATGGCCAGGTTGGCGGAATGGGCGAACCTCTGTTAGACATGAAGCACGTCGGCGCCGACGAGGAAGTGAAAATTGGCGATCGTGTGGTCACCAGCGGCATGGACCGCATTTTCCCGAAGGACCTGCCTGTCGGCACGATCAGTCAAGTAAAACCGGGCACCGCCTTTAAGCAGATTCGCGTGCGGCCTTCGGCCAATATCGAAAGACTGGAAGAAGTGATCGTGCTACTGACCACCGATCCGCTATCTCTTAAGCCAGATGCCTCAGCGAACGGAAACGCCGCAGCCGCGCCGCCTGCTCCTGGACAACCGATCTCCGGGCTAACCAACACTAAGCCAGCGGAAAAACATCCATGAACGACACATTCGACCTGCGCATCAACGAATCGCACATCGAAGTCCACAAGTTCCATGGCGGAACGATTCTGCTTTGCGTGATTATTGCTCTTGTGCTCCAGGCATTTCTGCCGGTGTACATCACCAAAGCCAGCATTCTCGATTTGCCGCTGCTCATCACCATTTATTTCGGCCTGAGCCGCAGAAATCCTTCCACCGGCTTGCTGCTAGGCACCTTCATCGGTTTGCTGCAAGACAGCTTAAGCAAGACCCCCATCGGCCTTTTCGGTATCGCAAAAACCGTGATCGGCTATCTCGCCTCTTCGATTGGCGCGCGCCTCGACACCGAGCATCCCCTGGCCCGCTTCGCGCTGACCGCGGTATTTTTTGCCGTGCATCAGGGCATCGTCGTGGTGGTACAAAAACTCCTCCTCGCGCAACCGCAGCCCTGGTTCACCACGCGGCTCCTCATCGCCTGCATCGTCAACGCCGTCCTCGGCGTCTTCCTCTACCACTTCCTCGACCGCCTCCGCAAATCCTGACCGGATTCGCATTTTCCTCGCTTGCGTTTCTAGAAATTGCTATCAATCACTTCAATGAATAGATTCTGGCTGGATATTTCGATATTTCCGTCGGTATAGTCTCGATCACTCTTATGCAGGCTGCAGTCACCGGAAAATTTCGCGGCGGAGGTCGCGGTGGAGGGCACGTTATTGCCACATTCAGCTCATTTTGGCTACGCACCACTCTTTGAATCGCTGGCTGGTGCCTATTTGCGTGGACTTTGAAGGATGTCTTTAAAGAGCTTCTCGCTAATTGGCTTCAGCGACCCAGCAGGAACTGTTTGAACTCCTCATAGCCGCTCGACATCGGCACCGACAGCTTCGGCCGCTTCAAATAAGCCGCAAGCCGATCGGGCAGCGGCGGTGCAGTCGCAATCGCCTTCATCACCACATCGGCAAATTTGGCCGGATGAGCAGTGGCAAGCACCAGGCCCTGCGCCGGCTCGGAATGTTCCTTCTTGTAAGCCTCCCAGCCAAGAATCCCGACCGCTGTATGCGGATCAGAAATATAACGATACTTTTCCCAAACCGTTTTCATCTCCGCCAGCGTTTCCTCATCGCTGGCGCCGTGTCCCCAGATTTCCCGCCGCACATATTCCAGCCGGCCTCTGCACAAATCCAGCAGCCGCGGAAAATTATTCGGATTCCCGACATCCATCGCATTCGAACAGGTAGCCTGCGCTGCCCGCGGCTCGTACTTACCGCTCAACAAGTATTGCGGCACCACATCGTTGGCGTTCGTAGCCGCGATAAATTTCGCCACCGGCAAGCCAATACGCTTGGCAAAGAGCCCCGCCGTCAAATTGCCAAAATTTCCACTCGGCACCGCCACCACCAGCGGCGTTGAAGCCACCGGCAACTGCCTGTAAGCCGCCACGTGATAAAACATCTGCGGCAGCAACCGCCCGATGTTGATCGAATTCGCCGAAGTCAAAAACACGCGTTTATTCAGCGCTTCATCGATGAAAGCCTGCTTCACCAGTCGCTGGCAGTCGTCAAACGTCCCGCTCACTTCGAGCGCGGTGATATTTTCGCCCAGCGTAGTGAACTGCTTCTCCTGCGCCTCGCTGATCCGCTTCGAAGGATAAAGAATCACCACGCGAATTCCCGGCACGCCCAAAAATCCGTGCGCCACCGCGCTGCCCGTATCGCCCGAAGTCGCCACCAGCACGGTCAACTCGCGGTCTTCGCCGCGCACAAAATATCCCATCAACCGCGCCATGAAGCGCGCGCCAAAATCCTTGAACGCCAGTGTAGGCCCGTGAAACAGTTCCAGAATGTGCAGCCCCGGCGACAGCGAAACCAGCTTCACCGGAAAATTGATGGCCTCGCTGACGATTTGCCACAACACATCTTCCGGTACATCCGGCGTCGCAAACGGTTTCACCACTCGAAAACAAACTTCCGTAAACGGCAACGCGCGAAACTCTTCCAACTCCTCCGGAGAGCGCCGCGCAATTTCCGCTGGCATATGAAGTCCGCCGTCAGGAGCAAGTCCGCGCAGCACCGCGCCGCGCAATGAAGTCAGTGCAGCTTTTCCGCCGGTGCTGCGATATCTCATCGCGAACCGCCAACGCTCTGTGGCCGAAATTCCCCCGGCAACAATTCCAGAAACGCGGCAGCCGTATGCGGTAATTCGCGCAACGCAGCCACCTGCAATGTCGCGTGCGCCAGCGCCGCGTAACTCTGCCGCCGCGCGGCAATCAGATGCGGATAGCACCGCGCCACGGTCTCGCGTGCCGTTTCCTTCGCACGCGCCTGAAATGCGCCGCGCCAAAGCACCGGCTTCGGATCGCTCAAATATCGTTCGATCAACAACTGTTGTTCCGCATCCGAAGCTGCCAGATACACCACAGTCATTAGTTTCCGCAGCCGGTGCAGCAAATGATTCCCCGCATAAATCACGCTGCCAGTCGTATCGAGAACCAGCGGCCGCTGCGCATCGCGCTCAAGCTCTGTCAGAATTTCATCCAAGGTGGAAATTTCCTCCGACAAATACTGCGCTTCCCTTTCCGCATACGTCGCCGAATCCGGCCAACCCATCCATGCCGCCACGCCGTTGATTCCGGAATAGCCGCCCGCGGCGAGCCGTCGTGCAAGTTTTTCTTCGATTCGATCGTCGCAGGAAATCGCCGTAACTCCCGTTTCCGCGATGCGCCGGGCCCAAAAAGTTTTTCCCGCTCCGGACATGCCGATCAGCGCCAGCCGCAGCGGCTTCGCAGAAGCGTTCGCAGTGTTCTTCGCAAAGTTCGTCATGAAAATGCGCGCGATGCGCACAAAGTATCCATAATTATAATCGGCGATTTGCAGGAACCAGCATTAGAAATAGTGATAGGTACCTCACCGAACGGTCGCGCACTCACACACAAGTCCCGCCTGGGGCCGTCATTTCGAGCAAAGCGACCGAAGGTTCCGACCTTGTCGGAAGGAATCTCACCTCCTCTTCGATTGACGCATCGGCTCCTTCGCTTCGTCACCTCGCAATTGGAGAAAATCCTCCAGCCCGTGTAGTGTAGTTAAGGTCAAACGAAACATCACAGCCATCAATCACTGTCGAGGAGCCAAACGTGGCCGGAGAAAAACTCAGCGGGGCCGAATTCAAAAAACAATTGCGCGCAGGCCAACCAAAAATGGGCTTATTCCTCAATTCCCATAGTCCCACCGTCGCCGAACAACTCGCGCACAGCGGCTACGACTGGCTGCTCGTGGATACTCAGCACGGTCCCATGGGATTCGAAAAACTTTCCGCGATGCTCGGCGGAATCGCAAGCGGCGGCGCAAAATCCCTGGTACGCGTCGAAGGCTACCACGACCGCGGCGGCATTCAACAAGCTCTGGATCTCGGCGCCGATGGCGTTTTAATTCCCTACATCAACACCGCCGCCGAAGCCAGGCAAGCGGTAAGCTGCGCGAAATATCCCACCACGGGCACGCGCTCGGTCTATTTCCCGCAACGCAGCATGAACAAAGCCGGCCTTCTCGGCTACGCGGGAACTTGGAACAACGAAGGCATCGTCGCGCTGCAAGTTGAAACCGCCGATTGCATCAAAAATATTGCAGAAATTGCCGCCGTTCCCGGCGTGGACATTCTTTTCCTCGGGCAAAACGATCTCTGCATGTCCATGGGCCTCTATGAAAAATACGAATTCCCGCTTATGTACACTTCTCCGGAATTAAACGGGGCCACGCAAAGCCTGGTCGAAGCCGCCCGCAAAAATAATGTCATCCTCGGACTTTTCCTCTTCGGCACATCGCGCGTCGGCGAATTTCTCGACAAAGGTTTTTCCTTCATCAGCATCGGCAACGATCTGCATCACCTATTAACGCAATCCGGCGCGCACGTCGCTGATCTTGAAAAAATCGCCAAAGAAAAAGGCAAACTCTGGACCCGTCGCCCCACCGCCCTGTTCTGAGACGCTCTGAAATCAGGTGCAGCCGCCGATTACTTCGTTGACGAGGAAAACAGCCCGTCTGGCGGGGCCAACTCGCTCTTCTTGTCTTGATTCGCCGCCGGACATTGCGGCAACTTTCCGCCAAGTTCGGGGTATTCCCTGCACAGTTCCTGAAAAATGTCGGGTAATTTTTCTTGTGCAAGCCGTTGCCCCAGTCCCATTAAGTCAGCCGAAAGTTGTGGCATCGATTCATTAAATTTTTTCCCAGTCGGAGTGCTGTAGAACGCCATCAGATTTTTTAAATCGTCGTCGTTGAAATATTTAGCGTAAACCGCAACGATTCCCTCGCGGAATTCGACGGTATTCGTCACCGCTATGAGTTTGTTCTCGTAAGCGTCCAAAATCTTTTCACGGTTTTCGAGCTCGGCAAAGCTTTTCAGCATCGTCGGTCGCAGCCCGTCGAACATTTTTCTCATTACCGTTTCGGACGCTCGCGATACATGGTTCTCCTCCAACAGCGCCAGGACATCCGCGCGCAGCGCCGGATCGATCGGTTTCGCCGTCAGCACCATCAGCTTGGGCGGACTCTGCTGCGTGTTGTCGTTCAGTGTAAAAATTACGTCGATCGTCGTATCTACTTCCACCGTTTCGCCGTCCAACTGCGTCGGCTGGTATTTCCATTTCCGAACTGCGTCCAACGCGGACGGTACCAGCAACGGGTGTCCCGAAATCACGTCTAATTGCCGCACCGCTCCGTCTTTGCCAATCACGGCGCGGAGTCTCACCGTACCCGAAATGCGGGTCTGGCGAGCCAGTGGCGGGTAGACCGGATCTACTCGATTTATCAGATTGGCCGCGGCAGCCTTGCCATCCACCTTCACGCGAACTGCATCCGGTGTCGGTTGCGGAGGACGAGAATCCATAGGGCTCGCATAGATCGTTCCCGGCCTAACCTGCGGCTGCACGATCGGCTCCTGCGCCGCCACCGATACGCCGCACGCCAGCATCAAAATTCCAGCCATCCATTGCATCGTCCCCTCCTCTGCACACTCCGGCCGCGACTATACGCACCATTGCCCAGCCTTGCAACGCTCCCCGTTGCCCACGCGGAAACCTGTACTTGCGGACAAGTTGCCTCTCCTACCTCCAGGTGTTAGGTTAAAAAAGTCGCGGGCGCGGCGCTTTCAATCTAGAAACAGCCCTTCCAGCACGGATCTCGGAATCTGTACTTACAGGCGCCGAGCCAAAAAGTTTAGAAAGATTTTTTCGTGTCGTACTCGTTTCACAGTGACAACCGATTGCCGCAAACGCGGCTCGCCGTCGTCTCCTACATCATCGTGGGCATGATCGGCCTGTTGCTTTTGGGCTTCTGGAAGTTGCAGGTCATTGATAGCGACAAGTACGGCCAGATGGCCGAGCAAAATCGCGTTCGCTCCATTCCCATCATCGCTCCTCGCGGACGCATGCTCGATCGCGATGGCCGCGTCCTGGTAGACAATCGTCCTTCTTTCAGCGTCCTTCTCTTGCGCGACGATCCCAAACTCGTCGAACAATATCTTCCCGCCATTTCCGACGGCCTCGGCATTTCCGTGGACGATTTGCGCGATCAATTGCAAAGCACCCGCAATCTTCCAAAATTCCAACCCATCGTCATCAAACCCGAAGCCTCCAGCGCCGATCTCGATTTCATCGAATCGCATCGCGCCGATATTCCAGTCCTTGAAATGCTTTCCGTTTCCCGCCGCCGCTATATGCCCAACGGCTTTCTGGGTCACGCGACTGGGTACGTCGGTGAAGCCAGCGAACAACAAATCGAAGCCAGTAATGGCAAGCTGCGTCCCGGCGACGTCGTCGGCAAATCCGGCCTGGAGCGCCAGTACAACGACATTCTAATGGGCACCGACGGCATGCGCCGCGTCATCGTCAACAGCGTCGGCAAGGAAGTCGATCACCTTTCTCAACAAGATCCGATTCCCGGCAAACAAGTCACGCTCACCATTGATCTCGATCTCCAGCAGGTCGCTGAACAATCTCTCGGCGCGCGCCCGGGCGCTGTCGTCGCTCTTGATCCCCGCACCGGTGAAGTCCTCGCGATGGTCAGCCGCCCCACTCCCGATCCCAATGATTTCGCCGTCCGCATTCCCAAGGAAGAATGGCGTAAGCTCAACGAAGATCCGCTCCACCCGCTATTCAACCGCGCCATTCAAGCTCAACTCGCGCCCGGCTCGGTCTTCAAAATTGTCACTGCCACGGCCATGCTCGAAGACCACAGCATCCCGGAAAGTTTCACCACTTTTTGCCCTGGCTACGGCACTTTCTACGGTCGTCAGTTTAAATGTTGGGTTTATTCCTCCAAAAAGGGACCAACTTCCCACGGCTCCACCGACCTGCACGAAGCCATCCTGCAATCCTGCGACGTCTTCTTCTACACCATCGCTATGAAACTCGGCATTGACCGTCTTTCCTTCTACGGCGACAAATTTGGCATCGGCCACAAAACCGGCATCGATCTTCCTTCCGAGGAAGCGGGGCTTATGCCATCCGAACCATGGGTCGAGCGCGTATTTCACCGCAAGTGGTACGCCGGCGAAACCATTTCCGTCGGCATTGGTCAGGGTGCTATCACCACTACTCCTCTGCAGCTCGCTCGCTTGATCGGCGGCATTGCTTCTGGCGGGGACTTCAAGCAACCGCACATGATCAAAGATGCCCAGAACGTGGCGGACGAGAAATACCCGCTCACCGAACACACGGTCGAAAGAATCACCGAGGCTATGTATGGCGTGGTTAACGAACCCCACGGTACTGGCACAAAATTGAGACTCGCCGGCATCGAACTCAGCGGAAAATCGGGCACCGCGCAAGTCATTGGCTACGACACCCGCAATCGTTTCGGTAAACAGAAAAAATTCGAAGACAACGCTTGGTTCGTCGGCTACGCCCCCAGGCGCAATCCAGAAATTTGTGTCGCGGTTCTGGTTCAGGAAAGCGGCCAGCATGGTGGCGAAGCATCCGGTCCCGTTGCTCGCGATATCATTAAGGCCTACTACGACAAAAAAAATAAAAAGATCAACGGCACCGTTACTGCCGACGAACATGGCGCGACTCCTGCAAATGGCGCCGCGGTTGTCGCTCCCGTCGTCGCTTTGAAGCCCAAGAATCCCGCGCCCGCCTCAGCCAGCGCCGCGGACGCCAACGCGGATCCCCAATGAGACGCGCTCTTCAATTCGCTATTTCGCGCCACCTAGGCTGCGCGACTTCCGGTCTTCGTAATGGCCGGTCAGACCGGTTCCTTTCTGTTTCCTTTTGTCGCCGTTCGCCGCTCGCCACTCGCCACTTTCTTTCCATCCGCAAGGATCGAACCTCATGAAAGACGCTCCCGGCACACGCGATTACGATTGGTGGCTGATTGCCATCCTGGCCGCCATCTGCGCCCTTGGTGTCATCGAGATTTACTCCGCCACGCATGCCAGCAACCTGGCAGGAATGCATATCAAGCAGATCAAATGGCTCCTTTTTGGCTTCGCCATTATGTTTGCCCTTTCGCGGGTGGACTATCATTTGATCCTCGATCAAGCCCTCATCCTGTATGTGGTTTGTCTGGCGGCCCTTGCGGCAGTCCTAGTACTCGGCGGCACTCGCTTCGGCGCTAAACGTTGGATTCATCTCTTCGGGCAAGACTTTCAGGTGTCAGAACTCGCAAAGTTGATTATAATCATCGTACTGGCCCGCTTCTTTGCGGAGGTGCGGTCGGACGAGCTCGATTTGCGTGATTTGTTGAAGGCAGGTATGCTCGTCGGCGTGCCACTGGCACTAATTCTTAAGCAACCCGATTTGGGCACCGCTCTTGTACTCGTTCCCATGCTTGCCGTGGGCGCGTTTTTGGCGGGCTTGAAGTGGCAACACGCCGGAATTTTTACTTTAGCTGGAGTGCTGCTTGTTGGAGCGGTGTTTTATCCTCCCGTTAGCAAGCACATTCTGAAAGCGTATCAGAGAGAAAGGATTACTTCTTTCTTGCACCCGGAGGAAGATGCCAAAGGCTCAGGCTATCAACTTTTGCAATCTAAAATTGCCGTGGGTTCCGGCGGCTTCTGGGGTAAAGGGTTTGGCAACGGCAGTCAGAATCAGCTGGGTTATATTCCCGTTCGTTATTCCGATTTCATCATGTCGGCTTGGGCGGAAGAACAGGGATTCAAAGGCGTGCTGCTTGCCTTAGGGCTGTACATGGCACTTCTGCTTCGACTCGTACAGAATGCACAACGCGCGAAAGACCGCG
>Ga0210406_10001910_pt1 | contig 24476 bp, 25 predicted proteins | sample IncBWC30MmetaG_FD_155454 | JGI IMG/M metagenome (GOLD analysis project Ga0210406, IMG submission 155454) | Forest soil microbial communities from Barre Woods Harvard Forest LTER site, Petersham, Massachusetts, United States - Inc-BW-C-30-M | ecosystem: Environmental > Terrestrial > Soil >...
CGAAAATTATTTTCGCATCGCTGGCGCGTAGGTTGCCGATTTGGTCAGGCAGCGGATAGCTGGTATAGAGCGCTGCGGCGATAGAGCCGTTCGACATGATGCCGAGGTCGGCCAGGTAAAACTCGGCGCGAGTCTCCGAATAGAGCGCAACGGTGTCGCCTTTCCCGATACCCAGCCGGCGGAGTCCACAAGCGATCTCTTCGACCGCTTGTTTGTATTCGGCCCAAGAGTAGGTGTGATACTTGCCCTTGCCGATCGGCTGGTGGAGGGCCGGCGCGTTTCCGTAGGTCTGCGCGGAAGTTTCCAGGACCGAATAGATGGTGCGAGCGCCCATGGAAATATTTTAGGCATGCTAGCGTGTGGGTTGTGGAAAAGAGCTGGTCCAGGGAAATGGAAGTCGCGGTGCAGGCTGCGCGCAAGGCCGCCGAGCTTGCGTTACGGTATCAATCCAGTGTCATTGCTGAGACGAAGCCCGATAATTCGCCGGTCACCGAGGCGGACCGTGAGTGCGAGCGGCTGATCGCGCGCTTGTTAAGTGAAGCATTTCCCGAAGATGGTTTGTTAGGTGAAGAGGGCACGCGCGCCGAATCCCGGAGCGGCCGCCGCTGGATTATCGACCCTATCGATGGGACTCGCGATTATGTCCGTGGTAATCCGCTGTGGGCGAATCTCATCGCGCTCGAGGAAGGAAACGAGGTTGTGGCAGGAGTGGTGAATTTGCCGATGCTAGGCAATCTGTATTCCGCGTGGCGCGGAGGCGGGGCATTGCACAATGGCTCTCCTATTTGCGTCTCCTCGAAGAGTTCCATCGATGAAGCGGTTTTGTGCATGAGTGCGTTTGACAAGCTCGAAGGAACTCCGTTGAAGAGCCGCATGCTCGATTGGATGGCCCGCTTCTGGGCAGTACGGGGATTGGGTGGAGCTACGGACGCAATGATGGTCGCTTCCGGACAGGCCGAGATTTGGATGGAGCCCCGCGCTTCGCCCTGGGACTTCGCGCCGTTGAAGGTAATCGTCGAAGAAGCCGGCGGCCGTTTTCTCAACTTCGATGGCGGGAGCAGTATTTACGCTGGAAATTGCGTTGTCTTTGCTCCGGCGTTTGAGCGAGAAGTACTAAGGTTTCTGGGGCTAGCCAGTTAAATCCGGTTCACGTGGCGGGATTTTAACGCGCTGCGGCGAAACTCCTACTGTACGAATGCATTTGCAGGTATGGAAGGAGAGAATAAACGTGAAGACAACAATCTTATCGATGAAGGCCGCGGGCTTATCGATGATAGCCGCGGGATTGATCGCGAGCGTCCCTGGAATCGCCTCCGCTCAGGAGGGGCGCATCCAGCAGCGGAAGGAGAACCAGCAGCAGCGCATCGCGAATGGCGTGGAAAACGGTTCGCTGACACCTAAGGAGACAGCTCGTCTAGAGAACAAGGAAGGGAATCTGAATAAGGAAATCCGCCATGACCGCAAGGCGAACGGCGGCAATCTCACCAACAACCAAAAGCGCCAGATCAATCGCCAGCAAAACCGGCTGAGCAAAAACATTTACAACCAGAAGCACGACGGTCAGCACCAGTAATCACTTTTCGGAGGAGGGAAGCCGGGCGCGCTTATCGCAAAAACATGGCGAGGCGCGCCATAGCTTCTTCGACGATGCCGCGCTCGGCCGCGTAACAGATACGCACCGAGCCTTCGCCGCCTGCGCCGAACGCGACGCCGGGAGCGAGCCCTACCTTGGTCTCCATGAGAAGCCGTTTGCAGAAGTCGAACGAGTCGCCGGCGCCGGCAATCTTCGGAAAAACGTAGAACGCGCCATCCGGCTTAGGCACGGTGATACCCGGCATTTTGGCAAGGGCTGCCAGGCAAAAATCGCGATTCTCTTTCAGACGGACCAACATCTCGCAGAGCGTGTTTTCGCCCCACAGGAGCGCCGTTTCGGCGGCGCGCTGAGCAAAACTGGGCGCATGCGAAACGATAAACTCGTTCAGTTGGGTAGCCCGCGCCGCCAGATCGCGCCGCGCCACCAGCCATCCCAGCCGCCAGCCAGTCATGCAATATATCTTCGAAAACGACTGCACCACGATGACCGCATCGTCGCGAGTGGCGAGCTTGAGAATGGTCGGAGCCGGAGTGGTCGGCTTGGGTCCGGTGTAGTTCAGCCGTTCGTAAACCTCGTCGGCAATCAGCCACAAGTTATGATGGCGCGCGAATTCCAGAAGCCGGCGTTGTTCCTCGACGGTTGCGACCCAGCCCAAAGGATTCGACGGCGAGGTGTAGAGCAGCATTCGCGTTCGCGGCGTGATGGCGGCCTCGAGCGCCGCGAAGTCGATTTGATAGCGATCGCCCACCAGCGGCTGCGCGATTTCTTTCGCAACCCCGTTCGCCATGGCGACGTTCGATGCTCCATTTGGCCACGCGGGCGTCAGTACCAACGCTTCATCACCTGGATCGATTACACAGCGGATGCCGAGGTTGAGCGCCTGTACTCCTGACGCGGTAATTACGATCTCGTTCGCCGGATCGAGTTCGACACCCTGCAATTCCTGGTAGTAGCGTGCCAGCGATTTGCGCAGCGATGGCAGACCGGCGTTTTCGGTATAAAACGTAAAGCCGTCGGCCATGGCCTTCTGTGCAGCTCGCTTGATGTACTCGGGCGTCGGCAGATTCGATTCTCCGAAGTAGAGTTTCAAAACGCCATCCATCGACATGGCGATTTCCGCGAGCTCTCGGATGCGGGAATGGGGGACGCGCAGCGCAGAGGCTGCGAGAGTGGGAGTCATGCTGTTTTTTATTTTAAATGCCTTCGAAGATGGAGGAGACAGGCGCTGAGAATCCAGGCAGCACGGGATCCGTCAAAGTTTGGCTCAGCTCGAATTTTCTAGACTGGCCACTGGCGTCGAAGACCCGAATGACCCGCTGCTTGGGATAAACAACCCAGACCGACTGGCGGCCGTGCGCGAGGTAGAGCGCAATCTTCTGTTCCAGGCGTTCCGCCGATTCGGAGGAAACGACCTCAATTGCCAATTCCGGCGCTGCTTGAATCCAGCCGGTACTGCCTGGGCTGAGACGCCCCGGAAACATAACGCCGAGATCCGGTATTAGTGAATTGTATTCGTCGAGCTGATACATCGTCTCCGGGAATAATTCGGCGATCGGATTCTGCGCTAGCCACACGACCAGGATCTTGTTAAGATTCTTCTTCACTACTTCGTGCGGAGTCTTGCCTCTGCCCATGCTGACGACTTCGCCCCCGATCAGTTCCAGCTTCTGGCCCTCAGGCTCGGGCATCTGCAGGAACTCCTGGACTGTCACCAGCGTCGTGGTCGCCATGTCTTGATTGTACTATCCGCCTAGCGCCGGCGGCCTTTGGCGGCCACCAGCTCTTCTATCTGCACCAGTTCCGTCGGATAGTCGCGCGTGTAGCAGGCATAGCAATATTGATGCTTGTCGTCAGACACGGCTTCACGTAGGGCTTCGATTGAAAGATAGAAGAGTGAATCAGCTTCGACAAACTGCCGGATCTCCTCCACCGAGTGGTTGGACGCAATCAGCTCGTTTTCGCGCGGAGTGTCCACGCCATAGAAGCACGGCGAAATAGTGGGCGGACAAGAGATACGCAAGTGCACTTCGCGCGCTCCGGCATTACGCACCATGCGGACGATTTTGCGGCTTGTGGTTCCGCGCACGATCGAATCGTCCACCAGAATCACGCGCTTGCCTTCCAGCAAGTGCCGCACCGGATTGAGCTTCAGCTTCACCCCGAAATCGCGGATGGCCTGTGACGGCTCGATAAACGTGCGTCCCACATAGTGATTGCGGATGAGCGCCTGGCGAAACGGAATCCCGGATTCAGCGGAGTAGCCGATGGCGGCGGCCACGCCCGAGTCCGGCACCGGAACCACGACGTCCGCCTCGACGCCCGATTCCTTGGCCAGCAGCCGCCCGAGATTCTCGCGCGATTCCTCGACGGCGCGGCCGAATACGATCGAATCCGGACGCGAGAAATACACGTGCTCGAAAACGCACTGCGCGAGCGGAGAGTCTGGCGCAAAGCGCTCCCGTGTCATGCCTGCCGGTCCGATGCATATCATTTCGCCCGGTTCGACATCGTTTACATACGCCGCATTGATCAAGTCAAAAGCGCAAGTTTCCGATGCAAAGACGTATGCCATCCTGCCATCGGGCATTGCCAACTCGCCGAATGCCAAGGGCCGGAATCCGTGAGGATCGCGCGCCACGATCACCTGATTCCTGGCCAGGAACACCAGTGAAAATGCGCCTTCCAGTTGCAGCAAGGCCTCGCGCAGGGCACCGGCGAGCGTCCGCTCGCGCGATCGGGCGACCAAGTGCAAAATCACTTCCGTATCGCTGGAGGCCTGGAAGATCGAGCCCTCGCGCTCCAGTTCCCGGCGCAACTCACCGGCGTTGGTGATGTTGCCGTTGTGCGCTACCGCGATCTGCCCTTTGTTGCAGTCCACCAGGAAGGGCTGCGCGTTGAGCAGCACTGTGTCGCCGGCGGTGGAATACCGCGTGTGGCCGATGGCTAAGTCGCCGGGCAGACTTGCGATCCTTTCGGGAGTAAAGATGTCCGCTACGTGGCCCATGGATTTGTAGCAGCGGATCTCGCGGCTGTCGCTAGTGGCGATGCCCGCGCTCTCCTGGCCGCGGTGCTGCAACGCATACAAGCCGAGATATGTCAGGTTCGCCGCTTCGGGATGGCCGTGAATAGCAAACACGCCACACTCATCGTGGAATTTGTCGTCGGAAATTTGATCCCAAGGGAGGTGGTTCATGGCTGGTGCAGCGTGCGTTCGAGTGAGGTTTCCCAAGGTTGCTTCAACTCCCTCAAGGCGCAATCCAGCAGGGTTTCCGAACCGCAACCGATTCGTATTCGCTCCTTCATGGTAACACCGATCTTTGCGCATCCGACGCCATGTTCGAGCGCTATTTTCTGGACTCTCTCCGGTTCGCTGGTGGAAATGATGATGCGCGAAGGATTCTCATGAAACAGGGCGATTTCGCGGCGGCCTTCCAGACTAGGGGAAACGTTGGCACCGACCTCGGCGGGCCCAAAACAGCATTCGGCGAGGGCTACCGCGAAACCGCCATCACTGATGTCGTGCGCGGATTCAGCCAGGCCTGCCCCGATCACGTCGCGAATACCTTGCTGCACGCGCATCTCATAATCCATGTCGAGCGCTGGCGGCAAACCCCATAGCGATTTAAGAATCACCTTGGCATATTGGGTCCCGCCGAAATGGGTCTCATCGCACTGGCCGAAGCCACCCAGCAGCATCACCGCGCGGCCAGGCGTCTGGAAATGCATCGGCGTCGGCGCCGCCGTCTTCATCAGTCCCACTATCCCCATCACGGGAGTCGGATAAATCGCTTCGCCCAGGGTTTCGTTATACAGGCTGACGTTGCCGCCCGTGATCGGCGTCTCGAAAAATTTGCAGGCTTCGCCGATGCCTTCTATCGATTCGACCAGCTGGGCCATGATCTCCGGCCGCTCCGGATTGCCAAAGTTCAAATTGTTGGTCGCGGCCACCGGAAGCGCGCCGGCCGTCGACAGATTGCGGCAACATTCCGCAACGATCAGCTTGGCGCCTTCGCGTGGGTCAAGCACGCAATACCGGGCGTTGCCATCAAGCGCCATCGCGATCGACGTTCCAGTCTCTTTGATCCGCACAATAGCAGCATCGGAGCCGGGGCCTTGGATGGTATTGGTACGAACCGTGTGGTCATATTGTTGCCAGATCCAGCGCTTGGAGCAGATATCACCGGAGCTGAGCAGCGCGATCAGATCGGACTTGATAGCATCCGCGGTCGGGCGGCTAGGGATTGCCGGAGCATTCATCGGGACCGGCCGGTAGGCCTTGGTGTGTGGCCGGTCATACAGCGGAGCTTCGTCGGCCAGCGCGCGATTGGGAATCTCCGCGACCACCTGGCCGTGGTCCTTCACCCGCAGAATTCCGTCGTCAGTTACGTGCCCGATCGCAACGGCGTCCAATCCCCATTTGCGGAACACGCGAAGCACTTCCTCTTCGCGGCCCTCCTCGGCGACCAATAGCATGCGTTCCTGGGATTCCGACAGCATGATCTCGTACGGCGTCATGCCGGTTTCCCGCTGCGGAACATACTTGAGATCGAACTCGACACCTGTGCCGGCGCGGCTTCCCATCTCGCAAGTGGAACAGGTGAGTCCGGCGGCTCCCATGTCTTGAATGCCGACGATCGCGCCTGTCTCCATCGCCTCCAGGCAGGCTTCGAGCAGCAGTTTTTCCAAAAACGGATCGCCCACCTGGACGTTTGGCCGCTTCTGCTTCGATTCTTCGGTGAACTCGGCGGATGCCATGGAAGCCCCATGAATGCCGTCGCGGCCGGTCTTGGCGCCGACGTAGATCACCGGATTGCCAACTCCGGTCGCCTTCCCGTAAAAGATCTGATCTTTCCGGAAAACGCCCAAGGCGAAGACATTAACCAGCGGATTGCCGCTGTAGCACTCTTCGAAAACGCACTCGCCGCCGACTGTAGGCACGCCGAAACAGTTTCCGTAATGCGCAATTCCGGAGACGACGCCTTCGAGAGTCCGGCGATTGTGCGGTTTGTCGAGCGGACCGAACCGCAGCGCATCCATCACCGCGATCGGCCGCGCGCCCATGGTGAAGATATCGCGCAGGATTCCGCCCACGCCGGTGGCAGCTCCCTGGAACGGCTCAATGAAGCTGGGATGATTATGCGATTCGATTTTGAACGCGATCGCGTAACCATCGCCGATATCGATGATGCCGGCGTTTTCGCCCGGACCCTGCACCACCAACTTGCTGCGGGTCGGCAGCTTCTTCAGATGCAGGCGTGAACTCTTGTAGGAGCAGTGCTCGCTCCACATCACGCTGAAGATGCCGAGTTCGGTGTAGTTGGGTTCGCGGCCGAGCAACGCAACGATCCGGTCGTATTCCGCCGCCGTCAGTTGGTGGGCCTCAACAACCTGCGGCGTCATGGATCAGCCTGCGGACAATACCGGCGTGACGGCCTGCGCCACGAAGGAAACCATGGATTGAAGAATCGCCAGCCCATCGCTCGAACCCATGAGCGGCTCGGTAACGCGCTCGGGGTGGGGCATCAATCCCATGACGTTGCGCTGTTCGTTCAGAATGCCGGCGATGTCGCGCATCGATCCATTCGGATTGTCAAGATATCGCAGCACCACGCGGTCCTCAGCTTCGAGCTGATCGAGGGTGCGGTCGTCGGCGATATAGCAGCCCTCGCCATGAGCGATTGGCATCACCAGCCGCTGGCCCTTCTGGGCTTGGGCCGTAAACGGCGAGTTCGTAGTCTCGACACGCAGCGGCACCGGCTTACAGATGAACTTCAATCCGCGGTTCCGAACCAATACACCGGGTAGCAGCCCGCTTTCGGCGAGAATCTGAAATCCGTTGCAGATGCCCAGCACCAGGCCACCGGATGCGGCGAATTTGCGTACGCTCTGCATCACCGGCGAAAACTTCGCGATGGCGCCGCAACGCAGATAATCGCCATAAGCGAATCCGCCCGGCAGGATGACGGCATCTACATCGCCGACGGTGGCGGCGTCATGCCAGACGAACTCCGCCTCTTGTCCAAGATTATTTGAAACCGCAAACCACGCGTCGTGATCGCAATTGCTGCCAGGGAAGACGACGACACCGAACTTCATCGGAAATTTAATTGTAACGTAAAATTCGAATAGCGAGGAAGAAATTTGTTCGGCGAGACGCTGCCGCTGTTCGAAGAACCGTTCGAAATCGATCGTGCGCGCTTGAGCGCCAAGCTCGCCGCCCTGGCGTCAGAGAACATCTTCATCGGAACCAGTTCCTGGAAATACGAAGGCTGGATCGGCCAGATCTATTCCCGCAGCCGCTATCTGGCACGCGGCAAGTTCTCTCAAAAGCGCTTCCAAGCCGAATGCTTGAGTGAATACGCCTCCACTTTCCCTATTGTCTGCGGCGACTTCTCGTTCTACCAGTTCCCGCCCGAATCCTATTGGAAGGGACTCTTTGGCTCCGCTCCGGCTTCGCTCAAATATGCGTTCAAAGCACCGGAAGAGATCACCATCAACACCTATCCGCGACAGGATCGCTATGGCGACCGCGCCGGCGCGTCGAATCCATCGTTCCTGGATGCCCTGCTTCTGCGAAATGTTTTCCTCGACCTGCTGGAACCCTACCGCAGCCGCATCGCCGTGCTGATCTTCGAATTCGGCGCGTTCCCCCGGCAATGCTATAGCGACGACCGCGAGTTTGTCGCAGCACTCGATCCGTTTCTCGCTTCGCTCCCCGCCGGCTTCCGCTATGCGGTCGAGGTCCGCAACCAGGAATTCCTTACCCCCGAATATTTCGCGTGCCTGCGCCGCCACGCCGTCGCGCACGTGTTCAACGCCTGGACCCGGATGCCCGAAATCCACGAGCAAATGCAGCTTCCCGATGTCTACACCGCCGATTTCACCGTCGCCCGTGCCCTGCTCCGGCGTGGCCGCCCGTACGAGCAAGCGGTCGCGAGATTTTCCCCTTACAAAGGCATTCAGGATCCTAATCCCGAGACCCGTCAGGCACTGCGCGATCTGATATCGCACGCCAGGGAGCGTCACCAGCCATCCTATATTTTCGTGAACAATCGCCTGGAAGGAAACGCGCCCCAAACCATTGAGGCCGTGGTGGATTAAACGTAAAGTTGTGGTTAGCAACGGTCGATACGCAATTGAGGTATCTTAAAGATCTCCATGCGCTTGCGCTTCTGGGGTACACGCGGATCGATTGCGGCGCCGGGCCCGGACACCAATCATTTCGGCGGAAATACATCCTGCCTCGAGCTCAACGCCGGCAATGGCGCGCGCATGATCCTGGATTGCGGAACCGGCGCGCGGCTGCTCGGCGATGAGTGGATGAAGCAGGCGAGTGGCCCGATCTCGGCAACGATCTTGCTCACTCACACGCACTGGGACCACATTCAAGGTTTCCCATTCTTCGCGCCGTTGTTCGGCGGGTCCAATCGCTTCAGGGTCTGCGGGCCTGAGGGCGCTGAGATGTCGTTGCGGGAAGTACTCGCAGGCCAGATGGAGCATCATTATTTTCCCGTGGAGCTAAACGAGCTTGCCGCGCGAATCAGCTATCGTGTTATCCCCGAAGGGATCTGTCATCTCGATGGTCTGCTAGTGACGGCGCAGCGAATGAATCATCCCTCCCCTACCCTCGGATATCGCATCGAAGCCGATGGCGGGTCAATATGCTATCTCAGCGATCACGAACCGTTTTTCGAAGATGTATGGCACGACGGAGCGCTTGCGCCAGCCCGGCTCGACTTGATCGCCAATGCAGGCGATCGGCGCCATGCGGAGTTTATGTCGAACGCGGACGTCGTCATTCACGAAGCGCAATATACTCCGGAAGAATACCTAACCAAGAAGAACTGGGGGCACAGCAGCTACACCTACGTTGTCCCAATTGCGGCCGTGGCGGGCGTACGCCGCCTGTTTCTGACTCATCACGATCCATCTCATAGCGACGCCTTTGTCGCCGGGATTGAACAACGCGCCCAGGAACTGGCTCGGCGACTTGGCTCGGACATGGAAGTTCGATGCGCTTACGAAGGCTGCGAGATCCTGGTCGAGAGCGCGACGGCAGGGCATCCGGAAACGGCCCGCTATTCGAGCTGACGGCTACTCCAATTGGCGGCTACTCCAATTGCGATGTGCAGTTGGGGCAGCGCTTGGCTTTTAGCGGAATAGCCGAGGCACAGTAGGGGCATTCCTTGGTGTTGGGAACGGCCGCCGGCTGCCGCCTCAGCTTGTTGGCCTGCCGCACCACCATAAAGATCACAAAGGCCACGATGAGGAAGTCGATGATGTTGTTCAGGAATACTCCATAGTTAATCGTGGCCGCGCCGGCTTTCTTGGCCTCGTCGAGCGTCGTGTGATGCACGCCGGAGAGGTCGAAGAAGAGGTTGGCGAAATCCACCCGGGCCAAAACCAATCCAATGGGCGGCATAATGATATCACTCACCAGCGAGGTTACAATCTTCCCAAACGCCGCGCCGATAATGATGCCCACAGCCAAGTCGAGCACATTGCCGCGCATCACGAATTCTTTAAACTCTTTGAACATGATTCCTCCCCGGTCTGACGCTCCCGTGGCGCTCATCATAACATTCGGCCCTTGCCGAACGGCTAAACTTGGGTTTTGAAAACCTGGAAACTCACGCTGGAGTACAACGGCACCAAGTACAGCGGCTGGCAGGAACAGCAGAATGCGCGCACTGTCCAGGGCCAGCTTCGCAAGGCGGCCGAGGATTACTTCGGAACGGCCGTCGAAATCCAGGGCGCCGGCCGCACCGATGCCGGGGTCCACGCCCGCGCTCAGGTGGCCCACCTGAAAATCCGCCCGAAGCCCGGCGGGAAACTGCGGTTCGCTCCTGTGGACACAATTCTACGGGCGCTGAACGAGCGGCTTCCCGCCGACGTTTGTATCATCGACGTAGCCGAAGCCGCGGATGATTTTCACGCCCGTCACGACGCCCTAGCACGTACCTATCTCTATCAGATCTCGACGCGCCGCACAGCGTTCTTCAAGCGATACGTCTGGTGGGTGAAAGAACCGCTGGACGTCACGGCTATGGAGCGGGCCGCGAAGTTACTGATCGGCCGCCACAATTTCACCTGCTTCCGCGCTCCTGATCCGTCGAAGCCGGATGAGTCGCCGATCGTGGTGGTGGAGGATGCCAGCATCGAAGTGGAGGGCGACCTGATACTGTTTCGGATTACGGCTTCGCATTACTTATGGCGCATGGTGCGCCGCGTGGTGGGCGTGCTGGCCAAGATTGGCAAAGGCGAGATCGCCGTTGAAGATTTCGAGCGTCTGCTGTCCGGCCAAGCCGATCCATCGATGGATGTGGCGGCCTGGACCGCACCGGCGTCCGGGCTGTTTCTGGAGAGTGTGACTTATCCTGATCGGGACCGGTGATGGTTGCGCATTTCTGGCGGCGGTTCGATGCGAAACGGCGAACTAAGCACAAGCAACTACGCCGGGGTGCGGAGACGCGTTGTAATGGTTGGCACTCAGAGAACTAACCATGACCGCCGGCCCCGTTGTGCGAACGCAACGCCGGCCACGGCCGCGAGCTGAAATAGCACGTCTACCTCGAAGGTTCTACGGAGAGCGCTTCGATAAATTCTCGAGCAGTTAGAATGCGGATCGAACGGAAGATTTTCATATTCCGTAGATGCGAGTCGCCGCTGATTATGTATCCCGCGCCCGCTTGGACCGCGCATTCGAGAATTGCATTGTCGTCAGGGTCGGCGGCAACTTCATTAATCTTCTCCTTAGGTTCCACCAACTCGGCGAATGCCAGTATTGTTGGACGGACCTGTGCCAATCTAGCAACGTGCCAGTTGAACTTCTCGCCGAGAATCCTATTAATCTCCCGGAGGATCTCTTCAGAAATGGCAATCCGGAAGTGGCCCTTTTGCGCTAGGTCCAGCGCCCTTGCGGGAGTTCCTTTGAAATTGAAGGCCGACACATAGACACATAGATGTTTGTATCGGCCACGGCTGTAAGCACTACGAGAGCGATGATTTCTCTTGGCGTCGTGCCCGGCGGTCCTCGTGAATTAGCCGTTCCACATCTTCTTCCCTAAGGCGCAGTTTCCTGGATCGCTGAATACCATAAGCCTGTAGAACCCGAAACTGGCTTGCAGCGACATATTGCTTCACCGCATCGCGTACGAGTGCGACGGGCGTTTTACCCTCTCGTTTGGCAACAGTTCGGGCCTCTTCGAGGAGCACTAGAGAGGAAGGCTAATCGATTGGCTTCTTCGAGATGGCATATGTGTTCCCTTGCTAATTATCCCACTGCTCTCGAAAAAAAAGCCCGCCCCGAAGGGCGGGCCATTCTGACCCTGTCAAAGACGGAGCGCCTCTGCGCCGGAGGCGCTTTGGCCGCCCCGCGAAGGGCTTAGTAATCCATCTCCGGACCGTGGCCGCCTCCCGGCATCGGTGCCGGCGACTTCTTCTCCGGAATTTCAGCGATCATCGCTTCGGTGGTCAGCATGAGAGCCGCGATGGAAGAAGCGTTCTGCAGAGCCGACCGCGTTACCTTGGTCGGATCGATCACGCCCGCCTTCACTAGGTCCTCATACTCCGCGGTAGCAGCGTTGAAGCCGTAGTGCGGATCATTGTTCGACCGAATCTTCTCGATCACGATCGCGCCCTCGTATCCGGCATTGCCAACGATCTGGCGAACCGGCTCCTCAGCGGCCCGGCGTACAATGTTCACGCCGATCTGCTCGTCGCCGTTTAGCTTCAGGCCTTCCAGTCCCTTGACCGCGCGCAACAGCGCTACGCCGCCGCCCGGGACGATGCCTTCCTCGACTGCCGCGCGAGTTGCATGCAGCGCGTCTTCTACACGAGCCTTCTTCTCTTTCATCTCGGTCTCGGTGGCCGCGCCGACTTTGATGATTGCCACGCCGCCCGCCAGCTTCGCCAGCCGCTCCTGCAGCTTCTCGCGATCGTAATCGCTGGTGGTCTCGTCGATTTGGGCGCGCAGCTGCTTGATACGGCCCTCAATGGTCTTCTGGGTGCCAGCCCCATCCACGATGGTGGTGTTGTCCTTGTCCACGGTGACGCGCTTGGCGCGGCCGAGGTCTTCCAGACGTACGCCTTCCAGCTTGATGCCGGTCTCTTCCATCAAGGCCTTGCCGCCCGTCAGGATTGCGATGTCTTCCAGCATGGCCTTACGCCGGTCGCCGAAACCAGGAGCCTTCACCGCGCAAGCGTTCAGCGTGCCGCGCAGTTTGTTGACTACCAGAGTTGCCAGCGCTTCGCCTTCCACTTCCTCGGCGATCACCAGCAGCGGCTTGCCGGAACGGGCGATTTGCTCGAGCAGCGGCAGCAGGTCTTTCATGTTGCTGATCTTCTTTTCGTGGATCAGGATGTACGGGTCTTCCACCACGCACTCCATCCGTTCCGGATCGGTGATGAAGTAGGGCGACAGATAACCGCGATCGAACTGCATTCCATCGACGGTCTGAAGCTCGGTGGACATGGTGCGCGACTCTTCCACCGTGATGACGCCGTCCTTACCAACCTTCTTCATCGCCTCGGCAATGGTGTTACCGATGTCGATGTCGCCATTAGCTGAAATGGTTCCCACCTGGGCGATGGTCTCGTTATCCTTCACGTCTTTGGAAAGCTTCTTCACTTCGTTGACGATTACTTCGACTGCCTTCTCGATACCGCGCTTCAGAGCCATCGGATTCGCACCCGCGGCTACGGCTTTCACGCCTTCGCGGAAAATCGACTGGGCCAGAATGGTCGCGGTGGTGGTGCCGTCGCCGGCTGTGTCGGAGGTCTTCGAAGCAACCTCGCGCACCATCTGCGCGCCCATGTTCTCGAGCGGATCCTTCAGCTCGATTTCTTTTGCAACCGTGACACCGTCTTTGGTGATGGTCGGGCCGCCGAATTTTTTCTCCAGGACCACGTTGCGGCCACGGGGGCCAAGCGTTACCTTCACGGCATCAGCCAACTGGTTGACGCCGCGTAAGATCGCCTGGCGGGAATTTTCGCTATAAACAATCTGTTTTGCTGGCATGTGAAATTTTGTTCTCCTTGTGAAAATTCTCGTCGCTTAGGCCGCTTTATTGGCGGACTTCGCTGCGCCTTCCAGAACACCGAGGACCTCGTCCTCGCGCATGATCACTAATTCTTCTCCGTCGATTTTGATCTCGCTGCCGGAGTATTTTCCGAAGAGGATGCGGTCGCCTTTTTGCACATCCAGCGCCACCACTTTGCCGTCTTCCAGGCGTTTGCCCTTTCCAACAGCCACCACTTCTCCCTCTTGCGGTTTCTCTTTCGCCGAGTCGGGGATAAACAAACCACCGACTTTTGTCTCTTGCTCTTCGATCCGTTTCACCACGATCCGGTCATAGAGCGGTCGAATATTCATAGTCTTGGAACCTCCTTCAAAAGTTGAGTTTATTGAGTTTAAAGGCTGGCGAACAGTGCATGCTCGCCTCAGTAATATTAGCAGACTCGCGCGAAGAGTGACAAGTCTATCGTCTAACATACTGAAACTTAATAACTTATAGTTATCGGCGAATCCGTGGACAGCGCTGGGCGCTTCCCGATATGCTGGAGATGTCAATGCGCAAAGCCCGGCCGCTTCTTCTTTTGGCCATCCTCGCGATTGTGGCCGGCCTGGCTGCCACCTATCTCGCCCGCGTCAAACTGCAAGCCGGTTCGGCGCTTGCCAAACCGAAGGCATTGGCGCCAGGCACTCTCGCTACATCGCACGCCTGGACTTACAAGCAGACTACGAATGGCAAGACTGCGATCACGCTGCATGCGGACGACCTTCGGGAAATAGAAGGCAAGCAGGAGCTCACCGGCGTCGAGCTCGACATCTATCACAAAGACGGCAATGAATACGACCACGTGAAGTGCGCCAAGGCAGAGTTCGACATGAATCAGGCCGTGCTTTACTCCGATGGCGATGTTGAGATCACGATGGGCGTTCCCGTGGACAAGCCTCCGAGCGGCCGGCTGATCGTCATCAAATCCTCAGGAGTTCGAGTCGAGAGCAAAACGGGCAAGGCCCACACCGACCGGCTGGCGACTTTTCAATTCGATCGCGGCGAAGGCAGCGGCGTGGGCGCCGACTACGATCCGAACACCCGCGAATTAGTCATGCATAGCCAAGTGGACCTGACTTGGCGCGGGACCGATCCGAAGAGTGTGCCTATGAAAGTGGCCGCGGGCGAGGTCACCTACAAGGAACGTGAGTCGAAGGTCTTCCTATCGCCGTGGTCTAAGCTGACTCGCGACACGATGCTTCTAAACGCCGGTCCCGCCGTGGTGACACTGGTGGACGGTTCCATCAAACTGGTTGAAACCCAGAATGCGGTGGGCTCCGACCAACGGCCCGGCCGCAACCTGGACTACTCCGCCAAGCAGCTCCGCTTGGATTTCGACGACAACAGTCAGATTCAGAAGATTACCGGTGTGGATCAGGCCCGCCTGGTCTCGACGCAAGAGACGGCCATCACCACCATGACCGCGGACCGGGTGGTGATGGATTTCGATACTTCCGGGGACGGCAGCGTGCTTCAGACCGCGGTGGCATCGGGAAACAGCATGGTGGAAACGAACCCGGTTCCAGCTAAGGATGTCGAGCTGGCTGATACGCGCATTCTCAAGAGCGAAACCCTCCGGACCAAGATGCGCGCCGGCGGCCAGGAGATCGAATCGGTGGAGACGGACATGCCGGGCTCGATCGAATTCATCCCCAATCGTCCGGAACAGCCCCATCGATGGATGAATGGCGATCGCGTGTCCATCGTCTACGGCCCCAAGAACCAGATTCAGTCGTTCCGCTCGGTCAACGTTACTACCCGAACCGAGAAGCCTAAGCTGGCGGATGCCAAGGAAACGCCCGCGCCGGAATTGACGTGGAGCAAAGACTTGCTGGCCACCTTCCAGCCGAACTCTTCGCAACTAGCCAAGCTCGAACAGTCGGGCAATTTTCGCTACGAAGCGGGCGAGCGCCACGCCAAAGCCGATCGCGCCGCGCTGGACCAACCCAATAATCTGATCGATCTTATCGGCGGTGCGCGTATATCGGATGCCACCGGCTCAGCCGACGCCGACAAGATCCAGCTCAATCAAATGTCCGGCGATTTCAGCGCCGAAGGCAACGTCAGTTCGAACCGGCTGCCGGATAAAAAGAAGGAAGCCTCGGGTGGAATGCTATCTGAAGACGAGCCGCTGCATGCCCGCGCGAAGAAGATGAGCTCCATGGATAACAGCCAGCGGATCCGCTACGAGGGCAATGCGGTGCTGTGGCAGGGGGCTAATAGACTGGAGGCCGACAGCGTGGAGATCGATCGGGAAAACAGCGTGCTCAAAGCCCATGGACACGTCGTGAGCCAGTTGCTTGACAAAGCTCAGGACTCGACGCCTGACCAGAACAAGGCGGGCGGAAAAGCAAAGGCCAACACCTCTAAGAAATCAGCAACCAACCCGGCGCCTCGCGTGTTTACAGTAGTTAAGGCTCCCGAGTTGGAGTACAACGACATGACGCGGGTGGCGTACTACAAGGACGGAGTTATCCTGGACCGGCCGACTATGAAAGTGAAAGCCCGCGACGTACATGCTTTTCTGCGCGATAACAGTGACGATTCTTCGCTCGATCATGCCTTCGCGGATGGGCAAGTGGAAATTGTCCAAACCGCTGTGGGGCGCGTTCGCAACGGAACCTCCGAGCACGCCGAATACTATGTGGATGAAGACAAAGTTATCCTGGAAGGTGGTAGTCCGCAGTTCATCGATAGTTTGCGCGGCAATACACGGGGCGAAAAATTGACCTGGTTCTCCAAGGATGATAGGCTGCTGGTGAACGGCATCGAAAGCAAGCCGGTCAAAACCGTCATCCGCAAGAAAAAGAAGTAGTCAGCCTTTCATGCGCACTCTGCAGACCGCCGAAATCTCGAAAAGCTACCGCGGACGCAAAGTGGTCGATAACGTATCGCTATGGGTGAAGCAGGGCGAGGTGGTGGGTCTGCTGGGGCCCAATGGCGCGGGCAAGACCACGTCGTTCTACATGATCGTGGGGCTCATTAGCCCCGATTCCGGCCGCGTGTTGGTCTCGAATGGCCAGGGATCGGAAGACATCACCAGCATGCCGATGTATCAGCGCGCGCGGCGGGGAATCAGCTACCTTCCGCAGGAAGCCTCGGTTTTTCGCAAACTCACCGTGGAAGACAATCTGATGGCCATCCTGCAAACGCTGCGTATGCCATCGCGTGAGCGGCGGGAACGCATGAACCGGCTGATCGAACAACTGGGTCTCGAAACCGTTCGGCACAACAAGGGCTACGCGCTCTCCGGCGGCGAGCGCCGGCGTGTCGAAATCGCCCGGTCGCTGGTGATCGAGCCCAGCTTTCTGCTGCTGGATGAGCCTTTCTCCGGAATCGACCCCATCCAGGTGCTGGAGCTGCAGCGCATCATCTTCGAACTGAAGAATTCCGGGATCGGCATCCTGGTGACCGACCATAACGTTCGTGAGACTTTGGCCGTCACCGATCGCGCCTACATCATAAATAACGGGAAAATCTTCCGCGCCGGCACCCCTGAAGCCCTGGGCGCCGATGCCGAAGTGCGACGCGTTTATCTGGGTGAGAACTTCAACCTGGAGTTCGAAACCGGCCGCTGGAAAACCGTCGCCGAAAACTAGTTTTCCAATCCCGATGAAACCACGAGTCCCCCGCCGCTGCCGGATTACCTGCGTTTCCTGGCCCCTTTCGAAGCTCGAATCACGAAGCTGGCATTAGCGACCCGGAGGCTCGTCTTCGAGGAAGCCCCCGATTCCATCGAGCTGATCTACGATGCTTATAACGCCGTCGCCACCGGCTTCGGATTTACGGGACGCCCTAGTGAATGCTTCATCCACATCGCGGTCTATGCGAAATGGGTGAATCTCGGTTTCCATCGAGGATCCGAGTTGGAAGACCCGGAAGGCGTCTTGCAGGGCACCGGCCGATTGGTTCGTCACATTCGAATTGCGGACCTCGCAGACTTGGATAGCCCCGCGATGCGAGCTTTAGTGAGAGCCGCGATCTCTCAAGCAAAGCGTCCTCCGCCCGCGGCCAAGGGCGCACCCAAACCGAAGAGCGTCGTGCGTGCCATCTACGCGCGTAAGCGCCGCCCCGTATAATCGTAGATTGGACCTCGAAAAGATCCTTCTGAGAAAAGTCGGCGAGGCGGTCGGCCGTTTTAAGATGATCCGCAATGGCGATCGCGTCGCCGTTGCACTATCCGGCGGGAAGGATTCGTTGACCTTGCTCGAAGCCTTGCTGATGCTGGCCAAACGCGCGCCGGTCGATTTCTCCGTCTGCGCCTTCACCGTGGAGCAGGGGAAATTCATGCGTCCCATCGAGCCGCTGGGCGAGTATCTGAAGCAGCGCGGCATCGCCTGGACTTATTATCAGGACCGGCCATCTCTCAGGTTGTTGAAAGAGCAGCCTACTCATGGTTGCGATTTGTGCAGCCGCTACCGGCGGCGGGCCGTTTACGAAATCGCTCGCGGCCTGGGCGCTAACGTGGTCGCGTTCGGACATACTGCCGACGATTTCTGCGAATCGTTCCTGCGCAATGCGATGTTCACCGGTCGCGTGAGCGCGCTGCCGCCCATCACCTACTCGCGCGACAAGGAATTTCGGCTGATTCGTCCGCTGGCGTTCGTGACCGAAGACATTACCAGCCGATTCGCCGAGTCTCTGGGCGCGCCCATCGTCCCCTGCGGCTGTTCGGAACGGACCGGTACCGTGCGAAAGTCCATCCGCAGCCTGTTTAGTGAAATCGAGAAGGATCACCCGCACCTGAGGGAATCGCTTCTGGCGGCCATGGGCAATCTGGAGCCGGATCGGCTTCTCGACCCTCGTTTCCTGGATCTGGACGGCCATCAACCACAGAGAAATCCTCCGCTATTACCGGTCCTGTCCGACTAGGATAGTAACTTTTTCCTTACCGGGACGCTCCGAGCGCAAAGGGCCGGCGATCAACCATTCAACGCCCTCAATAACTTAGCTCACGGAGAACTCTGGAATTGAACTTGCTCCCTGAGACGCCCGGAGGTGCGTCATGCTGTACTACGCACTGATGTTCTTGATCGTCGCGCTAATCTGCGGGGTCCTAGGCTTTGCAGTATTGGCAGCAACAGCGGCCCTCGTCGCCAAAGTGCTGCTGTTCCTCTTTCTGATCCTGTTCCTCGCCGCTCTTCTGCGTGGCCGTAGACGAGTTCTCTAGTTTTTGGGCGTATCGATATGACAAGGCCAACCTGGTCTTCCCCGAACCTTTGCACCGGTCTTATCGTGTTAGCGATAAGCGCCATGTCGTGCATACTGGTTTACTCCGGCGTCCAGATCTTAATGCTCCTACGCTAGTCACAAAAATTTAAAGCAATTTCTCCTTGGCCGTGAGTTAGTTGCAAAGCGCAGCTTCTCAGCACGAATATCCGAGCCTTAAGCTGGACTCAGTTGGGTGTTGTCGTGGAGCCACGATGGGCTGCGATGCATGGCTGTGGTTGCGAAGCAGCACTGCGTCGCAGCCAATTGTGGCTTGGCTCGAGTCTCTCAGACCCGGAATAGATCCGCCCGCCAGGTTACCACTGACTTCTTGATATCGGCCGGTTTCATCTGCTCCTTCAGCGCCCTTTCCACCAAAGCCGGCACTTCTGTGTCGCATGCAAACCGCAACGCCACTATTTGTGGTTCAGTAAGATCTCCGATTCGCGATCGCAGCGGTTCATTCAAGAGCGCTGCGAGGCGCAACCGTTCTTCAAGCCGGATCACGCGATCCTGAGCCCGAAGGGGATTGACTCGGATCAGGGGAATCGCCACCGCCGCCATCACGCCGATCAGCAGCAAAATCCAGGATTCCAGCAAATCGTAATGCCGCACTACGTTTACGATCGTCAGGATCAGCAGCGCCAGCGTAGCGGGGAGCAGGAAGAAGTGAAAGGGTGCATGCATCCGCACGTGATTCGCGTAAGTCTGTGGAACTTTTTCTGCCATAGATGTCTCCTTGCGTCTGAAGATGTATTCTACTAAGAGGGGGTTTAGTCGCGCTGAACGCGCTGCAACCCCCGAAAAATCTGCTGTTTCCTGCCTTGTATTCGTTGCATCAACTATGCTACGGTAACGTTTTTAGGGTATCGGTTTCGGCGTCCGCAGGGTGACGCGGCGCTTTCTCAAGTCAACAAGTTCCCTTCATTAAATAAATGGACGCAACCTTACACGATCTAGGTCGATTACTGCTAAAGGCAATACCCACGGTGGTGCTGTTGCTGATCGTGCACTTGTACTTGAAGCGAATGTTCTTCGGTCCGATGCGCGAAGTATTGGCAAAGCGTCGCGAGGCCACCGAGGGAGCGCGGAAATCGGCAGAGGCGCTATTGGCGAAGGCATCCGAGAAGACGGCCGCCCTCGAGGCCGCGTTACGCAAGGCCCGCGAGGAGATCTACCAGGAGCAAGAGGAATCGCGGCGCGGCTGGATCGGCGAACAGAACACCCGGCTGGAAGAAGCCCGGCGCAGCTCTCGCGATTTGATTCACCAAGCCAAACAGCAGCTCGACACCGAAGCTGCGGCCGCGAAACGTGACCTCGCTGCCACGACGGCGGCCCTTGCCGACCAAATCGCCCAATCGCTGCTGGAAGGAAAGGCCGCTTGATGCGCCGCATCACCCTTGTCCTCGCCTTCGGGTTAACCTTCGCGTTCAGTGCTCTGCCTCAAGAATCACGGCCGGCGCCAGAGACGCAACAGGAAAGCGAACGGGGCGATCCCTGGATTTGGTGGAAGTGGGCGAATTTCCTGATTCTCGCCGCCGGGCTCGGCTACCTCATCTCTAAACACGCGCCGCCGTACTTCGCGGCCCGCTCCCGGGAAATTGAGGAGTCTTTGGTTGAGGCGGCCAAAGCCAAGCAGGATGCAGAGGCGCACGCGGCCAGTATTGACAAGCGTCTGGCGGATTTGGACCGCGAGATCGAGAGCTTGCGCCAGACGGCTCGCGCCGAGACGGCCGCCGAAAGCGAGCGTCTCCGCAGTGAAACGGAACGGCATCTCCAGAGGATCCAGAAGCAGGGCGCCCAAGAGATTGAACTGATGATCAGCGCGGCGCGTCACGAGCTAAGAAAGCATGCGGCGCTGCTCGCTCTCGACCTGGCCGAGCAGCATATCCACTCTCGTCTCACCAAGGATGTGCAGGAGGAACTGATGGACGGTTTCCTCCAGGATTTGCGAATGCGGGTGAAGCCCGGCGTGACGGCGGAGCGTTAACCATGGCAGCCGCAGCCGCCAATCGTTACGCGCGCGCTCTCGTTGACGTCGTCATGGCTTCGCCCTCGACGGTTCAAGCGGAAGATGCCGTTCGGCAACTGCGAGCCGTGGAAGAGATGATCGCCGGCTCCGCCGAGCTCCAGACTGCGCTTCTCACGCCCGCCATTTCGAACGCTCGCAAGCGAGCGGTTATTGGCCGCTTGCTCAAAGAAATGTCCATATCGGATCTGATACGGAATTTTGTTTATGTGGTCATCAATCACCGGCGCATCGGGATGCTGCCGGAGATTTCGGAAGCCTTCGACCTGCTCATGGATCAGCGTCTGGGTTTTGTCAGGGCGGAAGTGACCTCCGCCTCGGCGTTAGACGCGCGGCGCAACGCCAGCCTGGAAGCGGAATTGTCGCGCTTGACGGGCAAGCGGATGCGCTTGCGGTTCGCCGTGGATTCGAGCTTGCTGGGGGGCGCGGTGGCGCGCATCGGATCGACGGTGTATGACGGCTCTATACGGGGACAGCTTCAGCAGTTACGGCGGCAGTTGATCGAACACTCCGCCGGATAAAGGGGAATATGGCTCAAATCCAAGCAGATGAAATCGCGCGCTTGTTGCGCGACGAAATTGAGCACTACGATAAAGCGGTAAATGTGAGCGAGACCGGATCGGTGATTTCGGTCGGCGACGGCATCGCCCGCGTTTATGGGCTGGAAAACGTGATGTCCGGAGAGATGGTCGAATTCTCGCACGGCGTGACTGGCATCGCGCTCAACCTGGAAGAGGATCAGGTCGGCACCGTGCTGCTGGGCGAATATCAAGAGATCAAAGAAGGCGACGAAGTGCGGCGCACTGGCAAAATCATGTCGGTTCCCGTAGGCGACGCCCTGATCGGACGCGTGGTGAATGCGCTCGGCCAGCCGATCGACGGCAAAGGTCCCGTCGCCAGTTCGGAATCGCGGCCAATTGAAGCCATCGCGCCTGGAGTTGTGGATCGTCAGCCGGTCAGAGCACCGTTACAGACCGGCATCAAAGCTATCGATGCCATGATTCCGATCGGCCGTGGCCAGCGCGAGTTGATCATCGGAGACCGCCAGACTGGAAAGACAGCGGTTGCCATCGACACCATCATCAACCAGAAGGGCGGCGACGTAATTTGCATTTACGTCGCGGTTGGCCAGAAGCGTTCTACGGTCGCCCAGGTGGTCAAAACACTCGAAGACAACGGCGCCATGGACTACAGCATCGTGGTTGCGGCCACCGCCTCCGATCCAGCGCCCATGCAATACATGGCTCCTTACGCGGGCTGCGCCATGGGCGAGTTCTTTCGAGACAGCAAACGCCACGCGCTTCTGATCTATGACGATCTTTCCAAGCACGCCGCCGCCTATCGTGAGATTTCGCTGCTACTGCGCCGCCCGCCCGGGCGCGAAGCATATCCCGGCGACGTCTTTTATCTCCATAGCCGCTTGCTGGAGCGCGCCGCAAAACTAAACGATGAAAAAGGCGGCGGGTCGCTCACGGCCTTACCGATCATCGAAACTCAGGCCGGCGATATTTCGGCTTACATTCCTACCAACGTGATCTCCATCACCGACGGCCAGATCTTCCTGCTAGCCGATCTGTTCAATTCCAACATCCGGCCGGCGATTGACGTCGGCCTTTCTGTGAGCCGCGTGGGCGGCAGCGCGCAGATCAAGGCCATGCGTCAAGTGGCCGGGTCCCTTCGTTTGGATCTGGCGCAATATCGAAATCTGGCGGCGTTTGCGCTGTTTGGATCGGAACTGGATAAGGTTTCCCAAGCCCAATTGAATCGCGGCAGCCGCCTGGTCGAGATTCTCAAACAACCTCAGTATTCGCCACTGCCGGTTGAGAAGCAGGTTTTGATCCTCTTCGCCGGCGGCAACGGAATGCTCGACGACCTGCCGGTGGAGCAGTGCCGGCTTTTTGAAACGGAACTGTACGCCTTTATGGATTCGACGCATGCCGGCGTGCTCCAGGCCATCCGTGAAAAGAAAACCATGGATGACCAGCTCAAAGGCCAGGTAAACGGGATTCTGAAGGAGTTCAAAGAGCGCTTCGTGTCCAAGCACAAGGAAGCGGCCGCAACAGCCTAATCGATGCCCAGCCTGATTGATTTACGCCGGCGAATCCGCTCGGTCAAGAACACGCAGCAGATTACCAAGGCCATGAAGGTGGTCTCGGCGGCCAAACTCCGCCGTGCGCAGGAACGGGTCTTGTCGTCGCGTCCCTATGCTCAGATTATCCGGCGCATGCTGGTAAACGTCGCGCAGGCAGCAGAAGAACAGCACGAAGACGAGGGTATGGAGCTGCTGGCGAGGCGGCCCGAAAAGCGCATCCAGCTTCTGGTAATCACCGCCGACCGCGGCTTGGCCGGGGCCTTCAACTCTAACGTCATTCGAACAGCCCAGAAATTTATCCAGGAGCATTCCGACGCCGAAATCGACCTGGAACTGATCGGGCGTAAGGGGCGCGATTTTTTCCGCAAAAGGCACTCGCGTGTAACGGGCGACTATTCCACGCTGTTCCAAAAGGCTCCGCGCTTTGAGGACGCGCTCGACATCGCCCGCAAGGTGACCGACCGATTCCGCAAAGCCGAGATCGACGCGGTGTACCTCGTGGTGAACAACTTCAAAAGCATGATGTCTTCGCGGCTGGTAGTCTCGCGTGTGCTGCCGATCGAAATTCCCAAGGAACAGGAGCAGATCGATTACATATATGAACAGCCGCCCGGAAGGTTGCTCGCGAGCCTGTTGCCGCGTTACATCGAAGCACAGATTTTCCGGGCGATGCTGGAATCGGCCGCGGCCGAACACGCAGCCCGGATGACCGCGATGGAGGCCGCCAGCAGCAATGCCGCGGATGTGATCGATTCACTGACGCTGACCATGAATCGGGTTCGGCAGGCCAGCATTACGAGAGAGATTATCGAAATTGTGAGCGGCGCCGCCGCGTTAGATTGAGTGGCACAGGCATTCTTGCCCGTGTTCTGAAAGGCATTTATGGCAACAAGCAATGGACTAGCTGAAGGCAAAGTAATCCAAGTGTCCGGACCGGCCGTCGACATTCAATTCGCCGAACACCAGATCCCCGTCATCAACACAGCGATACACATCACCAGCGAGGGCTTCACGACCTCGATGCCGATCGACGTGATGGTCGAAGTGGCGCAGCACATCGGGGAGGGCCGCGTTCGGACCATTGCGCTTCAGCCCACCGACGGCATGGTGCGGGGCATGAAAGCGGTAAGCCTGGGACATGGGGTCGAAGTGCCGGTCGGAAACGAGACTTTGGGCCGGGTGATGAACGTCATTGGAGAACCGGTGGACAATATGGGCCCCGTGAATACCAAGTTGAAGTGGCCCATCCATCGCGCCGCGCCCTCCTTTGAAGAACAAGCCACTGAGCTCCAGATGTTCGAGACCGGGATCAAGGTCGTTGACCTGTTGGAGCCCTACCTCCGCGGCGGCAAGATCGGTCTGTTCGGCGGCGCCGGCGTCGGCAAAACGGTCGTCATCATGGAGCTGATCAACAACATCGCGCTGAAGCATGGCGGCGTCTCGGTGTTTTCCGGCGTCGGCGAACGAACGCGCGAAGGCAACGACCTCTGGCTC
>Ga0210406_10001911_pt1 | contig 24468 bp, 26 predicted proteins | sample IncBWC30MmetaG_FD_155454 | JGI IMG/M metagenome (GOLD analysis project Ga0210406, IMG submission 155454) | Forest soil microbial communities from Barre Woods Harvard Forest LTER site, Petersham, Massachusetts, United States - Inc-BW-C-30-M | ecosystem: Environmental > Terrestrial > Soil >...
GAAAGATTCTTTCCAGACGCTCGAAATTGTCGCGGACAATGTCTTTAACCGGGATTAGGCCGGCTTTTACCCGGTCTTCGGCCAGCGCGAAGATGGAGGACTCGGCGTTATCGAGAATGGCGTCAGCGCCGTCTTCGCCTTCCAGTGCTCGCTGCTGAATGTTGTGTGTGGCGTGAATCAAATTTCGCAACAGCGCTTTTTCGCGGACGATGCGCGCGTAGTGTTCGACGTTGCTGACGCGCGGCATGCCGTCGGCGAGCGATGCGAGATAGGGGGCGCCGCCCGAGGACTCGAGTTCACCGACGCGGTGCAGCGATTCGGTGAGCGTGACCAGGTCGATGGCTTGCTGGCTTTCGCCGAGCGCGATCATCTGGTTAAAAACACGGCGGTGCTGCTCCAGGAAAAAATCCTCGGGCTTGAGATTTTCGATGGCGGCGTTGAGGGCGTGATTATCGAGCAGAATGGCGCCGAGGATGGAGCGTTCGGCGTCGAGATTTTGTGGCAGCGGGCGTTCGAGAGTGGCTTGAGCGGACATAGCGGCAGTTTTTATCTTCGCCTTTTCTTCGCTTTATAGCATTTTGCCTTGCGGCAGGCAAGCCCGATTCGCAGAATTATTTTCCGGCGCGGTCCGCTGTCGAAGGAATGGTTGCATTGTGATGGCGGGCGGCCGTGACGTCAATGAGAAGTGCTGTGCAAAAGTTTTTGGAGGGTGGAAAAGTCCTGCGCGTGATTTTGATTTATTGGTTGCGGCGCAAATCGAACGGAGACTCTCCTCGCGAAAAATGCCCGGAGAAGCACCTGGTCCGCTGTTTCGCTCGGAATGACGGCAATAGATAAAACTGAAAGGAATAGGAAAACAAGAGCGCAGCGGTGCTGCGCCCCTAGAAAGACTGGACTGCGACTAGGATTCTTTGTCTACGGTGACTTTAATGGCGGCGGTTACGTCGCGGAAAACCTTGATAGTAACGTTCTGTTCGCCGATGACTTTGATGGGTTCGGCAAGCTGGATCTGGCGCTTGTCTACTTTGAAGCCTTGGGCCGCAAGGGCTTCGGCGATGTCTCCAGAGGTGACGGAACCGAACATCTGATCATTTTCACCGGTCTTGCGCGCGAACTTTACGGCCACGCCGTTCAGGAGTTCGGCTTGCTTTTGCGCGGCGTCCAGTTCGGTGGCGGTTTTTTTGGCCAGCGAAGTGCGGATACGCTCGAGCGCCTTCATGTTGCCGGTGGTGGCTTCGATTCCGATTTTGCGCGGCAGAAGAAAATTGCGCGCGTAACCCGGCTTGACGGTGACTACGTCTCCGCGGTGACCGAGGTTTTCGACGTCTTCCTGCAGAATGATTTGCATATTGTATTCCTTTTCAATCTAGCCGCGATGCGGTTAGGTCCTTGTGAGTGGCCACAGTACGGCCACATTTTCCAAAGTATCAAGACGGCCGGCAAGAAATGTGCCGGGCAAAAGGTTATGCCGCTGGATGCGGCGTAGCCGGGGGTGTCGCCGGCGCCGGCGGTACCGCCGGTGGTTGCACCTGCTGCTTGGCCGCTTCCACCGGGCGAGGAGCCGAGCTGCCCGCGGCGCTGCCAGCGAACGGCAGCAAAGCAATGTTGCGGGCACGCTTGATGGCCACACCGAGCCAGCGCTGGTGACGCGCGCAAACGCCGGTCATGCGGCGCGGAAGAATTTTGCCGCGCTCCTGCACGAATTGAGAAAGAATGTCGGCGCGCTTGTAATCGATCAGGTCCATTTTCTCGACACAAAACTTGCAGACTTTCTTTTTGCGGAAAAATTGCCGCTTGCCGCGGCGAGGTCCACCTGGACCGCCGCCCGGACCTCCTGGTCCACCACCTTCACGGCGTCCGCCGCCACCACTGGGACCGCCTTCGCGACGTCCACCGCCGCCTCCGTGACCACCGTGGCCGCCATGCCCGCCTGGCCCGCCGCCACCCGGTCCGCTGGGACGGGGTGAAGGAGCTGAAGGGGCTGCTGGTGTTTGATTCTGTTCGTCTGCCATAACGTTTACCCTTTCTTTCTTAAATCTGTTCGCCACCGACTAAGCCGGCGCTACGACTCTTCGCGAAGAGTCCTGCTATCAAAATACTTCCTGATGCCCGATCAACTTGCTGCAGGCTGTTCCGGCGGGTGCGATGGCGCAGCTACGACTGGCGCTGGAGCCGGCGTTGGCGCCGGACGCTTCGGGCGGCGGGCGGCACGCTTGTCACGAATCGCGGTGAGTTTCTTCTGGCGCTTGAGGTCTTCGTCGAGACGAATGGTCAGATACTTGATGACGTTGTCCTGAACCTTGAGGCGACGTTCGAGTTCCACGATCAAATCGTTGTGCGCAGTGCGAATCTGATAGTAGACGTAGATGCCTTCGCGGTGTTTGGCAACGCGGTAAGCGAGCTTGCGCGTGCCCCAGTGCTCGGTCTTTTCGATCTTGGCGCCCTTGTCGTTGCAGGCGTGTTCAACCGTGTGCTCGACTTTCTTGACTTCGTCTTCCGGCGTGGCCGGACGAACGATAAAGATCAGGTCGTACAGACGTTCTTCCATGGTTCCTCGTTTCTTGCCTTTCACGGCGGGGTAAACCCGCCGCTACAAAACCGCCCGCCTCGAAGGGCGAACGCTACAACTACTACGAAACCCAAGAACCGGGCCAAAGCCCGGCACTACAAAAAGCACGGAGCGGCGTCGCGCAACCGTGCCGGCCAACCATTCGGTTTAACCCTCGGCGTCTTGGTCCTGCTGCCGTTCGCGCCGGTTGTACTTGGCCATCGCCGCCTCGATGCCTCTTGTGAGCATCAATTCCACGGCGTCGCCAGCATCCGCGATCATTTCCGCAGCGACCTCGAGCTCGGGCTTTTTCATCGGCCGCAGGACGAACTCTTTCCGGTTGCTTAACGGATGATCTGGCCCACAGCCAAGCCGAAGTCTTGCGAACTTCGGCGTGCCCAGCGAACTGATCAGCGACCCGGCTCCGTTGTGGCTGCCCGCGCTGCCCTCGGCGTGAATGCGAATCGCGCCCCAAGGCAACTGCACTTCGTCCCACATGGCAAGCACGTCTTGCGGACCGAGCTCATACTTTTCGAGCAGCTCGCGTACCGAGATGCCGCTCAGGTTCATATAGGTTTGCGGCTTGGCGAGAATCACTTCTTCTCCCGCCAATTTGCCCAAACCTACCAGAGCCTTTGCTTCCGGCCGCTCGACGCGAATACCGCGCCGATTGGCCAGTTCATCCACCGCAAGAAAACCGAGGTTGTGCGGCGTCCATTGATATTCCGGGCCAGGATTGCCAAGGCCGACAATGAGCCGCATAGTCTCGTTTCTTCACCATCGCAAAAACTGTTACAAAAACTACTTCTTTTTCTCCGGCTTCTCGGCGCCTTCGGCACCTTCTTCGCCTTCCGCTTCCTTCTTGCCCTTCTTGATGACTTCGGGCTCGGCAGGCGTTGCCGCGTCCGCTGCCACGGCCTCGGCGGGCTTCTCTTCTTCGACTTTAAGGGCAACGACGTGTGCGAGAACGCGTTCCGGTTCGGTAAGGAGTTTCATCTTGGTGGTGTCGATGGGAATATCGCTGGCGCGGAGCTGACCGTTCATGGCCAAGCTGCTGACGTCCAATTTGAATTCGGTCGGAATTTCGCCGGGCAAGCATTCGATTTCCACTTCGCGAGTGACGACTTCGAATACGCCGCCTTCGACTTTCACGCCGGAAGGCTCGCCAAACGTGTGCACGGGTACCTTGACGCGCATGCGAACATCCATGGCGATGCGCAACAGGTCAACGTGGAGAAGATTGCCGCTGACCGGGTCCACCTGCCAGGCTTTGACGATGGCGGGTTGTTCTTTGCCTTCGAAGGCCACCTGGAACAGCGTGTTGTGGCCGGTGGGCGAGCGGAGAATCTGGCTTACTTGCTTGGTGTTCACGGTAAGCGATATGGCGCCATCTTTTCCGCCGTAAAGCGTCGCTGGGACTTTTCCCGCCACGCGCTGACGGCGGGCCTCGTTTTTGCCGCGCGATTCGCGGGCTGCTGCCTCGACTACGATCTTGTCTGCCATTGCGTTCTTCCCTTCCTTAAACTACAGCTTTCAACTTCATTGCTGCAAAACTTAGATGAACAATTCGCTGATCGAGGATTCCTCGTGAATCGAACGAATACCACGCGCCAGCAAATCCGCCACGCTGAGCACGCGGATTTTTTTCAGTGCCTGGCCCGCTTCGCTGAGCGGAATCGAGTCCGTGGCGACCACTTCCTTGATTTGCGATTTTCCGATGCGCTCAATCGCGGGGCCGGAAAGCACCGCGTGCGTGCACGCGGCGTAAACCTGGGTAGCGCCTTCCTTGAGCAGTGCGTCCGCGGTTTTTACCAGCGTGCCGGCGGTATCAATAATGTCGTCCACGATCAGCGTACTGCGCCCGCGTACCTCGCCGATCAGGTTCATGACTTCGCTGACGTCCACATCCACGCGGCGCTTGTCAACGATGGCCAGCGGCGCGTCCAGTTTTTTGGCGAAAAAGCGGGCCCGCTCCACACCGCCGGCGTCGGGCGAGACGACCGTCAGATTCGGCAAATTCAAATGACGAAAATATTCGACCAGCACCGGCGAAGCGAAAAGATGGTCGACCGGAACGTCGAAATAACCCTGAATCTGGGGCGCGTGCAAATCGAGCGTCAGTGCGCGGCTGGCTCCGGCCGTTTCGAGCAAATCGGCAACCAGCTTGGCGGAGATCGGAACGCGCGGCTTGTCTTTGCGATCCTGCCGGGCATAGCAGTAATACGGCAGCACGGCGGTGATTCGCCAGGCGGAAGCGCGTTTGAAAGCGTCGATCATGAGCAAGAGTTCCAACAGGTGATTATCCACCGGATAATGGCAGGGCTGAACGACAAAAACATCGGCGCCGCGCACATTTTCCAGAATCTGAAAATATATTTCGCCATCGCTGAAGCGACCCAGCATGGCTTTGCCCAGCGGAACGTCCAGATGCTTGCAGATGGCTTCTGCCAGAACCGGGTTTGCGGTTCCCGAAAAAATTTTAAAACGCTCGTCGTTCACGAAGCGATCTCCACCTTGCAAATCTGCAGGTTGAAATTCCCCCGGGGTTTCAGGGTTTGTACTTGCAAATCCTGAGCTAAATTGTTGTGGCTGAAGACGCTGCGGATTAATCGCGAGGCGCACTGATAACGGTGCGACTTTGCATCAGACGACGATACCAATCGCGAGAGACAGTCTCGCAAACGAATGTCTGATCGTGCGGAAACCCCACAACGGCTCGGCGCGCCTTTGCTGGGCTCGGGAAAACTCCAAACACCGCCGAACCGCTACCCGCCAGCAAGGCTTCTGAAGCTCCGTTTTGAAGCAAATCCCGTTTGATTGCAGCCAGACGGGGGTGCTGCTGGAAGACCGCTTCTTCAAAATCATTGCGAAGGGGGCTGCCCTGCAGGCTCCAAGCGAGAGCACAGAACCTGTAAAGTTTAGAGTTTCCGGCGAGATTTGTCAATTGCGCGGCGGTAGTTTGCAGTGCATCGAGTGGCGGCGAATTCAGCCAACGGTAGGCATCTGGCGTGGGAACGTGAATCGCTTCAGGTGAGACGACCAGCAAGGAGAACTTAGGAATATCGGGCAGCGGGTAGATTTCGTCACCTTTGCCGATGCCGAGAGCTCGTCCGCCTTCCAGGAAAAACGGCACATCCGCGCCGAGTGCCGAGGCCAGTTCGAACAGGCGCTCGCGAGGCAGCTTCTTTTTCACCAGCCGCAGATACCCGATCAATGCGGCGGCCGCGTCGCTTGAGCCGCCACCCAGTCCTCGGCCTGCGGGAATCTTTTTGCCTAGTTCGATCGCGACACCGTCAGCCAGCTTTAGCTCCTGGCGCAGCGAACTCACCGCACGATAGACGAGGTTTTTTTCGACAGATTCGTTCGAAAGCGAATCGTTGCCCTGCACTTTCAGCGTAATGCCAGGCTGGCGCGTGGACTCAAGGCGAATTTCGTCCTGCAGCGAAATGGTTTGAAAAATGGTGCGCAGTTCGTGATAACCATCAGCACGTTTGCCGATGACTTGCAGGCGCAAATTGATTTTAGCAAGGGCAGGGATGCGAACTTCGGCCATGTATGAGTTTATGGCTTCACAGATTCGGGCGAAGACTTTTCCGCGACGCGATGCCGGGACTGGCTGACTTTCTTCTCGACTTCAGCCATCTTGTCGGGTTCGACATCGGCGGGGAGAACGCGCTTCCATTCGGCAAGCGACTTTTCCCATTCCGCCGCGGCCATTTCCGGCCGGCCTGATTTGGCGTAAATATCGCCGAGGTGCAGATGCATGGTCGGATCGTGAGGATCGCGTTCCAAAGCTTTGCGCAGCGCAGCTTCTGCATCCGCGAACCTGTTCTGCTTGTAATATACCCAGCCAAGACTGTCGAGATAAGCGGAGTTGTATGGCTCTTCCGCAAGAGCGCGCTGCACCAAGCCCTGCGCTTCATCCAGACGGATTCCCAGCTCGCTGAGCATGTAGCCGTAATAATTCAAAACGGCGGAGCTCTTGGGGTTGACCGCGAGAGCTTTCTTGAATTCCGTTTCGGCCTTGTCGAAGACTTTCTGGTGTTCGTAGATGGAGCCCAGGAAATACCAAACCATTTCGTTGTCGCGCGGGGTGCCAGGAACAGCTTCCGCTGCGCGCGCAGCCTGTTCCGCTTCGTGGAAGCGGCGAGCGAATTCGTAAGTCTGCGCCAGATTCAGATAAGTTTCGCGGTCGGACGCGGTGCCGTTGAGCTGCGCGTGAAGAAGTCTCGCGGCTTCGTCGGTTTGATTGGTTTCTCCGAGCAGCAGCGCATACCGCGCCTTAATTGCGGGATCTTTAGGATATTTCGCGACGGCCTCTTTGCCGGCTTGCAAAGCCTTTGGCTGATCTTTCGCGGAGCTGTAAGCGTCCACGATCAGGACGCGAGCGCGGCGATCTTCTTCGTCTCCCAGACGTCCCAATTCTTCATAGGTATTGACGGCCGCCTGGAAATTCTGCGTTTCGCGATACAGCCCGCCAAGCTGTTGATAGAGAACAGAAAGTGAGCGCCGCCGCGTCGGCATGGAAACGGATTGTCCTTTGACGCCGGTAACCGCTTCGGAAAGAACCCGAATCGCATCCTCGTAGCGGCCTTGCGCTTCGTACAACATCGCTTCGTTGTACATCACATCGAGACTGCCGGGAGAGTATTGGCGCGCCTTGACCAGTGTGTCTTCGGCTTTGTCCATCTGGTGCAACTCGCGATAAATCTGCGCCAGGCGAAGATAAATGTCCGCATCGTCGGGCATCAAGTCCGAAAGCTTCTGATAGACGGTCAGCGCTTCGGAGTATTTCTCTTCGGAAATCAGCGTCTGACCGAGGCCGCGCTGGTGGCTGGTTTCGCTGGGGTCGAGCTCCACCGCTTTGCGGTACGCAGCTTCTGCTTTCGGGAGGTCTCTGGTTTGTGTGTAGGCGTCGCCAAGCAGATCGAGCAAAACCGGAGAAGAAGTTTTGCTGGTCATCCCTTCAAGCAGGGCAACCGCATCGGAAGATTTGCCTTCATCGAGAAGCAATTGGGTCAACTGTTCGACGCCAGCTTCATTTTCGGAATCGGTTTTCAACAAGCCGCGCAGGACTTCTTCCGCTTTGTCGTGCTGGTTCTGCAGGCGATAAAGCCGGGCTAGCCACAGCGCCGATTCGGTGTCCGACGGATCCAGGCGCACCACTTCCTTGAATTGCTCGACGGCACGGTTGACGGTTTCAGATTGGCCGGTGACTTCGCCGGCGCTGCCGAGACTGCGCAGATAAATGTGGCCCAGAAGACGGCGAGTCTGCGCGTCCTCGGGATTGCGCTTCAGCAGAGCCTGGGCTTCCAGTTCGGCCTCATGAACACGCTGCGCTTTCCAATACATTTCCGCCAGGCGTTCGCCGATGATGGGCGACTTCGGGTCCAGCGCATAAGCCTTTTTATAGTAATCGATGGCTTGCGTCGCGTATTCGCTGCGGCTGGTCGCCTCGTACTGCAATTCGGCAACGTGACCCATGGTGTAGTTGAAATAGGCGTCGCCGCGACTGGATGTTGGCGGAGCGGCCGGCTCGCCGTTTGCAAAATCCTGCTTTTGCGCGGGCGCGGCTGCGCGCGGGCCGGTCTGCGCATAAACAGCGCTGGCGGCAAAAGTCGTAGTGAGAAGCAATGTGTTCAGCTTTAGAAAGTTCATATTTGCCCTGAAAATCAAAGTATCCCATGAGCGCACGGGACGGTCAAAAGCGAAATGCCGAACATTTCCAGAGCCAGATGGAAGGCCGACAGGTCTCAGGGTTGTCGCTTGCAAACCCTGACTTCACGCTGGATTGGATGCGGGAAAGGAGGGCAGCGTTGGCAGAAAAAAAGAGTTGACACTGTTTCTGTATTTCTGCAATTATCGAAATATGAAGAAGCCCGATCCACTCCTGGTTACCCGCTCGGCGGACCGCTTTGCCGCGCTCGGCGCCGAGCCGCGGCTGGCCATTCTGCGCTTGCTGCTTTCCGCTCATCCCACCGGAATGATCGCAGGAGAAGTGCAGGAAGAGTTGGAGATTCCGGCGTCCACACTTTCGCATCACCTGGAAAAACTGAAACAAGTGGGGCTGGTCAATGTGCGGCGCGTCGGAACATTTTTGTGGTATTCCGCGAATACCGAGGCCTTGCGCGAAGTACTTGGCTTCCTTTATGAGGAATGCTGCACGCGCAGCCGGGCGGTGGCGCCGGAATCGTTTGTGCAGATTTCGCGCTAAGGACTGGAGTGTGTTTGTCATCCCCTGGGGTTTTGCCGTCCAGACAAGGCAGCGACCGTGTAAGAGGAGAAACGATGAGTGAACAAAATATTCAGGACGTGGTGAAGCAGAAATACGGCGAAGCGGCAAAGCAGGCGACGGCAGGAGGGGTCGCTTCGTGCGGCGGAGGCGGCGAATTATCCTGTTGCGATCCGATCACCCGTGATCTCTACGACGCAACACAAATTGCGGAGCTGCCGGAAAAAGCCCTCGCGGCATCACTGGGATGCGGAAATCCGACAGCACTGGCGCAACTGCAACCCGGCGAGACGGTGCTGGACCTGGGCTCGGGCGGAGGAATCGATGTATTGCTGTCGGCAAGGCGCGTGGGGCCGACGGGAAGAGCCTACGGGCTGGACATGACCGACGAAATGCTGGCGCTGGCTCGCGAGAATCAGACGAAGTCTGGCGCGACGAACGTGGAGTTCCTAAAAGGCGCAATCGAGAGTATTCCCCTGCCCGACAATTCCGTGGACGTGATCATTTCGAATTGCGTGATCAATCTTTCCGGCGACAAGGATCGCGTGTTGCGCGAAGCGTTTCGCGTACTAAAGCCCGGCGGACGCTTTGCGATTTCCGATGTAGTGGTCCGAGGAGACGTCCCGCCAGAAATTCGCAAGAGCATGGAGCTATGGGTAGGCTGCATCGCGGGCGCACTGGAAGAATACGAATATCGCGACAAACTTTTTCGCGCGGGATTCGAAGCCATCGATATCGAGCCCACGCGCGTCTACCAGAGCGCTGAAGCGCGCGATTTTCTGGCAAATGCGGGACTCGATGAGGCCAAGGTGGCGCCGTTGATTGATGGGAAGTTTATTAGCGCGTTTGTGCGGGCACAAAAGCCGAACGCTCGGGGAGACGTGGTCGGGCCTTCTTGCTGTGCGCCAACGTGCTGCAATTAGCCGGCGGCGGAAATTCAGGAGATCGGGAACGGGACATGGCAGGTAACGACGGGCATTCAACGGAAAAGACAAGAACCGAGGCGCGTACCGCGTTGCAGAAATCCACCAAGAAATCTCAGCCAGAAGACCAGGAAGGCAAAGACAAGAAATCGCAAGCGGCGGAGAACTGCGAGTGCCCTCCTGGATGCGTTGGCCTGCCCTGCTGCTCTTGATTTGGCTCGGTCCCGCAAAACGAAATATTCTTGCCGAAGGAGTGGAGCGATGTCCCGCAACGTGTTGTTTCTCTGTACCGGCAACTCCGCACGTTCGATTCTCGCGGAAGCCATTCTGAATCAAAAAGGACGTCCGAATTTCACCGCTTACAGCGCGGGAAGCCATCCCGCGGGCCGCATCAATCCTTACGCCATCAAGCAACTGGAAATAGTCAGGCTTCCAGTTTCCAATTTGCGCAGTAAAAGCTGGGATGAGTTTGCGAAACCCGGCGCGCCGAAAATGGATTTCGTCTTCACCGTTTGCGACAACGCGGCCAACGAGATTTGTCCCGTGTGGCCTGGCCAGCCAATTTCCGCTCACTGGGGCGTTCCTGACCCCGCAGCGGTAGTGGGATCAACCGAACAGATCGAGCGCGCATTTCGCGATGCGTTCGTCACGCTGGATCGCAGGATCGGCCTGTTGCTGAGCTTGCCCATCTCAAGCCTGGACAGCATGAGCGTGAAGAAAGAAGTGGACCGGATCGGAAAGCAATGAAGTTCTCTCTCACCCGCCGTCTTTGCGCAGAATTTGTGGGCACTGCGTTTTTGTTAATGGCGGTGGTTGGTTCGGGCATCATGGGCGATCGCCTGTCGGGCGGGAACCTAGCCATCGCGCTGCTTGCCAACTCCATCGCCACTGGGGCCGCGCTGGTGATGTTGATCTATACGTTTGGAAGTATTTCCGGCGCGCACTTCAACCCGATTGTGAGTGTTGTTGACGCAGTTTCCGGGGGAATCGCGCGCGCCGAGATTCTTCCCTATAGCCTAGCGCAAGCTGCGGGCGGCATTGCCGGCACCATCAGTACGCATTGGATGTGTTATCGCGGCATGCGCGCACTGGCGCAGCGCAATTCTACGCGGAGGTAGTCGCCACGTTCGGACTAATTGTTGTCATTTCAGCGGGTTCGAAGCTTCGTCCCGGCGTGATTCCGCTGACGGTAGGAACATACATTGCCGCGGCTTACTGGTTTACTTCATCCACTTCATTCGCGAATCCCGTAGTCACGCTGGCGCGTTGCATCACCGACACATTTGCGGGAATCCGGCCGCAGGACGTGCCCGCATTTGTAATGGCGCAAATTCTTGGCACAACCGCGGCGTTTCTGTTTTTTCGCTGGATGATTCCTGCACGGATCAATGCAGAAAGTGACGCATCCCGGTAAAGACCATGGCCATGCCCAGACGATCGGCAGCGGCAATCACGTCGTTGTCGCGTACCGAGCCTCCCGGCTGAATCACCGCCACTGCGCCCGCTTTCGCCGCTTCTTCCACGCCGTCTGGAAACGGGAAAAATGCGTCGGACGCGACCATTGAGCCTTGCAAGGAGGACTGCGCCTTCATCGCCGCAATTTTCACCGAATCCACCCGGCTCATCTGTCCGGCGCCGACCCCCAGCGTCGCGCCATCCTTTGCGAAAACGATCGCGTTGGACTTCACATGTTTGCAAACTTTCCACGCGAACTTCATGGTGGCAAGTTCTTCCGCAGTCGGAGCGCGCTGCGTGACCACTTTCAACTCAGACGATTCGATTTCTCCGAGGTCCGATTGCTGCACCAGCATGCCTCCGAGAATCCGTTTCAACTGCAGTTCCCGTTCAGGCTCCAGGCCGCCCGCTGGAAGCTCAAGCAGGCGCAGGTTCTTTTTGGCGGCGAATATTTCCTTGGCCCGGGCATCGAAACCTGGCGCCGCAATGCACTCCACAAAGAGTTTTGCGACTTCCTCGGCGGTCGCCAGGTCCACTTCGCGATTGAAGGCCAAGACGCCGCCAAATGCCGAAATTGGATCGCAGGCATACGCCCGTAGATAAGCTTCGCGCAAAGTTGCCTGTTCCGCCGTGCCGCAAGGATTGTTGTGCTTGACGATCACCGCGGCCGGCTTCTGAAATTCGGCGGCCATGCTGCGAGCGGCCTCCAAATCCACAAAATTGTTGTAGGAGAGTTCTTTGCCTTGCAGTTGTTTGGCCGCGGCTAATCCGGACGGCGATTTGCCCGCGGGAATATACAGCGCTGCGGCCTGGTGCGGATTTTCTCCGTAGCGCAACGGCTGTTGTTTCTTGAGAGAAAGATAAACGCGTTGCGGCAGCGCCTCCTTCGCAATCAGAGCCGGATGCCCGGAAGGAACCGACAAACGCTCCAGTTCGGTGGCGATCATTCCATCGTAGCGCGACGTGGTGGCAAAAACTATTCGGGCGAGTTCGAGGCGCGTCGCAGGAGTGGTATCGCGGTTGGCTTCAAGCTCTGCAGCCACACGTCCGTAGTCCGCAGGATCGGTAACGACCGTAACGCTTTCCCAATTTTTTGCCGCGGAACGCAACATGGTCGGCCCGCCGATATCGATGTTTTCTATCAGTTCTTCCGCGGTCAGGTCCGTTTTCGCTGCGGTCGCTTCGAATGGATACAGATTCACAATCACCAGATCGATTGGCGCAATGCCGTGTTCTTTCGCCTGCTGCTGATCGCCCGCAAGATTGCGCCGATACAGCAATCCTCCATGCACCTTCGGATGCAGCGTTTTGACGCGGCCGCCAAGCATTTCCGGCCAGCCGGTAAATTCCGACACGTCTTTCACCGCAACACCGGATTCGCGCAGCAGCTTCGCGGTACCGCCGGTCGAAAGAATTTCGATGTTCAACGCGGCGAGACGCTTCGCAATATCCAGAATTCCTCTTTTGTCGAACACGCTAATCAGCGCCCGCTCCACCGCCATGTAGAATCCTCCGTCATCCCGCACATAAGATCAGAAACAATCAGTGTAAGCGCTGCGAAGCGAATCGAAAAGGTGCGAGCGGTGGAAACTTCACAGAAAAAAGTTTTGTAGGAAGAACTGCGAGTGCGTCTAAGCCTTGACCAGCGCCTTCAGCTTGACCTGATTGTCAACTATTTCCACCACATACTCGACTTCGCTGCAGTTTTTCTGCCGCTGCAGATCTTTGGTCTTCTTTCGAACGAATTCTGCGAAGCCGGCGTGTGTCAAGCGCGCGACATCTTCGCCCGCGGCCTTTTTTGCTTCCACAAAGGCCCGGAATAATTTCTCGACTTTTTCCGTTTCGCGTTCCGGTTCCGAGCAAGTCATGCGGAAAGTGGACGCGTCGGCGACGGCAGTGGCGTACCGGGCATTTGCTTCGGCCAGCCGCTGCGCGCGTTCCGCTTCAATCGCCTTTGCGGCGGCGCCAAAGTGGCGCTGCACAGTGCCTTCTTCTTTTTGTCTCGTCCGCTTGCGGAAAATATCCTTGTACTTCGCGTACGTCTGTGTGAGGTTGTTGTAGCGAAAGCGCTGGCCGTACTTCATTTCCCCGGCGCGTTCGCCATACTTCTTGACGATCAATTCGATGCGCCACTCAATTTCGTTGGGCGGACGTTTACGCCCTCCGCCAAAGAATTGATCGTATTCGATCTTCAGTTGGCGGATATCTCGTTCCAGTGCGCCGAGTTCTTCGTCGATAGTGGCCAAGGCAACGGTCTCTCTTGTTTTCCATGGTAGGAGGGCGGCTGGCGGTGCGTCAACGGCTCGTCGGTTCCAGTACGCCGAAGGCAAACTGTTCGCAGCCGCGGCTTACCTGTACCAACGGACAGGTCGCTTGATTCTTCGCATTGCTCGCTCGGCCCGCCTATGCTCCAATACGAAAGTGGATTTTCGCGCAAAACGCTCGTTGGCTCCCGAAACATCCGAACTGCTGCGGCAGATTCCCTCGGTGGACGAACTGCTTCGCCAGCCGCGCATGGCGAAACTTGCCGGGCGCATTCCGCGCGAGTTGCTTGTTGAAGTCGCGCGCGAAGTTCTCTCCAGCATTCGCGCGGAAATCACCGGCGAAAAGGGCGTTTCGGTGATTCCTATTATTCCCTCCGATCTCGAAGACGTTATCGCGCGTGAAGTCGAACGAATCCTTTCCCGGACGCTGCAACCGGTCATCAACGCCACCGGAGTAGTGCTGCATACCAACCTCGGTCGTGCGCCGCTCGCTCCGTCAATCCTGGACGAGCTGCGCCACACGGCGATTCACTATTCAAACCTGGAGTACGACCTGGAAGCCGGATCGCGCGGAAAACGCGACACGCATACGGCGGAACTTCTTACCCGGCTGACTGGCGCGGAAGATGCGATTGTGGTGAATAACTGTGCGGCGGCGATCCTGCTGGTACTTAGCGCGCTGGCAAAAAATGGCGAAGTAATCGTCTCGCGCGGCGAGCTGATCGAAATCGGCGATGGCTTCCGCATCCCCGAAGTGATGGCGCAAAGCGGCGCCGTCCTTCGCGAAGTCGGCACCACCAACCGTACCCGCCTCGCGGATTACGAAAATGCCATCACCGACAAGACGCAATTGCTATTGCGCGTGCACCCTTCGAATTTTCAGATGTCTGGATTCACGGAAAAGCCGGCCGTCGCTGAACTCGTGGCTCTCAGCCGCCGCGCCAATGTTCCATTGATTGAAGATCTTGGCTCCGGTTGTCTGGTGGACCTTTCGCAATACGGCATCAACGAACCGACCGTTCGGCACAGCGTGGAAGCGGGCATCTCCCTGGTGACTTTCAGCGGAGACAAATTGCTCGGCGGACCTCAAGCCGGAATTATCGCCGGAAAAGAGGCTCTGGTTCAGTGCGTTAGACGTCATCCACTGTTTCGCGCGCTGCGCGTGGATAAATTGACGATCACCGCGTTGGAGGTGACGTTGGCTGCTTATCAACGCGGAGCAATGGACGAGGTGCCTACGCTGGCGATGATTCGCATCAGCGCACAGGAAATGGAAAGGCGGAGCCGCAATTTTATCCGTGAACTGACACCTTCGCTTTCCATGAACGAATTGGATCTGGAAATCGCGGATGGTGAATCTCTTGCCGGGGGCGGCTCAACCCCTGCGCAATGGATTCCGACAAAGGTTATTCGTATCAAAAGCCGGCGTCACTCTGCGTCGCAGATGGAACAGCGGCTACGTCGCGGACCGGGTTCTACGCCGGTGGTTGCGCGAATCGATGACGACCGCCTGGTGATTGATCTGCGCACGGTCTTTGCAAACCAGGAAGCGGCGCTTGCCGAGGCTCTGGCAGCGGCACTCCGCTGATCGCAGTTTGGCACTCGGCGTCTGCGCATGATGCGAAATGTCTAGAACGTGAAGCGCACCAACACGGCGACATCACATTAGCGCTGAAAGGATTGTGTCCCGCTTGCTGGCCTTTGTCGTAGCCAATCACAACCTAAAGCGAATCAACGCCAGCATCCCGCGCCTGCGCCCGGGCTGGGCGCTGATCCGCGTTCGCATGGCGGGGATTTGCAATACCGACTTGGAGATTCTGCGCGGCTACCACAATTTCCATGGCACGCCGGGACATGAATTTGTCGGCGAAGTACAGGACGCCGCGGGAGTTTCCCGCGCGGTGAAGAAGCGGTGGATCGGAAAACGAGTCGCCGGAGAAATTAACATTGCCTGCCGTGCGCTCGGCTTCCGTCCGGTTTGCCGATTTTGCAAACACGGCCTGAAGCGCCATTGCGAGCGCCGCAAAGTCCTGGGCATCGCGGCGCATGACGGCGCGTTTGCGGAATACCTGACGCTGCCTGTGGAGAATTTGCACCTTATTCCCGATTCGATCAGCGACGAAATGGCGGTGTTCGTGGAACCGCTTGCGGCTGCATGCGAAATTCTGGATCAGGTTAATGTGAAACAGTTCCGCGAAGCTGCCGTGCTCGGCGATGGCAAGCTGGCGCAGCTGATCGCACGCGTTTTGCGGACGCCGCTCCCGCGCGTGATGATGTACGGCAAACACCGGGAGAAATTGGCGCTGGCACGGCGCGCTCGAATCGAAACGAAACTAGTCCACGGCAATGCCAGTGACTTTAAGCGCGTGAAGGGCAGTTTCGCATTGCTGGTCGAAGCGACCGGTTCGCCGGCCGGGCTGGCGTTGGCACAACAAATGACCGAGCCGCGCGGTACGCTGGTCCTTAAGTCAACGTTTCATGGCGCGGCGCCGGTCGAGACCTGGCCAATCGTGGTGAAAGAACTTACTGTAGTTGGATCGCGCTGCGGCCCATTCCACAAAGCGATTTCGCTTCTAAAATTGGACAAAGTCAATCCGCGCCCGCTGATCACCCGTACATTTCCGTTGCAAGAGGCTTCGGCTGCGACAGCCTTCGCACAAAAATCTGGTGTGCTGAAAGTTCTGCTGAAGAATGAACTCATGTAGCGTACAAACCGTAAGCCGGCAGGCAGCACAGCAAAATCAGTCCATCTCGCTCGTTCTTGCTCTCCCAGCCCATATACTCTTGCGCCTTTTCACTTTTATTTTTCTCACAAGCGGTTGATGCAGGCTGCAACGCGGGCAGCTCCGAATCCGTTATCAATATTGACGACGGTCACGTTCGAAGCGCAGGAATTCAGCATTCCCAGCAGCGCCGCAACTCCGCCAAAACTTGCTCCGTATCCGACGCTCGTCGGCACCGCAATCACAGGCGCGGCAACCAACCCGCCAACCACGCTAGGCAGCGCGCCCTCCATTCCCGCCACGCAAATGATCACGCGGGCGCCGGTAAGTGTTGAACGATTTTCGAGCAGCCGGTGAATCCCCGCCACACCAACGTCATAGAGATGTTCGGCGCGATTTCCCATGAGGCGCGCAGTCAGCAAAGCCTCCTCGGCCACCGGAATATCGCTGGTTCCCGCGGAAACAACCAGAATGGTTCCCTTGCCGACGATTTTCGTGTCGCGTTCGATCGTGATCACGCCGGAGAGTGGATGAAATTTCGCCAGCCGCGATTCCTTTCGCGCCGCACGCTTCACCGCGGAAAATGTCTTGGCATCGGTCCGCGTAATCAGAATATTGTGCTTGCTGTCTTTCTTCGCCAGCATCGCGCGCACGATTCTCGCAATCTGCTGGGGTGTTTTTCCCTTGCCAAAAATGACCTCGGCAAATCCCTGCCGCAGGGTGCGGTGATGATCCACTTTCGCGAAGTCCAGGTCTTCGAACGGCAAATGTTTCAGCCGCTCGATCGCCTTTGCCGGCGCGAACCTGCCGGATTGCACCAATTCCAGAAGTTTCAAAAGTTCCTGAGAGTTCATCGCAATTGCCGCATGAGCAGTCTATCACTGCAGTGTATGCGCGCCGCCGCTTGACTTGCCACAAGTCGGCTGCGAGACTGAATTTATCCGCGGCGAAAAGATGCTCGAAAACGGCAGAAAAATCGTTACTGTAGGTGTGAGCGGGGCAAGCGGTGCTGTGCTCGCGCAAAAAATGCTGGCACTGCTCGACTCCGATTCGCGCGTCGAGCGCGTTCATCTGGTCGTCACCGAAACCGGCCTGCGACTTCTTGCCGAAGAATTGGCGATCACCTCGGGAAATCCCGAGCACCTGGTGCAGCGCGTCCTCGGTCATGCTTCCAGCAAAATTGCTGTCGTTCCCAATAAAGACGTCGGCGCGGCAATCGCCTCTGGCAGCTACATGGTCGATTCGATGGCCGTAATTCCCTGCTCGGTCGGCACGCTGGCAAAAATTTCTGCGGGAACATGCGACGATCTTCTGGCCCGTGCCGCCGACGTCATGCTGAAAGAAGGACGTAAGCTGGTTTTGTGTATCCGCGACACTCCGTTCGGCCGAATCCACCTGGAAAATATGCTTCGGGCGGAACAAGCCGGTGCGGTCATCATGCCCGCGATCCCCTCCTACTACCACGCGCCCCAAACCATCGACGATCTGGTCACGCAATACGTCTGCCGCGTGCTCGCGCAAATGGATTTACCGCAAGAGGCCATGTTCCGATGGACCGGCTCAGCCGCGGCGAAAGAAGCCAAAGCGTGACGTTACGCGACAAGTCAGTGCGTTTCTCGCTCTCTTTTCCGCGAACTCTGCGTCCTCTGCGTTAAAACGCACATGCCAATGGCATCCATAACCCGCCTGCGCACCGTCCTCGAAATGATCAAGTTCGAGCACTCCATCTTTGCGATGCCCTTTGCTCTAACCGGCGCATTGCTTGCAGCACGGTTCACAACGCACGGCTGGCCTTCGCTAAAGCAATTACTCTGGATTGTTGTCGCCATGGTCGCCGCTCGCAGCGCCGCCATGACCATCAACCGCATTGCCGACCTGCGCTACGACACGGAAAATCCGCGCACCGCGCAACGAGCGCTGGCAACAGGAGCTCTCTCCACAGGCTTCGCCTGGACTTTTACCTTCGCAGCAGTCGCGGTGTTTATCATCGCGGCGTGGCAGTTGAATACACTGGCCCTCAAGCTTGCGCCGGTCGCATTGGCCATTTTGTTTTTCTATTCGTACAGCAAACGCTTCACCAACTGGTCGCATCTTTTTCTGGGGTTCGCGCTGGGCATTTCGCCGGCCGCTGCCTGGATCGCGGTCACCGGCGGTCTTAACCCGCGCATGTTGATTCTCTGCGCCGCAGTCACGCTGTGGGTCGGCGGCTTCGACGTGCTCTACGCTTGCCAGGACGTGGATTTCGACAAGCGCGCCGGATTGTTTTCTGTGCCCAAGAGATTCGGAATCGCAAATGCGCTTCTCATCGCACGCCTGATGCACATAGGCGTAGTCGCACTGCTCGCGTTGCTGGCGGCAAGCTTCGCATTGCCGTGGCCGGCGTGGATTGGCATCGCGGTGGTAGCTGCATTGCTTGCCTACGAACACTCGCTGGTGAGAGCCGACGATTTAAGCAGGCTGGACGCTGCGTTTTTCGCCATGAACGGTTATATTAGTATTTCGTTTCTGCTCTTCTGGGGAGCCGCAGCGGCGCTGTGGAAGGTTTGAAACGTTCGATCGAATCACCGCGGTAACGGCAGCTTAAAAAGTGGCATCCAATTCGTTGAGATCGTAGAAAAGTATCAGAGAAAGCTGAAGCTCTTGAGCGAACTAATTCTCACCGACGTGAAGTTGCGGCCTATCGCCGACAAGGTTTTAGCCGGCGAGCGCCTCGCGTTTGACGACGGCATTGGACTCTACCGTTCGCCGGATCTGCTCGCTGTCGGCTGGCTCGCCAACTACGTGCGCGAGAAAAAACATGGCAACGTCACGTACTTTAACGTCAATCGCCACATCAATCCGACCAACGTCTGCGTGGCGCACTGTAAGCTATGCGCGTTTGGCCGTGATCCCGACTCGCCGGGCGCTTACACTTACGCGCTGGAGGAAATTTATCAACGCGCCGAGCAGGGCGTTCGCGAGGGCGCAACCGAATTTCACATTGTTGGCGGATTGCATCCCGATCTGCCATTCGATTATTTTCTGGAAATGATTCGCGGACTCAAGCAGCGCTGCCCCGGCGTTCACCTTAAAGCCTTCACGATGGTCGAAGTTCATTATTTTTCGCGCATTGCGAAAATCTCCATCGAAGAAACGCTTCGCCGCATGAAAGAAGCTGGTGTGGACTCTTGCCCCGGCGGAGGGGCGGAAATTTTCCATCCGCGCGTGCGCCGCATCATCTGTGACCATAAAGTCAGCGGCCAGGTCTGGCTGAACACCGCAAAAAAAGCCCACCAGATCGGCCTGCCTTCAAACGCCACCATGCTCTACGGACACGTGGAAACCGAAGAGGATCGCGTCGATCACTTGGTCAAGCTCCGCGAAGTGCAGGACCAGACACACGGATTCGTGGCGTTCATTCCATTGGCGTTTCACCCGGACAACACACCGCTCTCGCACATCCCGAAAACCACCGGCTATCTCGATCTCCGCAACATCGCTGTCTCGCGCCTGATGCTCGACAATTTTGAGCACATCAAGGCTTACTGGATCATGCTCACGCCAAGTATTGCGCAGATCGCTCTGCGCTTCGGAGCCAACGATCTCGACGGCACCGTGGTGGAGGAAAAGATTTATCACGATGCCGGCGCCAAGACTTCCGAGTTTACGCCACGCGTCGAACTCGAACGCCTGATCCGCGCCGCGGGCCGGGTCCCTGTCGAGCGCGACACTCTGTATCGCCCAGTGGATCGTTCGAAGATGCCGCCAGTAGCTCCCGTCACGCCGTCCGGCTTAGTCTCCCTCACCCTTAACATCTGATTTTTTGTGCGCACTCGGGCGAGCCGCGCGTGTCGAAGGATCTCCGCTTTAAATACTGAAGCGGCGCGCCTTCCCTGAGTTGTTGTTTCCCTTTCGCGGCGCTGGTTTCCATAGAATTCGTAAGGAGGCTTCGTGCGCACCGTTCTGCTTCTCACCATCTCCAACATCTTCATGACCTTCGCGTGGTACGGCCACCTGAAATATCGCAGCGAAGCCTTGTGGAAAGTCATCGTTGCCAGTTGGGGCATCGCATTTTTCGAATACTGTTTCCAGGTACCCGCAAACCGCATCGGCTCCTACGAATTCAACACCGCGCAGCTGAAGACCATCCAGGAAGTGATTACCTTGACCGTGTTCGCGCTCTTCTCGGTCACTTATCTCGGCGAAAAACTGAAATGGAATTACGGTGTGGGCGCTGCTTGTCTGGTCCTCGGCGTTTTTTTCGTCTTCCACAAATGGTGATACTACACGACAATTTTCTGCGGCGCCCATGCAACCATTTCCTGCAATTTTGAAAAATGTAGGGTAGCAGGCTGTCCCAGAATCGGAATGCCGAGATTTTCCGTCATGTGATTCACAGCAAACGACGCACGCGCTTCCTGCAGCTTCCACGGCGGGTGGTGAATTTCTCCACGCAATAATTCGCCGCTCGGCTTCTGCGCATACAAGCAATACCGTTCCGTCAAGAAATACGTCAGCGTTCCGGGTTTTGCTTCGAACCACGAGCCTTTGCCGCTGTAATTCGCTTGCATTTGTTCCTTGCCTCCGCGTCGATCATCGCGGCGAGAGAAATACTCGATTCCCTCTGACTTTGCTCGCGAGTTCATTCGCGCATGAAAATACGGAAGATGGAACCAACGCCGCGCGATCTCAACTGCCACGACATTCGCCGCATCCAGGCTGAAGAACCACACACCCGGTTTTCCGCCCGCCGCAACGTAGGTGCGCACATTCAATTCAGGAAATGTCGAAAGCCATGGAAGGGCCGGTGTTCCACGCAGCCGCACCCCGGACATCGCAAAGGGCACGATGCCAATCCAGGCTTGGCCCCGAAACGTATCGAGTTCGAGTTTCGCCGGAACCAGCCTGCGCATCATCGCCGGCGCAACCGCCCAATGTGCAAACAACAAGTCATGCCATTTTTGCGCCATCACCCATGGACCTGTCGGCAGAACCCACGGCCGGTGCGCAAGCGATCGTAGCGAAGGATGCATTCTGTGCGAGTATGTCGTCGGTCGAATCTCTTGCTAATATACCCGGAACACTGCCGCGCGAATCGAATCGGTAGATTCAAAGCATTCATAGCTTCAACTGGAGGATGTAATCATGCAGCGCAAAGCTTCCGCAGTCTGGCAAGGTGATCTGAAATCAGGCAAGGGCACCCTGTCTACCGACAGCGGCGTACTCAAACAAACCGCCTATTCGTTCCACTCGCGCTTTGAAAGTGGGATTGGCACAAATCCGGAAGAGCTTCTCGCCGCGGCACATGCCGGATGTTTCACCATGGCGCTTTCCGCGCAACTTGGCGGAGCGGGAATGACCGCGCAGAAACTTGAAACCACCGCCACCATCACCCTCGATAAAGTTGGCGAAGGCTTTTCCGTCACCAGGAGCCACCTCGATCTCGTCGCCACCATTCCCGGCGCCGACAAAGCCAAATTCGACGCCGCCGTGAAAGCGGCCGAAACCGGTTGCCCAGTCTCAAAGCTTTTCAAGGCTGAAATCTCCGTCACCGCCAAACTGAATAGCTGAACACGCAGCACCATCGCCAGCCAGACAGGTACAATTCCGCACATGCTCATCTCTCCAGCCGCGTTTCTGATCGGCGTCACAATCCTGATTATTGTCGTGTGGGACGCCTTCGAGGTCATCATCCTGCCGCGACGCGTAACGCGCCGTTTTCGGCTGAGCCGCCTTTTTTACAAAAGCTTATGGGCGATGTGGAGATTCTGCGCTCGTTTGATCCCGGGCCGCCGAGTCCGCGAGTCGGCTTTCAGCATCTTCGGCCCGCTATCACTGCTCATTCTCGTCGCCGTTTGGGCCGTAGGGCTGGTGCTAAGCTTCGGGCTGATGCAATACGGTGCAGGCTCCGCTCTTAACGTTGCTGGAACGACGCCAAGCTTCTGGACCGACGCCTATCTGAGCGGCACAACTTTCTTTACACTTGGTCTCGGCGACGTGGTTCCGCGCTCCGGCATGGCTCGAGCATTGGTCGTAGTCGAAGGCGGCCTCGGCTTCGGTTTCCTCGCCAGCGTCATCGGCTATCTCCCGTTCATCTACGGTTCATTTTCCAAGCGCGAAGTCAGTATTTCTTTGCTCGATTCACGCGCCGGCACACCGCCGACCGCCGGCGAACTTCTTCGCCGCCACAGCTATCCGCATGGACAAGAAGCGCTGCGCGAACTTCTGAAGGAATGGGAACTGTGGTGCGCCGAATTGATGGAGAGCCATCTCTCCTATCCGGTGCTCGCGTTTTTCCGTTCGCAGCACGACAACCAATCCTGGATCGCTTCGCTCGCCGCTATCCTGGATTCCTGCGCATTGATCATGGTCGGCATCGAAGGCGCTTGTGAACGTCAAGCCGAACTCACCTTTGCCATCGCGCGCCACGCCGTCGTGGACCTCTCGCAAGTCTTCAACACTTCGCCCAAGGACCTCGCGAGCGACCGCTTGCCGCCTGTTGCGCTCCAGCATATTCGTGATGTTCTCGCACAACACGGCCTGAAGCTGCACGATGACCCCGCCGCCGACCAACGCCTGATAGATTTGCGGCGCATGTATGAGCCGTATATTTTCGCCTTGGCGTCGTATCTCAATCAGTCGCTGCCTCCCTGGGTTCCGCTTAAAAAAGGCAAGGACAATTGGCAAACCACCGCTTGGGGCAAAACAGCCGGCCTGATCGAGCCACACACCGCCGTCGCCATCGACGACCATTTTTAATTATTCACGCCGGGTCGTAATGTTTGCGAAAGTACGTACTTCAAATTAAGGTGTTATCCTTCGATTCTTTGCCTTTAGTTTGGGTTGTGTCTTTGTATTTGACTCGAGGTCCTGTTTTTGCATTTGCTTCGCGACGGGGTTTTTTATCTGGTCCGGGATCGTCTCTTTGTACTTGGTTTGGGCCTCGTCTTTGTATTCGGTTCACGTAGTGCCGGGCTTCCGCCCGCGGCTTTTCCAAAGTTTATTTCGGTGGAGTGAAGATGAAAGCCATTCTAGTTCGTCAATTCGGCGGTCCCGACGTTCTCAACTTCGAAGAACTCCCCACGCCCAAACCCGCCGCCGGACAAGTACTGGTAAAAATCCACGCCGCCGGTGTGAATCCCGCCGACACTTACGCGCGCTCCGGCAACTATGCCATCCTCCCGCCGCTTCCCTATACTCCCGGCAGCGAAGGAGCTGGCGTCATCGATTCGGTCGGCGACGGCGTGAAAAAAGTAAAACCCGGCGACCGCGTCTACGTCGCCAAGAGCCTCTCCGGCACGTATGCCGAATTCTCGCTCGGGCTCGAATCGCAGGTTTTCCCGCTGCCCGATCGTATTTCTTTCTCGCAAGGCGCCGGTGTTTTCATCCCCTACGCCACGGCTTACCACGCGATCCACCATCAGGCAAAAGCGCACGGCGGCGAAACGGTCCTGGTCCATGGAGCCAGCGGAGGCGTTGGCACTGCGTCGCTGCAAATTGCACGCGCACTCGGCCTTTCGGTTTTCGGCACCGCCGGCACCGCAAAGGGTCTGGAGTTAGTGAAACGTGAAGGCGCGCATCAGGCCTTCGACCATTCGAATGCCGCCTACAAAGACGAAATCATGAAAGCTACCGGCGGCCGAGGCGTGGACATCATTCTCGAAATGCTCGCCAACGTGAATCTCGGCGGCGACCTGAAACTTCTCGCGCAGTATGGCCGGGTCATCGTCATCGGGAGCCGCGGCGACGTTACTATCACCCCGCGCGATCTTATGAGCCGTCGTGCCTCGGTTCGCGCGTTCACACTCTGGGCCCTCAGCGATGCCGAAGCTATCGACGTTCATGCAGGCATCAACGCTGGCCTGGAAAATGGCACGCTGCGTCCGGTGGTCGGCTCCGAAATTGCACTCAAAGACGCCGCGCAAGCTCACATCGACGTAGTGAAACCCAGCGGCGCTTTCGGCAAAATCGTTTTGATTCCTTGACCTCTTGACCGTAGGGGCGACACATTGCGCTCCCATTTCGGCAAGGAACAAAAGTTACGCTGGCTTCCTGTTACACCCATCCGCCAATCTTCGCCACCAACCCACCCACCGCCCCTCCCAAAATCAACCAAGCCGAATTCACGCGAAAGCGAAACGCCAGCACCGCACCGGCCGCCGCAATCACCGCCGCCAGCGGCGTCACCACTGCCTCACGCGCGAACTGAAATCCCACAAACGCCATCAACGCCACCGCCGCCGCATTCACTCCATCCAAAAACGCGCTCGCCGTCGCCGATTTTCTCAGCCGCGGCAAGACATTGGCCGTCACAGCCACATACAAGAACGCCGGAACAAACATG